>Ga0070682_100000208_pt1 | contig 43494 bp, 34 predicted proteins | sample KBSC63LmetaG_FD_64668 | JGI IMG/M metagenome (GOLD analysis project Ga0070682, IMG submission 64668) | Corn rhizosphere microbial communities from Kellogg Biological Station, Michigan, USA - KBS C6-3L metaG | ecosystem: Host-associated > Plants > Roots > Rhizosphere | place: USA: Michigan...
CTGCACCCGGAAATCCAGATGTCGAAGCCGAAGGAGCTGAACTTCTTCGTCGAGGAGCTGAACTGGGACCTCGGCCTCGACTGGTACGCGAGCCGCTTCGACGACCGCTTCGAGGTCCGCGGCGAGTCCTCGCCCCACTACACGAACCTGCCCCGCTACGAGGGCGTCGCCGAGCGGATCCAGCAGAACTGCCCCGACGCGCGCCTGCTCTACATGGTGCGCGACCCGATCAAGCGGATCCTCTCCCACTGGGTCCACGCCACCGGCGCCGGCTACGAGAACGGCGACCTGGTCGAGGTGCTCTCGCGGCCCGACACCTCCTACATGAACCGCTCCAAGTACTGGCTGCAGCTGCAGCCCTACCTGGAGCGCTTCGACCGCTCGCAGATCGAGGTGATCACCCAGGAGGAGCTGCAGACCGAACGCGAGGAGACGATGCGCAAGGCCTTCGCCTTCGCCGGCGTCGACGAGAGCTTCACCTCCGAGCAGTTCGACCGCGAGTGGGAGAAGTCGAGCGCCAAGCAGGGCGACAAATACCAGCTCATGGAGAAGCTGATCAAGCTCCCCGGCTTCCGCTCCTTCGACCGCAACTTCGACCGCCTGCCCGAGTCGATGCGTTGGCTGGTCGAGAAGGTCGTCCACGACCCCGAGAAGCCCCCGGCGCCGAAGCCGAAGCTCCCGGACGACCTCTTCGAGACGGTCCGCGGCCGTTTCACCGAGGACGTCGCCGAGCTCCAGAAGTTCGCCGGCCGCGAGTTCGCCGGCTGGCACGACTACTCCTAGCGCCGCCGCATTTTTTCCTCCAAACCGCTCAAGCGGTCCAAAACCGCTGCCTTAATTGCCATACTGGCTGACACGCCAGCCAGAGAGGTAGCGGGGCGGGTCGTTGATGGCAACCCGCCCCCCTTGTCCCTCCCTAGCTGGTCTTGGTGGTGGAGATTGCCGGGATTACCAGGCAAATCTTGCTGATCGTCATTCCGCTTCACCTCCTCCGTCGGGTCATGGGGACAAAGCGACCCGGCGTTTGCTGGAAAGGTTTAAAGCGGATTTGAGAACTAACGCATTTACGGGGGAGAAAAATGCAGGAATAATCTGTACCGTTCATCATCGCTACAGGAGAAGGGAGTCGTCATGGGTAAACGAGCCAAAGGAGCTGTCGCCGAAAGGCGACAGAAGAAACAGAAGCAAGGCGAGGGCAGCTTCGGCAGGCCAGGCCACGAGCAGCTGGTCAAAGGGCTGAGCCATCCGGTGCGGACCGAATGCCTCACGGTCCTCAGCGACCAGGTCGCCAGCCCCCGCGAAATCTCCGAGATCATCGAAGAGGACCTCAGCAACGTCAGCTACCACGTCCGCGTGCTCGACGAGCTGGGCCTGATCGAGCTCGTCCATGAGGAACCGGTGCGTGGCGCGGTGGCTCACTACTACAAAGCCGTCGAACGACCGCTGCTCTCGCAAGCGGAGTGGGAGCAGATGCCGCCCGAGGTCCGCAAGGCGATCTCCGCCTACGGCTGGGACATCCTGATCCGGGACGCCAGCGAGGCGATCGAGAAAGGCACCTTCGACAACCGGTCCGACCGCCATCTGACCAGGACCCCGCTCCTCCTCGACTCGGAGGGCTTCGCCCGCCTCAGCAAGTTGATGGACGAGCTACTGGAAACGATCCTCGAGGAGCAGGCTGCAAGCGCGGCCCGGCGGAAAGAGTCGGGGGAACAGCCGATCCATGCGGTGGCCGCAACGGCTCTCTTCGCGATGCCGGAGCCGACGGGACGGACGGGCCCAGAAGCCACGCGCGAGGCTTAGGCCTCTCCCGAAGGGGTAGCGTCGCGGCGATGCGGCGACTCCTGCCCGATCCCGGCCCGACCACCGTCTCCGAGCAGCTGGATGCCTACCGGCCCTGGGAGGAACCGCGCGAGGAGCGGCCTCTCGTAGCGATGAACTTCGTCGCCACCCTCGACGGGCGGGCGACGATCGAGGGCCGCTCCGGCCCGATCGGCTCGGACGCCGACACCGAAATGCTGGCAGGGCTGCGGACGCGCTTCGACGCGGTGATGATCGGGGCGGGGACGATGCGGGCAGAGCGCTACTCCCCATTGGCTTCGAAGCTGGTGATCGTCAGCGGGCGTCTCGATCTCCCTTGGGATGCGCCAGCCTTCACCGAAAAGGGCGAGGTGCTGATCTTCACCGCCTCCGAGACCGCGCCGCCGGAAACCGCGGCCTCGATCGAGGTGGTCAGGCACGAGGGTGCCGTCAACCTCGTCGAGGCGATGCGGCATCTGCGCCACGAGCGCGGGGTCCGGGCGCTGCTGTGCGAGGGCGGCCCCCACATCCACGAGCAGATGCAGGCCGACAGGCTCGTCGACGACCTCTTCCTGACGATCGCGCCGAAACTGAGCGGCGGCGAGGCGCCGCGGATCCTCGAGGGGCCACTGCCGGACGTCGTCGGCCTCGAGCTGGCCTGGCTGCTCGAGGAGGGCGGCGAGCTCTTCGCCCGCTACCGCCGTTCCTGAGGCCGGCTATCGAATACCGTTCTCCTCCCAGAGTCGAGGAGGAGAGGAACGGATGGACTTCAACCCCAGCCCCGAGGTCGCACAGCTGCGCGAGCGCGTGCTCGACTTCATGGACGCGGAGGTCTACCCGCAGGAGCGGGAGATCATGGAAGCGCTCGACGAGGAGGTCGGGCCGGGTGTTCCCTACCCCCAGAACCTGGTCGAGGTCCGCGAGAAGGCAAAGGCCGAGGGGCTCTGGAACCTCTTCATGCCCGACGAGCGCTTCGGGCCCGGCCTGACCAACTGGGAATACGGCCTGCTCTGCGAGGAGATGGGCCGCAGCCCGATGGCGGCGCCGATGGCCTTCAACTGCTCGGCACCGGACACCGGCAATATGGAGATCCTCGCCGAGCACGGGACGCCGGAGCAGCGCGAGCGCTGGCTGGAGCCGCTGCTCGAGGGCCGGATCCGCTCCTGCTTCTCGATGACCGAGCCGGAGGTGTCAGGCTCGGACCCGACGCTGCTGCAGGCACGCGCCGAGCTCGACGGCGACGAGTGGGTGATCGACGGCCACAAGTGGTTCACCAGCGGCGCCGTCGGGGCCGAGCTGGCGATCGCGATGGTCGTCACCGATCCCGATGCCCATCCCTACGGGCGCGCCTCGATGATCTGCGTCCCCACCGACACGCCCGGCTTCAACCTGGTGCGGCCGATCTCGGTGATGGGGCACGACGGCGGCCCCGGCCACTGCGAGATCCGCTACGAAGGCTGCCGGGTGCCGAAGGAGAACCTGCTCGGCGAGCGCGGCGCCGGCTTCGCGGTCGCCCAGGACCGGCTCGGCCCGGGCCGCATCCACCACTGCATGCGGGCGATCGGGACGGCCGAGCGGGCGCACGAGATGATGTGCCGCCGCGCCAACGAACGCAGCGCCTTCGGCGGCCCGCTCGGCGACAAGCAGTTCGTCCAGGAGTCGATCGCCGCCTCGCGGATGGAGATCGACCAGGCCCGCCTGCTCACCCTGTATGCGGCCTGGAAGATGGACACCGAGGGCAAGCGCGCCGCCCGCCAGGCGATCTCGGCAATCAAGATCGTCGCCGCGAACATGGTCATGGACGTCCTCGACCGGGCGATCCAGATCCACGGCTCCCTCGGCATGACCGACGACACCCCGCTGGCGATCATGTGGCGCTTCTCCCGCATGCTCCGCCTCGCCGACGGCCCCGACGAGGTCCACAAAATGGTCCTCGCCCGCCGCGAGCTCAACCGCTGGTCCAAACGCGCCGAGGCCGAAGCCGAAGGCAACCTCGAGCCGCGCCACCAGACGCGGATGGTCTAGAGGGTCAAGCGCTCAGCGAGCTGGGTCGCTGTGAGTGGTGCTGTTTGCTTCCCCGCCGCCTGAGGGCGCTGCGGGGTCGCTAGGCGGGACTTCGGAGGAAGTCGGCGAGTCGGCTGATTCGGTTCGGGCGGGGGGGTCCGTCCGCTTCGGTTCCTGGGGTTTCGTATTCGAGTGCTGCTTCGCTTCCTTCGATTCAGCCTTTTGCTTACTGCCCCCGGATGCGGATTCGTTCTGCGAGGAGCCCTGGCCGGGATTCTTTGCTCCCGCCCCGGACTTCGGCTGCGACCCCTCGGCCTGCTGGCCCTTGCCGGCTGCCTGGCGGGTCTGATGTTCCGCCTTCGAGGGCTTGACGCTGCCGACTTCCTTGGCGTTGCCGCCGCCCTTGGAAGTGGTGTCGGTGCTGTCGGAACCACCACAGCCGGCGAGAGCCAGCACGGCGGCCGCGAAGGCCAGCGCCGCTTTGCGGCGCAGCAGGATCGATTTCGGGTGACGTTTCACTTGAAAAAGAAAGGGAGGGCCGGAAGACCGGCCCTCCCTGAGCTCGATTGAGTCGAACTACTACCAGAGGACGAGGAAGAACTCTTCTTCCGTTTCTTCGTCGAGACCGGTATCCCACATTTCGACTTCGACGTCGGTGCCGGGCGGGCATTCTTCGAACGTTTCGTTCGCCCCAGCGATGAGGACGCTGGGCATGTCGTTGCCTTCGCCGTCAGCCTCGCCGGTGGCCTGCGCACTGAGGACGGGGAACGGCGTGTCGAAGCAGTAGGCCTCTCCGACGCGGGTGGCGTTGGGGATTCCGCCGACGGTGAACCTCGGGTCCACGGTGCCGTCGAATTCGACCAGCGCGAAGGCCCGCGGCAGCAGGGTGCCTTCGGCGAGGTTGCCCTTGGTGACGGTGCCGCCGGCGATCTTGTTGCCGGTGACCGCGCCCTCAGCCAACTTCTCGTTGGTGATGGAGCCGTTTGCGAGCGAACCGCCGCCAACAGCGCCTGCGGCGAGCTTGGGGCCCGTCACGGCGCCGTTCTTGATCTTCGGCGTGGTGACCGCGTTGTTCTTGATTTTCTTGGTGACAACCGCGTTCTTCTTCAGCTGCTTGGAGCCGACGGTGTTCTTGCCGAGAGCGGCAAAGGCCGTCGCGCCACCAATGACCAAAAAGACAGCGATGGACGACATCACGTTGGCGTACGTGAGCCGCTTGCGAATCTTCTTCACGAGAGAAGTCTCCTTTGTAAGGGACGAGTTGAGAACTAAACGCGGCTACTCAGAAACCGCAGAGTTATCCCTGACCCTTTCAACCCGGTCGGATGCTGTCAACCCGTTTCAGCGAATTCACAAAGAAACTGTTTTGTTAGTCACCCGCACGCTCTACCCGCTCCGCCTCCTCGGCGAGGCGCTCGACGAGGCGGGCGAAGGCATGGACGCCCTCGTCGACCTTGCCGTAGCCGCCGGCGACGTAGCGAGCGTAGACGCCCTCGAGGATGATCGCCAGCTTCCAGTAGCCGAGGGCGACGTAGAAGCCGAGGTCGGAGAGGTCGCGGCCGCTGCGCTCGGCGTAGCGGGCTTTGATCTCCTCGCGGGTGGGGAAGCCGGGCGCCAGGTTGGCGGGCATGCCGAGGGCGAGGGTGTCCTCGCCGCGCTCGGGCCAGTAGGCCATCAGCAGGCCGACGTCGGCCATCGGGTCACCGAGGGTGCAGAGCTCCCAATCGACCACGGCGGCAACCTCGCCTGAGTCGGTGAGGATCATGTTGTCGAGGCGGTAGTCGCCGTGGACGATCGTCGCCGGCCCCTGCTCGGGGATACGGGCCGAGAGCGCCTCGTGGACGCGGTCGATCGCCTCCAGCTCGCGCGTCTTCGACTTCTCCCACTGGCCCTGCCAGCGGTGCAGCTGGCGGGCGACGTAGTCCTCCTTCTTGCCGAGGTCGCCGAGACCGACCGCGTCGGGGTCGACGGCGTGGATCTGCACCAGGGTGTCGGCGACGCGCTCGCCGATCGCCCGGCGGTCGCCCTCGTCGGGGAAGATCTCCGCCTCGGCCAGCCCGCGCAGGATCGGCCCCTCGACGAACTCCATCACGTAGAAGGGGGCGTCGTTGACGCTCTCGTCCTCGCAGAGGCCGACCACCGGCGCCACCGGCACCTCGGTCCCTCCCAGGGCGGAGACGACCTTGAACTCGCGCGCCATGTCGTGGGCCGAGCCGAGCCGCTTGCCGAGCGGCGGCCGCCGCAGCGCCCACATCACGCCGGAGGTGTCCGTGACCCGATACGTGAGGTTCGAGTGGCCGCCGGCGATCCGCTCGAAGGTCAGCGGAAGCTCCACCCCCGGGACGTTCTCGCCGAACCAGGCTTCGAGCGGTTTGGGGTCGATTCCGTCGGGGACGGTAGCCTCGTCAGCCATAGGGGCGCAAGCATATTCACGATCCCGCCGACGCCTGAGCCCGTCGCTCGCCAACCGGCTGCGCATCGGGTTCGCGATCGGCTTTGCCGTGCTCGCCGCGATGGCGGTGATCGGCGTCGGCCGCTTCATCCAGCAGCGCCAGGACTTCGAGGACGCGATCGCCCGCTCCTACCAGCAGGAGATGGTCGCCCGCGAACAGCTCGCCAGCGGCAGCGGCGGCAAAGCGGCCCGGGCGGTGGTCAGCCGTGAGGTGCAGCACCGGGAAGAACTGCGCGACAGCATCTCCAGCGACACCCGCGACACCGCCCTCCTCGTCGCCGCCGGGCTGATCGCCGGCCTGACCGGCGCGCTGCTCCTCTTCAGCGGCCTGATCTCCTCGATGCGGCGGCCGCTCGAGGAGCTGGTCGACGCAGCCGGGCGGCTCGCCGGCGGCGATCGCAGCGCCCGGGTCGAGGTCGGCGGCCTCTCGGAGACCGCCACCCTCGGCGCCGCCTTCAACGAGATGGCCGAGGAGCTGGAGATCGAGGAGGGTCGGCGCGACGAACTCGACCGACTCAAAGACGAGTTCGTCCTCACCGCCTCGCACGAGCTGCGCAGCCCGCTGACCTCGGTCCAGGGCTTCGCCGAGCTCTTGATGCTCGACGCCGACTCGCTGACGCCGCGCCAGCGGGAGACGGTCGAAATCATCCTCGACAACTGCCGCCACTTGGTCCGGCTCCTCAACGACCTGCTCGACCTCGCCCGCAGCGACGCCGGGCGTCTGGCGATCCGTCCACAGCCGACCGAGGTCGCGCCGCTGGTCGAGGACGTGGTGCGTACGATGCGCGCCCAGACCGAGGCCGCCAGTCAGACCCTCAGCGAAGAAATCCAGCCCGGCCTGCCGTCAATCAACGTCGAGCCGGACCGAATTCGCCAAATACTTGTGAATCTGCTTACGAATGCACATGAGTATTCGCCCGAAGGTGCGTCCATCGGGGTCGCGGCGCGCGCGGCCGGCGCCGAGGTGGAGATCAGCGTGAGCGACAACGGACCAGGAATCCCCGCCGACCAGCTGGAGCGGATCTTCGAGCGCTTCACCCGCGGCGACGCCGGGCTGACCCAGCGGGTCGGCGGCACCGGCCTCGGCTTGGCGATCTCGAAATCGCTGGTCGAGCTGCACGGCGGCTCCATCGCCGTGGAGTCGGCACCCGGCCAGGGGTCGACCTTCCGCGTGCGGCTGCCGGTTGCGACCGGAGCGCCGGTCGGCGGCGACCAGGGACGCGCGACGGCGGAGGCGAGCTGATGGCGCGGATCCTCGTCGCCGACGACTCGGAGACGATCCTGCTGCTGATGCGGACGCGGCTGGAGATGGCCGGCCACGCGGTCGTGACCGCGGCCGACGGGCAGGAGGTGGTCGACGCGGTGGCGGACGGCGGCACGCCGGAGCTGCTCCTGCTCGACGCGATGATGCCGCGCAAGTCCGGCATCGACGCCCTGCGCGAGCTGCGCGCCGCCGGCCACGACGTCCCCGTCCTGATCGTCAGCGCCCACCAGAACCCCGGCGACGCCGACGCTCCCACCGACCTCGCGATCGACGGCTACATCACCAAGCCGATCGACTTCGACCTGCTGCTGGAGACGATCGCCGCGCTGACGGCGTAGCGACTCCGAGATTTGGGTCCCTATAGGGGACCAAAGTTCGGAGTCGCTAGCGCGAGCGCACCCGGAACTTGAACAGAACCGGGGTGCGGTCGCGGTTGCCGGCGCGGTCGATCGCGAAGACGCGGAAGGCGTGGCGGCCGGCTTTGACGCGGTAGGGCCGCGGTGAAACGCAGCCCCGGTACGGGTTGCGGTCGAGCTTGCAGCGGAAGCGGGAGCCGGCCTCGCTGGCAGCGAAGCGGAAGGCGACCTGGCGCCACCTCCTGGGCGTGAAGAGGAGCGCGCGCGGGTGCGCGGCGAGCCGCGTCTGCGGCGGCTGCCTGTCGGGCGGGGGCTTTTCTTCGGATGGCGGTTCCGCCAGTGGCGGCGGGGGCAGTTCGGTGACGGTGCGGAAGTTGTTGGGTTCGCCTTCGGCGACCGACTCGCATTCGACCGGTTCGGGATCGCCGTACTGCGGGAAGTCGATCAGCGCCGAGTCGTTGTCGGGGCCGCAGTTGATCACCAGGTCGGCGTCGGCCGAGTTGGCGAGGATCGAGTCTTCGCCGGCGCCGGCGAAGTAGGCGTCGGGGCCGGGATGCCCGAGCAGCTGGTTCGGGCCGCCGTCGCCATAGAGGACGTCGGCGAAGGAGGAGCCCTCGAGGTCCTCGACTTCCGCCAGCGAGTCGAGCGGTTCGCCGCCGCAGGCGGGCGCTTCACCGCCACTGGGGCGGCCCGCGGTCCCAGTGGCCAGGTTGGCCTCGACGCCTTCGCCGAAGCGCGCCCAGGAGGAGTTGTCGCGCCCGGACCCGCCGACGATGCGCTCGTCGTCGCAGACCGAGTTGGAGAGGAAGAGGTCGTTGCCGTCGCCGCCGAGCAGTTCGTCGGCACCACCGTTGTGGGTGAGCGCGTCATCGCCACCCAACGCGCTGAGGACGTCCCCTCCACCGCCCGGTCCGTCGACGAGGATGTCTTCGCTTTCCGCGCCGCCGGTGAGCGAGTCGTTGCCTTCGCCCCCAATCTCCACCACCGCCACCGAAGCCGGGAAGTCGCTCGCCGCGATCGTGTCGTTGCCGGCCATCCCGGCGAGCAGCACCGAGTCGAGCGGCGTGGTCAGCGGGCAGACCGCTTCGGTTGCCGATTCGACTTCGCAGCCACCCGCGTCGCTCGCGCTCTGGTCGAAGGCCCCCGCCGCGAGCTGGAAGCTGGCGCTCGTCGGCGAATACCTGGCCGTGACTTTGTCGTTGCCGCTGCTGCCGACCAGATAGAGCTGCGCGTAGGACGTCGCTCCCGGTGGGGCCATGAAGCCGACGCTGACCTTGCTCGCGTCGCGCGGCGCCACTCCGCCGGCGTCCACGGAGTCGCCGTCGGCGCCGCCGACGAGGGTGTCCGCTCCCCCGCCCCCGTCGATCGCGTCCGCCCCACCACCGCCGTAGATCGCCTCCCCCGCCCCGGTGCCGACGATGTAGTCGGAGAAGGGGGTGCCGACGATCCGCTCGAAGGCGCCAACTTCGACTTCGTCGACGCCGCCGCCGTTCGGGGCGACGCCGTTGTCGGCGTTCTGCCCGCTGGCGCCGAGTTCGAGACGGACGCCGCGTTCGCCTCCGGGCGGCGGGAAATTCGCGAAGGGAACAGTTCCGCCGAACCCCGGCGTAATCCCGGTCGAGAAGCTGAGGGTGTCGGTGCCGCCGCCGGTGTCGAAGATGCGGTCGATCGTCGAGTCGCCGCGGACGTAGTCGTCGCCGTCGTCGCCGTCGATCGAGTCGGCGCCGAAGCCGCCCGCCAACCGGTCGTTCCCTGGCCCGCCTTTCAGCAGGTCGTCGCCGATGCCGCCGAAGAGCTGGTCGTTGCCGGCTCCGCCCAGCAGCGTGTCGTTGCCGCGCTCGCCGTAGACGACGTCGTCCCCTGGACCGCCTTCGAAGGTCTGACTGCCGACGCCGAGGTGGCAGCCGCTGGGGCAGGACGCGACGGCCGTGATCGGCCCCGCGACGATCGTGTCGTCCCCGCCACCCCCCTTGACCTCTGCGACGCCCGGCGGGGCGACGATGACGTCAGCGCAGGGCGTGCCGTAGGTGGTGTCGCCAACCCTGGTCGGCCCTTCGGCGCAGGTCGGCGTGGTGTCGGCGGCTGCTGCGCTACCTGAAAAGGCAAGGACAGCGAGCAGGTAGAGGAGCGAGAGGGCGTACCAGAAGCGCATCGCTCCCTAAATACCCGTGACCATCTGTTCGATGCGGGCGGCTAGCTCTTGGCGATCTCGAGCCGGATCTCCTTGCCTTTGAGCTTGGTGCCGTCGAGGAATTCGACGGTGCGCTCGGCCGCGTCGGGGTCGACCTCGACGAAGGAGAAGCGGTGGAGGACGCGGACGTCGTGGACGGCCTCGTCGGGCAGGACGGCGCCCTCGCGCAGGGCCCAGCGCAGGTCCTCCTCGTCGATGCCGCTGCGCTCGCCGCGGTTGACGAAGAGCTTGACCGCCTTGCCGTTGGCCTCGGTGGCCTTCTCGGGCTGCCGCTCGCGCGGCTCGCGCTGCCGCCGCCGCGGCCGCGGCGCGTGCTCAAGCCGCTCCTCGGGGGTCTCCCACTCGCCGATCGTGGTGTTGACGTCGCGCTCGATGCGGCCGATCTCGTCGCGCTGGTCCGGCGTCACGAAGGTGATCGCGCGGCCGGTCCGCCCGACCCGGCCGGTGCGGCCGATCCGGTGCACGTAGGTCTCCGAGGAGTTCGGGACGTCGTAGTTGATGACGTGGGTGACGTGCTCGACGTCGAGCCCGCGGGCGGCGATGTCGGTTGCCACCAGCAGCCTCACACGGTGGTCCTTGAAGGAGATCATCACCCCGTCGCGGACGCCCTGGCTGAGGTCGCCGTGCAACGCCTTCACGTCGAGGCCTTTGTCCTTCAGCGTCTTCTCCAGCTTCGAGGCGCCGATTTTGGTCCGGGTGAAGATGATCGCCTGCTCGGGCTCTTCGGTCTTCAGCAGCTCGACCAGGCGCGCCGCCTTCTGCTTGGCCGGGACCTCGACGTAGGCCTGCTGGATCGCGTCGACCGTCAGTTCTTTCGGGGTGATGCTGATCGTCGTCGGGTCGTACATGTAACCCTCGGCGAGCTTCTGGATCGGCGGCGGCATCGTCGCCGAGAAGAGCGCCGTCTGGCGGCCGCTCGGGCACATCCGCAGAATCTTCTCGACGTCCTCGATGAAGCCGAGGTCGAGCATCTCGTCGGCCTCGTCGAGAACGACGTAGCGAGCCGCCGTCAACACCAGCGAGCGCCGCGACATCAGGTCCATCATCCGCCCGACGGTGGCGACGACGACGTGGGCGCCGGAGCGCAGCTGCGACTGCTGCGAGCGGATCGGGGCGCCGCCGAAGACGGCGACGATTTCGATGTCCAGGTGCTCGGCGTAGGAGCGCAGCGCCTGCGTCACCTGAATGCAGAGCTCGCGGGTCGGGGTGAGGACGACCGCCTGAACCTCCTGGTTGGCCGGGTCGAGGTACTGCAGCAGCGGCAGCCCGAAGGCGGCGGTCTTGCCGGTCCCGGTCTGCGCCTGGCCGATCACGTCGTGGCCGGCGAGCAGCTCCGGGATCGCCTGCTCCTGGATCGGCGTCGGGTCCTCGTAGCCGAGCTCGTCCAGCGCCTGCTGGATGTCGGGCGAGAGTCCTAGGTCTTTGAAGGCGGTCACTTAGTGATGATCACTTACTGGGATCGAGGAGGAGCTTGCCGGTCGTGCGGCGGGCGATCAGGTCTTCGTGCGCCCGCGCCGCCTCGGAGAGCGGATAGACCTCTCCGATCGTAACCGTCAGCTCCTTGGCGGCGATCGCCGCGAAAAGATCTCGGATCATCGGGCCCAGCAGGTCTGGCCGCATCAACAGGTGGGCGAGCCAGAAGCCGATCACCGACTTCGAGCCGCGCAGCAGCGAGGCGGTCGAGATCTCCCGCTGCTCACGCGAGGCGATGCCGAAGACGACCATCCGCCCCAGCGGCGCCAGGATCTCCAGCTCGGCGTCGAAGGCCTCGCCGCCGCTCATGTGCAGGACGGCGTCGACCCGCTTGCCGTCGTTGGCCTCGCGAATCCGCGCGCCGAGGTCCTCGGCGCGGGAATCGACGGTGGCATCGGCGCCGAGGCTCTGCACCAGCTCGCGCTTCTCCTCGCTGGAGGCAAGGCCGATCACCTTGGCGCCGGCGCGCTTTGCCAGCTGCACCGCGAGGGTGCCGGTGCCGCCCGCGGCGGCCTCGACGACGATCGTCTCCCCCGGCTCGATCCGGGCGCAGCGGTGGACCAGCGCCATCGCGGTAAGCCCCTGCAGCAGGCCGCCGGCTCCCTGGTCGTAGTCAACCTCGGGCGGCAGCTCGATCAGCTGCGCCTGCGGCACCGCCACCTGCTCCGCGTAGCCGCCGCTGCCGACCAGGGCGGCGACGCGGCGGCCGTCGTTGGTCTGGCCGCTGATCTCGGCGCCCGGGATCAGCGGCAGGGTCTGCTCGGCGAGGTAGTCGTTGCGGGAGGCGTGGGTGTCGGCGAAGTTGACCCCGCTGCGCTTCACGTTGACGACGATTTCGGCCAGCTTCGGAGAGGGGTCCGGCACCTCGGTGTACTGGAGGACCTCCGGCCCGCCGAACTCCTCGATCTGAATCGCCTTCATTGGACGCGGAGTCTCGCAGGGCGGGCGCCCCGGGTGCGGTCTGGTGGGAATGCCCGCGTGGGCGTTGGTCAATTACCCTGCCAAACGGGATGGCGCTCACGGTTGTTGGATCAATCGCGTTCGACGCGGTCAAGACCCCGTTCGGGGAGCGCGAGCGGATGCTTGGTGGCGCCGCCGTCCATTTCTCGCTGGCGGCCAGCTTCTTCACCGAGGTGCGCCCGGTCGGGCCGGTCGGCGACGACTTCGGCGCCGAGCAGTTCGAGGTGCTGGAAAGCCGTGGCATCGTCACCGACGACGTCGAGCGTGTCGAGGGCGGCAAGTCCTTCTTCTGGCGCGGCCGCTACGAGTACGACCTCAACGTCGCCCACACCGAGGACACCCAGCTCGGCGTCTTCGCCGAGTTCGAGCCGAAGCTCTCGCCGGCCTCGCAGGCTGCCGACACGCTCTTCCTAGCCAACATCCAGCCCGACCTGCAGCGCCAGGTCCGCGCCCAGTGCAGCGCGGCGCGGCTGAGCGGCCTCGACTCGATGAACCTCTGGATCGAGACGGCCAAGGACTCGCTGACCTCGGCGATCGCCGAGGTCGACTGCCTGGTCGTCAACGACGCCGAGATCCGCCAGCTGACCGGCGAGTCCAACCTCGCCCGGGCCGCCCGCGCGGTGATGGACATGGGGCCGCGGGCGGTGATCGCCAAGCAGGGCGAGTACGGCGCCGCGCTCTTCACCGCCGACGGCTTCTTCGCTCTGCCCGGCTTCCCGCTCGAGGACGTGCGCGACCCGACCGGCGCCGGCGACAGCTTCGCCGGCGGCTTCTTCGGCTACCTCGATGGCGTCGGGGGCGAGCTCAGCGACGCCGAGCTGCGGCGGGCGATGGGCTACGGCACCGTCCTCGCCTCCTTCAACGTCGAGGAGTTCGGGACCGAGCGGGTGGCGCGGCTGACCCGCGAGGAGATCGACGAGCGCTTCGAACACCTGCGCGCGATGACGCAGTTCGAGGGCCCAGGCGTTCGCACCCCCTAGACTTCGTCACTCCGCAACCCGGTCTTCCAAAGGAGGGGCGAATGGCCACCGAGCAGCAGACCCAGGACCCGAACGCCGACGTCGCCAACGCCTCCGACGGCTCTGCGAGCGCGGGCAAAGACTCGCTGACGGTCACCGACAACCGCACTGGCAAGAGCTACGAGCTGCCGATCTCCGACGGCACCGTGCGGGCGATGGACCTGCGTCAGATCAAAGTCGACGAGGACGAATTCGGCATGTTGGCCTACGACCCGGCCTTCACCAACACCGCCTCCTGCCGCTCGGCGGTCACCTACATCGACGGCGCCGCCGGCATCCTCGAACACCGCGGCTACTCGATCGAGCAGCTCTGTGAGAAATCGACCTTCCTCGAGGTCGCCTACCTGCTGATCTTCGGCGAGCTGCCGACCGCCCCCCAGCTCGACCGCTGGACCTTCGACATCACCCACCACACCTTCGTCCACGAGGACCTCAAGCACCTGTTCGAGGGCTTCCGCTACGACGCCCACCCGATGGGGATGCTGCTCGCCGGCGTCGGCGCGCTATCGACCTTCTACCCGGACGCGAAGCAGATCGGCGACCCCGAAGAGCGCTACATGGCCGCGGTGCGACTGATCGCCAAGGTGCCGACCCTCGCCGCCTTCTCCTACCGGCACAACATGGGGCTGCCCTACGTGTATCCCGACAACGAGCTCAACTACGCCCAGAACTTCCTCTCGATGATGTACAAGAAGACCGAAGACCGTCACATCCCGAAGGACGCGCTGGCGAAGGCGCTCGACGTCCTCTTCATCCTCCACGCCGACCACGAACAGAACTGCTCGACCAACGCGGTGCGGGGGGTCGGGTCCTCGGACGTGGACCCCTACTCGGCCGTCGCGGCCGGGGTGGCGGCGCTGTACGGGCCGCTGCACGGCGGCGCCAACGAGGCGGTGCTGCGAATGCTGCGACGGATCGAGTCGCCGGAGAACATCCCCGACTTCCTCGCGCGGGTGAAGGAGCGCGAGGAGAAACTGATGGGCTTCGGCCACCGCGTGTACAAAAACTACGACCCGCGGGCGCGGATCATCCAGCAGCACATGGACGAGGTCTTCGAGGCGACCGAGTACAACCCGCTGGTCGAGATCGCCCGCGAGCTGGAGAAGCGCGCCCTCGACGACGAGTACTTCACCTCGCGAAAGCTCTACCCGAACGTCGACTTCTACTCGGGGATCATCTACGAGGCGATGGAGATCCCGACCGACATGTTCACGGTCATCTTCGCCATCCCCCGCACCGCCGGCTGGGTCGCCCAGTGGATGGAGATGCAGGAAGACCCGGAGAAGAAAATCGCCCGCCCGCGGCAGATCTACACCGGGGCGCGGGAGCTCGAGTACACGCCGATCGAGCAGCGCGAGGGGCCGGAGAAAATCGTCGGGCCGCCGGCGCGGCGACCCAAACGCCCGCGGCGCGGGGCGTAGCCAGCGGGGCCTATGCTGGCCCCGTGTCTCGCTGGAAGTTGACCGTCCGCCACGGTCCCGACGTGGACCACCAGTCGTTCGATGACCTCGACGAGGCAGTTGCGGCGATGCGTGAGCGGGCGTTGGCGATTCGGAGCGAGGGGCCGGTGCGGGCGGTTCAGTCGCTACGGGACTACGAGCCGGGGGACCAGGTCCGCGCGCGGCTACAGCTGAGCGGGCGCGGGCTCTTCCGCAAGCCGACTGCGGGGGTCGACGTGCGTGGCGACGGCACGTTCATGCCGTTCAAGGGCGGGGTGGTCCGGGAGGAGCTCGATCCGACCCACCACGACACGCCGTTCGACCTCGTGCGCGAGACTTTGGAGGCAGAGGAACGATGAGCAAGGCCGAGACCGAGATCCCCAAAGGCAGCTACGCCGCCGGCGAGCGCGTGAAGCTGCCCGCGGGCGCCGATCCTCCCTTCGCCGTCTTCATCAACGGGGTCGAGCAGAACCCCGAGAGCTACCGGATCGAAGACCGCGTGATCGTCTTCGACCGCCCGATCGTCAAGGAGAAGGTCGGGACCGGTCGCTGGCTGGCGATGTACCTGGGCTTGTTCGGCACCTACCGCAAGAACGAGACGATCGACCTCCAGTTCAACAAGGGCGGCAAGGTCGAACTGCGCTCCGACCTGCCCGTCATCCCCTACGCCGAGGGCGAAGGCCCGGAGGCCTAGCCATGGAGATCGGCTTCCTCCTCCTCTGCGACCACAGCGAGGCCGTCAACGGCAAGCTCTACCTGACCGGCGGCGGCTGGAACGTCCTCCGCCTCCCCGAGCTGCCTCATGAGTGGTCCTTCTCGATCGGTCTCGGCATCGACGTCGCCTACCACGAGACCAACGACCCCCACGAGCTAGTCGTCTCCGTCCAGGACCCCGACGGCGTCGAGCTCGGCGACGGCCTCACCGCCAACTTCGAGACCGGCCGCCCCCCCGGCCTTCCCCAAGGCCAAGAGCAACGCCTGGTCATGTCGATCGCCGCCACCGCCACCTTCGCCACCCCCGGCCCCCACGCCGCCGTCGTCACGGTCAACGGCGACGAACTCGCGCGCTCGCGCTTCTACCTGATGGAGGGCGGCGGGCCCGAGGTGGACATGGCTTAGCTAGTACTCCTCAATCGCTTTTCTCGCCTCAACCAAAAATTTCGCGACCGCCGTCCGAAGCTGCTTTTGGGCTCTCTGTATCTCCTCTTCTTGCTCCTTGATCTTTTTTTCATCCCCTACCACTCCGGCCAAAAGAGGCATGGCAGTGCGCAAGGCACCAAGGAGATCGGACATCTTCCCGACCAGCTTGCTTTTATTTCCGAATCGGACCGCAACAATGCCGATCTCCTCGCGCATTTCGTTGACCTGCTTGCTGAATTTTTCGAACTGCTCGGGATCAGCGGTTCCATCGCGTAGCAGCGAGCTCTTGAGACCGTCGAACTGAGCTGCCGTCCTCGTTACCAACCGAGTTATCTGCTCCACCGTGGCACTGGCCTCAGCTCGTCGCGCCAAATAGCGCTCGTGCTGAAATTGATCATCCAGCCGCTTCCTCTCAGAGGTCAGCTGCTTTTCGAATCTTTCTCTCTCGCTAGTGAGGGATCTTTCTAGCCGTAAAGATGCCCCTCGGCTGGTGACGAACGCTGCGATCACAGCACCTATTGCAGCCAGTACTCCACCGATGAAGACGAGGGTCGACTCCGTGGAGGTCCCGCTCGATTCGGGCACACGCAACACAATTTGGTGGGCAGCGAGGACTAGAGACATTGCCATCTGACCGTAGTCAGAACCCCGGAGCTTTTGGGCAGACTAAGACGCTAGTTGAACACGTAGAGCAGCAGGAACGCGATCACCGCGAAGGCGACCAGGGCGCCTTGGATGCCGCGGTCGCCGGCGATGATGCCGGACATCGAGCGGTCGTCGTTGCGGTCGTAGATCAGGTAGAGGTAGCGGAAGATCGCGTAGACGACGGGTGGGATGGTGAGCATCATCTGGCTGCCGATCAGCGGCGAGTTGACGGTGTAGATCGCGTAGCTGATCACGGTGCCGGTGGTGACGAGGGAGACCATCTGGTCGAGGAAGGGCAGTGAGTAGTGCTCGAGGACGGGCCGGGTCGAGGTGCCTTCGTGCAGCTCGGAGACGGCCTCCTGGCGGCGCTTGGTGAAGCCGAGGAAGGCGGCGAGCATGCCGGTGCAGAGCAGCAGCCACTCGGAGGCGTGGGCTTCGACGGCGCTGGCGCCGGCGGCGACGCGGAGGATGAAGAGGCCCGCCAGCGTCATCACGTCGATGATCACGACCTGCTTGAGGCCGAGGCTGTAGGCGATCTGGGCGATGCCGTAGCCGACCACCATCAGGCCGACCTGCCAGTTGACGGTGAAGGCGATCCCGATCGCGACGATGGCCAGCACGGGGGCGACCGTCATCGCCATGCGCTCGGAGATCTCCCCCGCGGCGAGGGGGCGGAAGCGCTTCTTCGGATGTTTGCGGTCGAGCTCGACGTCGAGCAGGTCGTTGACGTAGTAGCCGGCGCTGGAGATCAGGCAGAAGGCGACAAAGGTGACGAACGCCTCGAAAACGTCGTGGCCGTGGTTGAACTTGCCGGAGAAGAGCAGCCCGGCGAAGACGAAGACGTTTTTGATCCACTCTTTCGGCCGCCCCAGCTTGATCGCCGCCCGCAGCGGCGAGCGCCGCGGCACCACGGGGTCCATCTCAGGCTGGCTCGGCTCGACCGGCACGGTGGGCTGTTCGGAGGTGATCGTTTCCATCGAGGGGCGCGGCTCGGGCACCTTTTCAAGCTACCCGGCCAGGGATTCGAGTCGCGAAAGGGTAGCGCCGGGCGCCGTCAATCCCGGTCCCCATCCTCGTTTTGGGCCGCTTCGAGCACTTCGAGATCGTCACGGTCGCGCGGTCGGTCGCTGGCGCGCTTCATTTCGAGCAGGTGCTCCAGCGAGCAGACCCGGACCTTGAGCCCATCGATATCAATGTCTTTTGCCTGCTTCTCCAGCTCTTCGTATCGGGGGACCTGTGGAAGCCCTTGGAGAACATCAAGTTGCCCAAGGTCGGTGAGCACCAACGTTCGGTCGCCGGTCCGAAGGAAGGTAGAGATGGCGTCAGAGTCGAGAAGGCGGCCACCGACGTCCACCTTCCCACCCAGCTCACGAAGCAGCGAATCGAGCTTCGTGAGGTTCTCCCGATCGGGGTCGGGGACCACGTCGACATCCTGAGTTCCCCGCAGATAACCCCAGGCGTTTACCGCGAGGCCACCAACCAGGACAAAGCGCACCTCCGCCCCGATGAGTCTCTCGAGCAACTCGCGTAAGCGCAGCGGACTCGTACTCAACTGCGCTTGGCGCTTCCGGTGAAGGTGGAAAGAAATTCGCTCAGGGCCAACCCCTCCGCCAGGTTGACGGAGAGCGGACGACGGGCGTCTTCGCGAACTTGACGGCGGCGCGCTTCCTCATTTGCACGCCACGGGCCTTTTTTCCGCAGCTCTACCTCTGGCTTTACGGATGGCATAGGCAAAGGGTAATCAGGGATCGATCAAGACGCCAGGATTGAGAACGGCTGCGGGGTCGAGCTCGGACTTGGCAGCGCGAAGGGCGGCGGCGAAGGGGGCGGGGCGTTGGCGGTCGTACCAGGGGCGGTGGTCGCGGCCGACGGCGTGGTGATGGGTGATCGTGCCGCCGGCGTCGACGATCGCCTCGGAGACGGCGGCCTTGACCTCGTCCCACTGCTCGACCTCGCCGCCGCGGATCGCCGGGGCGAGGACGGTGAAGTAGGGGGCGACGCCGTCGGGATAGACGTGGGTGAAGCGGCAGCTGACGCGGGGGGAGCCGGGGCCGTCGGCGGGGACGCCGCTGGCCTCGGAGATGGCGCGGCGCGCGGTCTCCATCACCGTCGCGTGGAAGTCCTCGAAGCGGTCCCAGGTGATCGCCGTCTCGAAGGTCTCGGAGAGGACGCCGCAGGCGACGAAGGTGTCGCGCAGGTAGGGGGCCAGCAGGAACGCCCCGCGCCAGGCGCCCACCGCGTCCTCGCCGTCGCCTGAGCTGCGCACCTCGCCGGGGACGCCGCCGTGGTCGCGGGCCATCGCCAGCGCCAGGTCCATCGGGGCGTCGACCGGGTGGTGGGCGGACTCGAGGCCGAGGAGCAGGAGGTGGCTCTGACCGTCGCCGGCACCGGTGAAGCCGGCCTCGTCGGCGTCGAGAAGACGGCAGTTGGCGGGATGGAGGCCGGACTGGGCGATCTCGCGAACAGCCGCGACCGCCGCAGCGAAGTCGGCGAACTCGACGCTCACCGACGCCTTGAACTGCGGTCGCGGGCGCACCCGGACCCAGGCCTCGGCGATGACGCCGAGGATCCCTTCGGAACCGATCAAGAGCCGGTCCGGTGAGGGCCCGGCCCCGGAGGCGGGCAGCCGCCGGCTCTCCCAGGTCCCCCGCGGGGTGATCGCCCGCACCGACTCGACCAGGTCGTCGATGTGGGTCTCCAGCGTCGCGAAGTGACCGCCGGCGCGGGTCGCGATCCAGCCGCCCAGGGTCGAGTACTCGAACGACTGCGGGAAGTGGCGGAGCGTCAGCCCGTGCTCACGCAGTTGATCCTCCAGGCCCGGGCCCGTCGCGCCCGCCTGGATTCGCGCCGCCAGCGATTCCGGGTCCACCTCCAGCACCCGGTCGAGCCGCCGCAGGTCCATCGAGACCACGGGCCGCTCTCCCAGCCGCGCCTCCACCCCGCCGACGACGCTGGTGCCGCCGCCGAACGGGATCACCGCCGCCCCCTCGGCCTCGGCCCAGCTCAGCACCGCCTCGATCTCGGACTCGTCGCGCGGAAAGGCCACCCGGTCCGGCGGGTTCTCGAACTTCCCGTAGAACCCCCGCACCACGTCCCGGTACGCCTTCCCCAGCGCGTGCGAGACCCGCTCGTAGCGCCCGTCCGAGAACAAATCGCCGAGCGCCTCCGGCCGCTTCAGACGCGGCTCCCGCAGAGACACCTCCTCCAGCGGCACCGGCTTCTCCACCTCGCCGCCGAACCCGAACCGAGCCCGAATCCCTTCCGCCGCCTCCCGCAACTGCGTCGCCGTAGGCGCCTGGTCCTCGTACCCCCACCCCCAATGCTTGAGCCGGCGTTCGCTCACCGGCTCAACCTACCGCGCTACCAGTGGACGCCTTTCATCAGGTGCGCGAAGGCGATCGCCTCGGTGGACGGTGCTTTGTCACGCGCCTCGTCTTTCTTCCCCTTCGCCGCCTGCGAGTCGGGGAAGAGTTTGTAGGCGGTGCTGAGGATCCTGTCGCTGGCTTTCGGCGCCACCGCGTACATCAGCTCGCCGAAAGTGCCGAGGCGCGTCGCCACCTTCTTCGGCCGGCGGATCATCGCCTTGGCGATCATCTCCGCCGCCTCCTCGGGAGTGATCGCCGGGAACATGTCGTACATCCGCGTCGGCGCGATCATCGGCGTCCGCACCAGCGGCATGTGGATCGTGGTGATGTGAACGTTGTCTTCGACCACCTCGGAGGCGATCACCCGGCTGAACGCGTCCAGTGCCGCCTTCGAGGCCACGTAGGCGGAGAAGCGCGGCGGGTTGGTCTGCGTCCCGATCGAGCTGATGTTGATGATGTGGCCGTTCTTGCGCCCCCGCATCGCCGGCAGCAGCGCCAGGATCAGCCGCACCGAGCCCAGGTAGTTGAGCTGGATCGTGCGCTCAAAGTCGTGGTAGCGGTCGTAGGAGAGAGCGATCGATCGCCGGATCGAGCGGCCGGCGTTGTTGACGAGGATGTCGACGTGGCCGTGGTAGGTGAGCACCTCCTCGGCCATCCGCTCGATGTCGTCGATGTCGGAGAGGTCGCACTGGTGGATGTGGGCGGTGCCGCCGCCGGCGACGATCTCGTCTTTGGCCTCCTCCAGCTTGTCGAGCGAGCGGGCGACCAGCAGCACCGTCGCGCCGGCGTCGGCGGCCTTGACCGCGGTCGCGCGGCCGATCCCCGACGAGGCCCCGGTGATCAGCACGACTTTGCCCCGCACCGCAGCCGAGAGCGAGCGGTCCTTGAAGAGGTCGGGATCGAGGTTGCGCTCCCAGTAGTCCCAGACCCGCGCCGCGTAGCTCTCCAGCGGCGGCACCTCGATCCCCGACCCTCGCAGCGCTTTCTGCGTCTGGGTCGAGTCGAAGCTGGTCGGGTAGTCGACGTAGGTGAGAAGCTCGGCGGGCAGGCCGAGCTGGTCGAGCGCCACCTTCGCCGCCTGCTTGGCCGGCGGCAGCAGCTTCAGCGCCGTCCGCAGCGCCCCGGTCGCCGGCTCGGTCACGTCGGTGCCGACCCGCAGCGCCATCTGCGGCGCGTCGGCGGCCCGGGCGAAGATGTTGATCACCTCGCCGGCGGTGTGCGGGTTGGGATCGGTGAGGTGGAAGGCGCGCCCGTTCAGCCGCGGTTTATGGGCGATGTGGTCGATCGCCGCGGCGACGTAGTCGACGGGGACGATGTTGATCTCGCCGCCCTCGACCCCGAGCGTCGGCAGCCAGGACGGGGCGACCCGGCGCAACCGCTGCAGCGCCTTGAAGAAGTAGTAGGGGCCGTCGATCTTGTCGATCGCGCCGGTGCGCGAGTCGCCGACCACGACCCCCGGCCGGTAGACCCGCCAGGGCCGCTGGCACTCGTCGCGGACCAACCGCTCGGACTCGTGCTTGGTCCGGTAGTAGGGGTTGACGTCGAGCCGTTCGGCCTCCTCGAACATGTCCTCGGTCCAGACGCCTTTGTAGAGGCCGGCGGCTGCGATCGAGCTGACCTGGTGGAAGCAGCCGGCCTCGAGCGCGCCCGCCAGCTCGATCGCGTGGCGCGTCCCCTCGACGTTCGCGACCTCCTGGGCGTCGGCATCGGCCATCAGGTCGTAGATCGCGGCCAGGTGGAAGAAGTGGTCGATCTCCCCCCGCATCGTCACCATGTCCTCCTCGGAGACCCCGAGGCCAGGCTGGGAGAGGTCGCCGGTGATCGGGACGATGCGGGCGCCGTCGGCACCGAGGCCGGTCCGCAGCTCCTCCAGCCGCCCGCGCGAGCCGGCCCGCACCAGGGCGTAGACCGTGCCCTCGCGCTGCAGCAGTCTCTCGACCAGGTTGCGGCCGATGAAGCCCGTGGCGCCGGTGACGAAATAGCTCATCGCCTTGCAGGGTATCTCGGTTGAGCTGCCGATAAACCTCTTTCCTTAGACTGCGAGCAAGAGATGCCAGAGACGGCCACCGTGCAGATCCCGATGCCCGAGATGGGCGAGTCGGTGACCGAGGGCATCGTCCTCGAGTGGCACGTCGCTGAGGGCGACGCGGTGAAAGAGGGCGACACCGTCGTCGAGGTGTCGACTGACAAGGTCGATGCCGAGGTGCCGGCGCCGATGGACGGGGTGATCACGAAGCTGATTGCGCAGGTTGACGACGAGGTTCCTGTGGGGGCTCCGCTTGCCGAGATGGAGGCGGGTGACGGCGAGGGACAGGGCGCTCGGCCGGCGGGTCCTGTCGCCGCAGGGGACCCACCCCCCCTTCCGGTAGCTAAAGCTTCCTCAGGGGGGGTCCCCCCTACGGCGCCACCCGCCGGAGAGGCCGCTGGAACTGCCGAGGGCGCCAACGGTGGGTCAGGCAACGGGGCGGCTGATGTCCGTGCAACGCCTCTTGCTCGGAGGGTTGCCGAGGCCAACGGGGTTGATCTTGCTTCGGTTAGGGGTTCGGGGCCTGGGGCGAAGGTGACTAAAGATGATGTGTTGGCGGCTGACGGAGGCGGGAATGGTGCTGTCGCGGCTGCTCAGGGCGAGGCCAAGCAGTTGCGTGGGGCGGCGGCGATGTTGGCCAATGCGATGGATGAGAGCCGGGCTGTGCCTACGGCTACCTCGTTCCGAACGATTGCGGTGGACACGCTTGATGCGAAGCGGAAGGCGATTAATGCGGTGTTGAAAGACCGGGGGCTGAAGGTCTCCTTCACTCATTTGGTCGCCTGGGCGATCGTGGAGGCGACCAAGGAGTTCCCGGTGATGGTCCGGGTCTTCGCCGAAGAAGGCGGCAAGCCGTTCGCGATCGACGGCAGCCCGGTCAACCTCGGGATCGCCGTCGACGTCGAGAAAAAGGACGGCTCCCACAGCCTCATGGTCCCGGCGATCAAGGGCGCCGACGGGCTCGACTTCGCCGGCTTCCACACCCGCTACGAGGAGCTGATCGCAAAGACGCGCGAGAACAAGCTCTCCGCCGACGACTTCCAGGGCACCAACATCAGCCTCACCAACCCGGGCGGGATCGGCACCGTCGCCTCGGTCCCGCGCCTGCTCTCGGGCCAGAGCGCGATCATCGCCACCGGCTCGATCGCCTACCCGCCGGAGTGGCGCCACGCCTCGCCGGAACGGATCAAGCAGCTCGGCGTCTCGAAAGTGATGACGCTGACTTCGACCTACGACCACCGCGTCATCCAGGGCGCCGAGTCGGGCGCCTTCCTGCGCCGGATCGAGCAGCTGCTGCAGGGCGAGGACGAGTTCTACGAGTCGGTCGCCCGCGACCTCGGCTTCGACGACCCCGGCGCCGTCACCAAGGCCCACCCGGCCTCGGCCTCGGCGCCGCCGCTGAGCGCCGCCGCACCGAGCGTCGAACCGACCACCACCCCGGGCCAGATCGACGAAGAGCTGCTGCAGGCGGTGCAGGCGGCGACCTCGCTGCTGAAGGCCTACCGCACCCACGGCCACCTCGCCGCCCACTTCGACCCGCTCGGCTCCGAGCCGAAGGGCGACCCGGCGCTGCAGCCGGAGAACGTCAACCTCACCCCCGAGCTGATGGCGAAGATCCCGGCCTCGATCCTGCGGATCGGCGTTCCCGGTGAGACCCTGCTCGAGGCGCTGCCGCGGATGCGCGACGCCTACTGCGGCACCATCGGCTACCAGGTCGAGCACCTCTCCTCACACCAGCAGCGGATCTGGCTGCGGGAAATGATCGAGACCGGCGCCCACCGCCAGCCCCTCGGCGACGAGGAGAAAAAGCGCCTGCTGGACCGCCTGATCGACGTCTTCCAGTTCGAGCGCTTCCTCGAGAAAGCGTATTTGGGGCAGAAGATGTTCTCGATCGAGGGGCTCGACGTGATCGTGCCGATGCTCGACGAGGCGGTGACGCTCTCGCAGCGGTCCGGCGCCGAGGAGGTCGTCTTCGGGATGGCCCACCGCGGCCGGCTCAGCGTCCTCGCTCACAACCTCGGCCGCTCGGTCGAGTCGATCCTCGCCGAGTTCGAGGGCTCGAAGCAGATCGATGCGGTGAAGGCGGTCGCCAGCATCCCCCACGGCGGCACCGGCGACGTCAAGTACCACTACGGCCACCGCGGCGTCTACGAGACGGCCGAGGGCAAGAAGATCTCGGTCCGGCTCTACCCCAACCCGAGCCACCTCGAGTTCGTCGACCCGGTCGTCACCGGCGGCACCCGCTTCCTCCAGCAGGACTGCGAGGGCCCGAGCCTCAGCCACGACCCGAAGCGGGCGGTGCCGGTGCTGCTGCACGGCGATGCCGCCTTCCCGGCCCAGGGCGTGGTCGCCGAGACGCTCAACCTGCAGGCGCTGCCGGGCTACACGACCGGCGGCACGATCCACCTGATCCAGAACAACCAGGTCGGCTTCACCACCGATCCCGACGAGGCGCGCTCGACCCCGTACGCCGCCGACATGGCGAAGGGCTTCAACGTGCCGATCATCCACGTCAACGCCGACGACGTCGAGGCCTGCGTCTCGGCGATCCGCCTGGCGATGGCCTACCGCGAGCGCTGGTGCCGCGACATCGTCATCGACGTGATCGGCTACCGCCGCTTCGGCCACAACGAGACCGACGAGCCCGCATACACGCAGCCGACGATGGCGGCGAAGATCAAGTCACACCCCCCGGTCTCGGAGATCTACGCGGAGAAGCTGATCGGGGAGGGGACGGTCTCCGCCGAGGAGGTCGGCCGCCTCTCCGACGAGCGCCACGCGGAGATGTCCGGGGCGCTGAAAGGGCTGCGCGAGAAGATGGAGGCGGGCGAGTACGAGGACCCGACGGTCACCGGCGCCACCACCAGCACCGGCGAACTGCTCGACCGCACCGCCAGCCCGCCGGTCCACACCGCGGTCGAGGCCGAGAAGCTGCGTCACCTCAACGAGGAGCTGCTGAGGACGCCGGAGGGATTCAACGTCCACCGCAAGCTGCGCCGCCCGCTGTCGAGGCGGACGGAGGCGCTCGAGCAGGGCGGGATCGACTTCGGCCAGGCCGAGGCGCTCGCCTTCGCCTCGCTGCTGACCGACAGCGTCCACATCCGCCTCACCGGCCAGGACACCGAGCGCGGCACCTTCTCCCACCGCCACCTCGTGCTCCACGACGAGAACACCGGCCTCAAGTACACGCCGATCCAGAACCTCGAGGACGCCTCGGCGCCGTTCGAGCTCTACAACAGCCCGCTCTCGGAGATCGCCTGCCTCGGCTTCGAGTACGGCTACTCGGCGGCGAACCCGAACGCCTTGGTCCTCTGGGAGGCCCAGTTCGGCGACTTCGCCAACGCGGCCCAGGTGATCATCGACAGCTTCATCGTCTCCGGCGAGTCGAAGTGGGGCCAGACCAGCCGGCTCACCCTGCTGCTGCCGCACGGCTACGAGGGCTCGGGCCCGGAGCATTCGAGCGCCCGGATCGAGCGCTTCCTCGCCCTCGGCGCCGAGGGCAACATCCGCATCGCCAACCCGACCACCGCCGCCCAGTACTTCCACCTGCTGCGCCGCCAGGCGCTGATCAAGAAGCCGCGGCCGCTGATCGTCTTCACCCCGAAGGGGCTGCTGCGCCTCGACAAGGCCACCGCCAGCCTCGAGGAACTGACCGACGGCGAACTGCAGTTCATCCTCGACGACCCGAAGGCGCAGGACCGCAAGGAGAAGGTCGAGCGCCTCGTCCTCTGCACCGGCAAGGTCTATTACGACATGGACTCGAACGAGCGCCGCGATGGCGCCGAGAACGTCGCGATCGCCCGGGTCGAGGTGCTCTACCCGTTCGCCAAAGAACAGCTGGAGCGGCTGATCGTCTCCTACCCGAACCTGAAGGAGATCGCCTGGGTGCAGGAGGAGCCGCGCAACATGGGCGGCTGGAAGGTGATGTCCCGGCGCATGCCCAGCGTCCTCCCCGAGGGCGTCACCCTCACCTACGTCGGCCGCCAGGGCCGCGCCAGCCCGGGCGAGGGCTACTCGGGGGCGCACGCGCGCGAGCAGGAGCGGATCGTCCTCACCGCGCTCACCCCCGGCGCCTAGATGGCGCGGCGGCCGTTCGAGAAGCCCGTCCCGGGCGAGCTGTTCGCCCGGGTCAAGGTGCTCTCGTGGATCGAGCTGGCGATCTTCAGTGGCCTGATCGCCTTCTGGCTGCTGCCCGGGTTCGAAACCGAGACGATGCTCTTCGGCTGGGCGCACGGGCTCGGTTTCGTCGCCCTCTGCGTGGTGATCTGGATCGCCTGCATCCGCAAGGAGGCCCCCTACACCCTGCTCGCCGCCACCCTCACCCCGGTCGGCCCGGTCGGGAGCGTGATCGGGATCGAGTTGATCGAGCGCAAGGGCTGGGGAATCGCCGTACGGCCCGGTTCGCAAGAAGCCGCCGAGAAACGCCACCAGAACGGGACCAAAACGCTCGATCACGCTTGACCGTGCGGGTTCGAGCCGGTATAGCTAAACCTTGACTGTTCCTCAGGGCAGTCCCGCCAGGGGGAACGGCCGCGTCGGCATCCCTCCCTGGCTACCGACGCGCAGGTGCAGTGAGGGTCGCGCGGACCCCCCTGCCTCCCGCGACCCCGCTGCGCCTACCCTTTTAACTTGCGCAGCACGGTCTGGAGGATTCCGCCGTTGAGGAAGTAGGTGACCTCGTTCGGGGTATCCAGCCTGACCGTTGCCTCGAACCGCTTCTCGGAGCCGTCGTCGGCGCGGGCGGTGACCGTCACCTGCTTCGCCCTGCCGTCTTCGAGCTCGCCGAAGTCGAAGGTCTCGGCGCCGGTGAGGCCGAGCGAGGCGACGCTCTCGCCGGCGGCGAACTGCAGCGGCAGCACCCCCATCCCGATCAGGTTGGAGCGGTGGATGCGCTCGAAGCTCTCGGCGATCACGGCGCGGACCCCGAGCAGCTTCGTCCCCTTCGCCGCCCAGTCGCGGGAGGAGCCGGAGCCGTACTCCTTGCCCGCCAGCACCACCAGCGGCACCCCTTCGCCGGCGTAGTCCATCGCCGCCTCGTAGATCGTCGTCTCCTCGCCGTCGGGGAAGTGGCGGGTGTAGCCGCCGGCTTTCTCGACCAGCTGGTTGCGGAGGCGGATGTTGGCGAAGGTGCCGCGGATCATCACCTCGTGGTTGCCGCGGCGCGAGCCGTAGGAGTTGAAGTCCTTGACCTCGACGCCCTGGTCCGTCAGCCAGCGGCCGGCGGGGCTGTCCCTTTTGATCGCCCCGGCGGGTGAGATGTGGTCGGTGGTGATCGAGTCGCCGAGCAAGGCGAGCGCGCGGGCTACGGCGATCGGCTCGACGCCCGGCGCCTCGGCGGGCATCGCTTCGAAGAAGCTGGGGCGGCGGACGTAGGTGGAGTCGGGCCAGGTGTAGCGGTCGCCGGCGGGGACGTCGACCGCGTTCCACATCTCGTCGCCGGCGAAGACCTCGGCGTAGTTGCGCTTGAACATCTCCGAGGCGACCGAGTCGCCGACCACCCGCTTGATCTCCTCGGCTGAGGGCCAGACGTCGCGCAGAAATACGAGCTCGCCATCCTGTCCCTCTCCCAGCGGCTCGTTCGCGAGGTCGACGTCCATCCGCCCGACGAGCGCGTAGGCGACGACCAGCGGCGGGCTGGCCAGGTAATTCGCCTTCACGTCCTGGTTGATCCGGCCCTCGAAGTTGCGGTTGCCGGAGAGGACCGCGCAAACCGCCAGGTCCTTCTCGGCGATCGCCGCCGAGATCTCCGGCGCCAGCGGCCCGGAGTTGCCGATGCAGGTCGTGCAGCCGTAGCCGACGAGGTTGAACTGGAGCGCGTCGAGGTACTCGGTCAGGCCCGCCTGCTCGAGGTACTCGGTGACGACGGTCGAGCCCGGCGCCAGCGAGGTCTTCACCCAGGGCTTGCGCGAGAGGCCGCGCTGGAGGGCGTTGCGGGCGAGCAGGCCGGCGCCGATCATCACGCTCGGGTTGGAGGTGTTGGTGCAGCTGGTGATCGCGGCGATGACGACGCGGCCGTGGTCGAGCTCGAACTTCGTGCCGTCCTCGAGCGTCACCTCGATCGCGTCGTCAGTGTGCTTGGTCGGCGCCGCCGTGGCGCTGATCGCAGGGCGCGGCTTGCCGCGCTCGTCGTCGTGGTCCTCGGCCGGCGGGTCGGAGGCGGGGAAGGACTCTTCGATCGCCTCGTCGCGGCCGTTGCCCATTTCCTCCGCGGCTTCGGGGTCGAACTCGCCCATCGCCTCGAGGAACGCCTCTTTCGCCTCCGAGAGCGGCACTCGATCCTGCGGCCGTTTCGGGCCGGCGAGGCTGGGCACGACGTCGCCGAGGTCGAGGTCGAGCCGGTCGGAGAAGACCGGGTCCTCGCTGGACTCGTCGTGGCCCGCGTCATGGAACATTCCCTGCTCGCGCGCGTAGGCGTCGACCAGCTCGATCGTCTCGGTCGGGCGGCCGGTGAGGTCGAGGTAGCGGAGCGTCTCGGCGTCGACCGGGAAGATCGCGCAGGTCGAGCCGAACTCCGGCGACATGTTGCCGAGGGTGGCGCGGTCGGCGAGGCCGAGGGTCGGCAGGCCGGGGCCGAAGAACTCGACGAACTTGGAGACGACGCCGCGCTCGCGCAGCATCTCGGTGACGGTGAGGACGAGGTCGGTCGCGGTCGCCCCCTCGGGCAGTTCGCCGGAGAGCTTGAAGCCGACCACCTGCGGCAGCAGCATCGAGATCGGCTGGCCCAGCATCGCCGCCTCGGCCTCGATCCCGCCGACCCCCCAGCCGAGGACGCCGAGGCCGTTGACCATCGTCGTGTGGGAGTCGGTGCCGACGAGGGTGTCGGGGTAGGCCTGGAGCGCGCCGCCGTTCTCGCGGCTGTAGACGACCTGGGCCAGGTACTCGAGGTTGACCTGGTGGCAGATGCCGGTCGCCGGCGGCACGACGCGGAAGTTGTCGAAGGACTGCTGGCCCCACTTGAGGAACGAGTAGCGCTCGCGGTTGCGGTCGAAGTCGTGCTCGGCGTTGACCGCGAAGGCACGCTCGTTGCCGAAGGCGTCGACCTGGACCGAGTGGTCGATCACGAGGTCGACGTCGACCAGCGGGTTGATCGCGGCGGGGCTGCCGCCGATCTCCTCCATCGCGTCGCGCATCGCCGCCAGGTCGACGACGGCGGGGACGCCGGTGAAGTCCTGCATGAGGACGCGGGCGGGCTGGAAGGGGATCTCGACGCTGGGCTCGGCGGCGGCGTCCCAGGAGGCGATCGCCTCGACGTCCCCGGCGCTGACCGAGGTGCCGTCCTCGAGCCGCAGCACGTTCTCCAGCAGGACCTTGATCGAGTAGGGCAGGCGGGCGACGTCGAAGCGGTCCTGCAGCGCGTCGAGGCGGAAGATCTCGTAGTCGCGCCCTCCTACCTGGAGGGTGGACCGGGCGCCGAAGGAATCGCTGCTCACAGGTTCATCCTAGGAAATTGGCGTGGTGGCGGACCCGGGTCCGCTGATTCAGCGCTTGTCTGGGGAGTGGCCCGAAGCGATGTCTTTGGCCGCCTTCTGGCCAGCGCTACCGCTCTGCACCTTGACGCTGAGGGAAGGGCTCACCAGTGCCAGATGCGCCCCTGCGCGCTGGGGGAGCGGGGCGATGGTGACCTCCACCTTGTTGCGCTCGATTGCCTTGACGGTGGCGGCACCGACTTGCTGCGGGGTGGAGGTCCCCATCCCCGGCGGCGGCTTGGCGCCGGCATCGGCGAACATGCCGGCTTCGCGGATGAAGCCCGGCGAGACGATGGAGACCCCGACGCCCTTGGGGTCCAGATCAGCTCTGAGCCCCAGGGCGAACCCGCGCAGGCCGAACTTGGTCGCGTTGTAGACGGAGCTGCGGGGGCTGGCGGCCTTGCCCGAGAGCGAGGCGACAAAGACGAGGTGGCCGGAGCCGGCCTCGAGCATCGCCGGGTAGAGGGCGCGGGCGAGCAGCATCGGCGCCTCGAGGTTGACGCGCAGGGCGCGCTTGACCTCCTCGGCGCTGAACTCGTCCAGCTTGCCGGCCCCGGGCAGGCCCGCGTTGGCGACGAGGATCTCGGTGCCGGCGGCCTCAGCGGCGAGGCGCTCGGCGGCGTCCGGCTCGGCGAGGTCGGATGGGAGGACCCTGTGGCCGTCGCCGGGCAGTTCCGCGGCCATCTTCTCCAGCGCCTCGCGGTTGCGGGCGCTCAGCGTCAGCTGGGCTCCGCGCTCGGCCATCGCCGTGGCGATAGCCCTTCCGAGCCCGCCCGTGGCCCCGGTTAGCAGCGCTTTTCGGCCCGAAAGGTTCATCCCAAGGCGCAAGCTAGCAGCCGTCACGTCGAACAGAATCCTGATGGGGTCACGATCTTCGACCAAATATTTGCGTTTTGTGAGCAAAACGCCGACGGATCGTCTACACTGCCCGCGTTCGATAACCGGAACGCCGAATCCCTGGCGCAGAGGGCGTCTAGGGAACGGGGGAACCAAGTTTCCGGGGCGAGCCCGCCTAACAGGCGGGGGCGCAAGCTCCTTTCGCGCCAGCCCGACAGCTAACCCCGTAGGCCGACGAAGGAGAATCGGTTTGCTTCACAACTTTAGGTTGGCCGGGCTTGCGCTTGTTGTAGCCCTATTCGCAACCGCTTTGGTCGCCCCAGGCAGCGCCTCGGCTAGCTGCGACACGGGCGGCATGTCGCCGGCTGAAGTCGACGTCTGCACGCCGACCGCGAAGGCGAAGCTGCTCGGCAACGGGATGCTGATCCCGCCGAAGAGCGCTCCCGCCCGCGTCAAGGCCGTAATTGCCGCGGCCAACAAGATCCGCAGCAAACCGTACGTCTGGGGCGGCGGCCACGCCCGCTGGTGGGACCGCGGCTACGACTGCTCCGGCTCCGTCAGCTTCGCCCTCCACGGCGGCCACTTCCTCGAAAGCCCCCTCCCCTCCGGCCCGATGGAGAAGTGGGCCGAAGAAGGCGAAGGCCGCTGGATCACCGTCTGGGCCAACGCCGGCCACGCCTACGCCGAAATCGCCGGCTTCCGCTGGGACACCTCCGGCGACGAAGGCGGCGAAACCGGCCCCCGCTGGCACGAAGAACTCCGCGACAACGTGGGGTTCGTCGCGCGGCATCCGGCTGGGTACTAGCTAACCGGAGCGCATGCGGTGCATGTTCGGCTCCGGTCGCGTTGCTTCCTAGCTGGAGGATACGGACAGTGTTGTGTTGCTCGGTTCTGTCTGGGTTAATGTAGCCACCAATACGATGGATTCTGGGCAAGCGATGTTGCTGCCGCTGATCTTGTCCAGGGGAGCATTGACATGCAGGATCGCGGGTTTCCCCTCTGTGAGGTCTCCAAAGGATTTTCCCGATGTAATCAGGTAGATGCAGCTGCCGAAAGGTATCGTGTTGATTGTGGCTTCAATCGGGCCGTCCGCTGTGACTGTCCCATTGGAAGTGCCGACACTCTTGTGAACTTCAAGACTACCTTTGCTCAAAATAGTGGTCGGGAAGGTGCAGCTCCCAAAGGTAAATTGTTCAATCGGCCCTGTAACTGTTTCGGTCGAGCTTCCAGCGTTGCTGATTTTGCCCTTTATTGTTGCGCTCGTGCATTTATCGAGTTCTTCACCTCCTGTATCTCTAAAGATCAGCGCAAATTCTTTGGCGCTGAAATCGAACGCGGTGTTCACTGGCCACTTCTGCCCCGCCGGACACGGATCGCCTGTTGTCGAGCAGAGCGCGGTGGCCGAAGCACTACCAGCGCCGGCTACGGCCACGAGAGCCACGGCCGCGATCGCCGCCAGGCCTAGCATCTTCAGGTGTCTCATGATTTCCTCCTAGTCGTCTGCGGCCGCCCCGTAGGGCGACCGCAGACTCAGACTTAGCTGCTTGAGACGGACAGTGTTGTGCCGCTGGGCGATGTGAGGGTGTATGTCCCCAACAATTTCGCGGTCGATGGGCAGGCGAGGCTGCTGCCGGTGTGCTTCTCAACGACAGCATTGAGATGGAAGACAGCGGGATTGCCCTCTGTGATGTCCCCGAGCGATACTCCCGATGTGGCTCCGTAGATGCAGCTTCCGTACCAGATGGTGTTGATTGTGACTTCGAATGTTCCATCGGCTGTGACTGTGCCGTTGGAGGTACCGGCGATCTTGTGAACTTCCAGGGCACCCTTGTTCAAGGTTTTGGTTGGGAAGGTGCAGCTCCCCCACGATGTTTCTTCAACTGGGCCTGTGACTGTTCCCGTCGATCCCCCTGTATTCGTGATTTTGCCCTTCATTGTCGAAGTCGTGCAGGAGTTGAGGCGTTCGCCTCCTGTTTCGTCCCAGGTGATCGCGGCTCCTGACGAAACGCTGAAATCGAGCACAGTGCCGGCCACCCAATCCTGCCCTGCCGGACAGGGATCCACTGTTGTCGAGCAGAGCACGGTCGCCGCGGCGCTGCCGGCGCCAAGGATCGCAGTCAGGGTCGCCGCCGCGACAGCGGCGAGGCCGAGCATCTTGAGGTATCTCATAACTCTCCCTTTGCCCCGGCGCGTCGGGCGCTGGGGGCAGGTCTGCTACGGCTAGCCGTAGCAGACCTAGGAGATCTTAGTCAAGAACGGCCGAGTATTTAGGGCTTCCCCTTCTTCCCCCCACACCCCGTCTGCAAGAGCGGGTTGGTCACCTGCTTGCGACCGTTCTGAGCCCGGAATTCAAAGCTCGCCCGGCGCTTGTGGCGGCAGAGGTCGACCGAGTTTTCGATCAACCCTCTCTTGCCGCCGAAGAAGCTGACCTGGAACTTGGTGACCGGGGCGTCGGGGACGCTGAGGAAGCGGGTCCTGACCCGGGAGGATTCGGGGCCGGTCTTCTTGGAGTCGATGAAGCCGACCAGGGTGATGTGGATCTGGCCCTGGAGGTCGGCGACGAGGTCGGGGAGTTCCCGCTCGCCGCCGTTGGAGCGGAAGTAGACCGGGCCTTCCAGGGGCTGGGAGAGCAGGGGGCTTATCGCTTTGGCGTGGCCGAGGATCGAGGAGGCGGGGCAGGCGTTGGCGTTGAACTGGACGCGGGTGCAGGGGTTGTTGATGTGGGCGTTGTCGATGAACTCGCCCGCTGGGAGCAGGACGACTGCGGCTTTGGTGTTGGCCTGGCCTGCCTTCTCGGTCAGGGTGGCGCTGATCGCGGGGTTGCCGGTGCGCTTGGTCTGTCCCTTGAAGCGGAGCTTCAGCTTGGGGGAGTAGTCGAGCTTGGCGCAATTGGTCGCTTGGAAGGGGGTGCTTGGTTCAGCGGTGGCGCCGTTAGAGGCGGTGATGTTGGCGCTGATCTGCTTGGGATCGCAGCTGGTCGGGTTCAAAGTGAATTCGGGCCGATCAACGGTGACGTTCAGGGTCCGGTAGGAGACCGGCACTCCTTCGAGGATCTGGGGCAGGGGGTCGGTCTTGATCGTCGCCAGGGCGGTTTCGGGGTCGACGTAGATCGCCGAGCGGTTGACGACCAGGCCGAGGTCGAAGGGGCCGGCCTGGGCGGGGACGACGCTGACCACCGAGTAGGGGGCGCCCTTGTAGGGGCCGGCGAGGTAGACGGCCGTGGGGGCCTTGCCGGGCTGGGGGATCCAGAGGGGCGCTCCTCCGACCCCGGCGGCGGCTGCCACCTTGCCGATCTGCGAGGCGGCGGGGCAGGCGCCAGTGGCGGCATCGGCGTCTGAGCACAGCGGCACGCCGCCGAGCTTTGCGAGCAGGCCCTGGGGGAGGTGGAGCGAGATGCTCTTCGGGTTGGCTTCGCCGTCTTGGCGGGTGAGGGTGAAGGTGAAGGGGGAGAAGGAGCCGGCGTCGGACTTGGTGGAGCCGGCAATGATTTTCGGTGAGAATCCTCCCTTACCGCAGCCGGAGGTAATTTCCATCGGGGTCGTGCCTTCTACCGCCGGCCTGCCCGACCAAGGTCTGAAAGAGAAGTGGGTCTGGTAAGTCCCGCAGCTTCCGGGGTTCGACAGCGGCGCGCGCGGACTACTGAAAACATGCAGGCGCAGCTCGCTGAACGGAACCTGTGGCAATCCGCCAAGGGTCTGGATACCACTGAAGACCGTGGTTATTTGCCCAGTCAGCGGATTTGCTTCGATCTCAGCCGGTAGCTTCAAATGCACACCCTGTTCGTCGGTGACGACCCAGAAACGGAAGAGATGCCCCGGTTCGGGAGCGCGCTGGTATACAGCGCCTCGCAGAGTGTCTTCAAGGGCCGGGACCTCCAGTTCAACCGAGCCGATCTTCGAGGCGGCGGGGCAGTGGGCAGCTTCATTTCTGCCGAAACCCACTTCTTCGGAGCTGCAGGCCTCTAGCCCGTCGCCAGCGGCAGGGTTGATCGCAAAGCCCTCGGGCAGATTGACTACAGCGCTCTTTAGTGCCGAGGTTGCTCTGCCCTGAGGGGTTTCATCCTGGGGGATCGTCAGGGTCGCATCGATGCCGCTGGGGGCGGCGGCTTCGGGGTTGGTCGGGGCAATCTGGAAGGTCGGTTCGAAAGTCAGTTTGCCGCAGCCGGTGATCTGCGGGAAGGGAGCGCTCATCCTGGATGGTTGGTTCGGCAGCTGGTAGCTACGGGCCGTCACCGAGATCTGACGCGCCAGGCTGCAGTCGGTCGGGTTAGAGAGGAAAGGGGCTTCCGGCAGACCCGAGGGGCGGCCGCCCGGCGGAAATTTATGGTTCTGGGCTTCTTCGGGCGTTAGCCGTTCTTTATCATGGCTATTTGCCGCCGGCACCCCCCAGAACGTAGTACTCGCTTCCAGCAGGCCTGCCGCTGAGGGAGCGCCTTCAATCGAGGCGATGAGGCTGTAGTCGGTGGGATCGACCTTGACGTTAATGAAGGCTGGGTAGATCAGCGCGTAGAAGCCGAAGCGGGCGACGATGTCCCCGCCCGGGGGAGCCATGTTGTAGATCGGCTCGGTGTAGGTGCCAGCCACCGGTTCGGATACCGTCACTTCGGTCACCCCAACCTGCGAGTCGATCGGGCATTCGCTGTCGAAAACGTTGTTACCGAGCTGCGCCACCGTGCATCGCGGGATCCCCTGCGGGTTGCCGATCATCCCTGGCGGCAGATGGACTTCGATGTCCCTGGTCTTCGCGTAGGGCCTGCCTTCGCTCTGACTCAGTTTGAAAGTGGTGGTGAAGTCAGCGTGGGCTCCGGCCTGCGAACTTGACAGCGCGCTGGAAACCGATTCCAGCGCGTATTTATTGAATTCTTCCGCATTAGCTGATGCCGCACACACCCAGATCGAAACCAGCACCAATGCCGCAGCGGAAGCGGCATTCCTCACAGAGGATTTCATTGTCTCCGGCCCCCTTTCTTTTTAGGGCCGGTTTTTCGATGGTGATGCTTGTGGCGGTGGTTTTTGAGACAGCGGAGCTTGCCGCCGTGCATAACACGATGCGTGCCTTTGCGGCAGGTTTTTCCATGTACGTTCCCGAATGCTCCGGTGCCGTGGGTAGTCGGACTGGAGAGGTCCGGTGGCGCGGCCGATGACGATGGAGGCAAAAGGGGTTCGCACTGTCCGCCAGGGCATCCTTCGGTAAAGCCGCCGCCGACCCGGGCGTCGTAGATCGAGGGCGTTTCTTCGGCGTCGCGGGGCAGGAGGATGTCGGAGGTGCGGAAGAAGACGTCGTCGCCTGAGTCGCTTGCCGCATAGAGGTAGTCGGTGCGCAGGGAGTGGCCGGAGGAAATGAGATAGATGCAGCCGCCCGCTCGGCCGCAGCTGCCAGTGCCCTGAGCCTCCCACTCATAGACGTCCTGCATCCCGTCAACGTCGCCTGGGACGAGCGCTTCGGTTGACTGGAAGAATGCGCGGTTGCCGTCAGCTCGCAGATTGGCAACGTAGGCAAAGGAGCTGAAGGGCTCGGGATCACCGAGACCAGCGCTGACCGATTGCAGACTCGCATCGCTCGCTGCCAGCGCCAGGGTCGGGTTGCAGGAAAGGCAGTGGAGTTCGTTGCTCGTGAAGTCGTAGCGGTATACCTCAGCGCTGCCTTGTGGGTCGTAGCCATCTAGTGCCGCCCGGGACTCGAAGAGCAGGGCGTTGCCGTTGGGGGTGGTGCGAGAGGGATCGGCGGCAAGGGCACCATCGTCCACCTTTTCGGTCCAAAGGCCGAGGCCCCCGACTACTTCGTTGCCGTTGGAAGCGCCTTTGACGTCGCGTTCGGTCACCGTGGCGACGAAGCTGATCGCCCCTTCTTCGGAGCGGTAAAGGTTTTCCTGCCCGCCTTTGGCTACCGCCCCGTTGGGGTTCAGTTCAGAGGCGAGGACGCTCTGGGAGACGAAGTAGGCGGTGGTGCCACTAGCGGCGACGTTCACGGGGGTCACCGGGCCGCTGGAGAATTCGGTGCGTTCTTCGCTTAGGGCATCGAACCGCCAGAGCCTCCCGCCTTCGAGGTAGAAGGCTCGGCTGCCGCCTTCGGCGATGCCGGCGAAGGTGACGTTTTCGCCCAGTTGGTAGGTTTCTTCGTTGTTGTAGCGGAGGTAGAGCGTGTTGCCGATCAAGAAGGCAACTCCTTTGCCGTCCAGGGAGGCTCCGGCGTAGGTCGCGTCTTGACCCCCGGCGGGGATTTCGTCGCCGGGCAGCAAGGAAATGACGTGGGTTACTTCATCAGCGGTGCGGTCGTAAACCGCTTTGGTGCCACTGGGCGGAGCATTGGGCTCGAGCTGGATTGCGGGGCCGTTGAGCCCGCTGACAAAGATGATGTGGCCGCCGGTTTCGCTGATCAGTTTCCCGTCGGCCCGTGGGTCGTCGGCGAGGCTGCCGCGGCCGATCAGCACGGAATGACCGTCTGGATAGCGGACGTACTTGGTGTCTTCGTCTTCGATCGTCGCACTGCCAGCCCCCGTGCTGGTCCAGAACGAGTACCCCTGATCAGCGGAGGTACTGCCTGGAATCAAGGCGCTTACTTCGGCGCCGGTCGGGCCGGCGCTCGCGGTGCTCCAGCCACCTACCCCACGAGTTGAGAGGTAGGGATCGCCACCCAGAGAGCCGGTTCCTTCGCTGCCGGGAATGATCCCGCCTTCGATCTGGAAACTGACCTTGCCTCCGGCCGGGGAGGACTCGCGAGTCGCGAAGTAAGTGCCAAAGTGGCTGACTCCTCGGGGGGCGCGGGCGTTGGTGTTGGGTGGGGTTACGAGCTCGTAGGCGCGGCAGTCGGGCAGGAGGGTCGAGAAGCCCGTGCGTAACGCGTCGTTAGGGCATGCTTTGAACGGTTCGGTAGCCGGAAAGGTGGCGAATTCTTCTTCGGCTTCATCGGTGCCTTCGCTGTTTTCGGCAAAGACCCGGAAGCGATAGCGGGTGCCGGGTTCGAGCCCTTCGACCGGGACGGCCACGGCGCGCGGCGAGTTGGCGGCTGGGATGTCCCCTTCGCCCACCAGCTGGGACCCCGTGAAACTATCGCCGTTTTCATCGTATTGTTGGGTGGTCAGGTATTCGAACGTGTAGTGGGTTTCGAGGCCGAAGGGTTCGATCGAGGCCTCGAGTTCGGCTTCCTCTTCGCCGACATTGATGAAGGAAACGGTTTCGACCGTGGGCGGTCCTTCCGAGGGCGAACCGAAAGCATAAGAGTGGCCGACGCTACCTCCCAGCGAGGGGACGAAGAGAAGGCGTTCGCGCGGGTTCAGGACACCGTTGGGGCTGTTTTCGCCGTTGTCGACGCCGATCTCGGAGCCATAGACATATTGGAAGCTGTGTTCGATCACGTTGCTGAGGTAAGTGCCGTCTTCGTCGAACTCGTAGACCCTTTTGGCCGGTCCGTCGTAGATGAAGACATGCCCGCTACCTTCGTCCGCTGCCACCGAGAGAAAAGAGATCGTTTTGACTGGTGGTTTGATCGTAAATAAAGGTTCATGGGGCGACGCCAGTTCAAAGACCTGGACCACATGGCCTTCGGCACTATCGGTGCTTGCATATAAACGTCCTCGGGATGCGTCTACCGCAAGTCCAACCCCATCCCCAGAGATTGCTCCGCTGACGATTTCTTCGTTCAACTCATTTGCTGGAGATTCTGTCGCAGATTTGTATTCGTTGATGTGCAGTTCGAACTTGACAAATAAGCGCTCGTTGGCCGGATTGACAGCAACGGCCATAAAAGTGGAGGCACTTTCTTTGACGATCACTGAGGAAGTAGCGCTGTATTTAATTTCTCCCGTGTTTGGTTTGTAAAGACTCGGGCTATAGCGCACAACCCTTTCTTCTTTGGCGTTGGAAAGGTTCGCTACGTAGAGGTTTCCATCTTTGTCAACGGCAAGTCCACCCGGACTCGATGGGTCGGCAATCTCCGTGATAAAAGATCCTTTGGCATCGAACACGTCGATGCGACCATCAAACCCGCTTTCATTCCCGGAACTCGCAACATAGATGTTGCCGTAAGAATCCGTCGCGACTGCGGTTGGATTGCTAAAGGAATCGCTGGGGTGGTCAATGGCGGCAATCCCTGGACAAGGACCTGGATCCGGGACTTCATCCAGCGATGAGACGGTGCAGTCACCGGTCAGCGACAGAGCCGAATCGAAAACGTGCGTTGCGGCCGTCGCGGTGGTTCCTCCACTCATGGCTAGCAGTAGTGCTAAGCAGACTGCTGACAAAAGTCTGCCACTCAGGCCTAGTCCCCTCATCGGCTCCCCTCCATGAATATCTCCCTGTCCCTGTCGCTATCCCTAGGTGCTCATCAAAGCTAAGAGACAAAATGGTTCCTGTCAAGGGACGTGCAGTTTCTGTCACACGTAGCAACTGCGGTCGCCAAGCGACCGCAGTTGCTATTCAGGTTCGCCTTAGACCTAGCTAGGCTCGACGACCAATGTTGTGTTTTTCGGTTCTGTGACTTGGTATGTAGCGTTCCATTCTGCTTTTTCAGGGCAGAGGCCGCCGCTTCCTTCCTGTTTAAGCACAACTGCTTCCGCATGGAAGATTCCCGGATTGCCCTCTGTGATGACGCCGAGATGGCCGCCTTCGCCGGTGCCGTAGATGCAGGTGCCGAAGAAGAAGGTGTTCATTGTCACTCGGAAGCCATCACCTTTAACTGTCCCATTCGAGCTGCCGGTGATGTTGCTAATTGTGAGCGTTCCGCCAACGGTCGTGGTAGTCGGGAAGTTGCATTTGCCCCAGGTCAGGTTTTCTTTTGCTACGGCACCTTTGGTTACGGTGGTGGAGGTGCCCTGCGTCAGCGTGCCTTTGACTGTCGATTCCGTACATGTGTTGATCGTCGAGCCTTCGGGACCCGGTTCCTTCAGCAGCGCAGAGTTCACGAGGCTGAAATCCACCGTTGAGTTGTTCGGCCACAGGCTGTTGCACGGTGTCGTTGTGGTGCTGCAGATGACGGTCGCTGAAGCCGTGCTGGCTCCGACGAAGGCCATCAGAGCTGCGGCCGCGACAGCGACGAGGCCGAGCATCTTGAGGTATTTCATCTGATTCTCCTTTTCCGGCAGAATGCCGGGTGGTTGTGCATTGACCCCCGCTCTGGCTTGGTCGCTGGGCGGGGGTCTTGTTCGCTCAATGAGCAAACTGTCCTGAGCGCTTCTAACGGGCCGGCGCTGCTGCTGTCAAGGGGGAATGTCGCTATTGGTACCCCGGAGAGGCTTTCCCCTTTTGCCCTGCATCTCACGGGAGAACGGATAGCTCCTGCATCTGACGAGTGACTTGGATGTTGAGTGACTTTTGTCGCTATGAGTGGTTGTCACGCGGGTTTGTCGATCTGGGTGCAAAATACTTTTGAGCATTGGTTCCTTCAGGCCAGCCATCTCCACCCAGCGCCCACCCGATCCCCTACGCCGCTGCGGCTAAGCCTCCCGGGCCGGTTTGTCCTTGCTTTCCGCGACGCTCCGGATAACTTCAGGGGCATAACCGCTGCATCTCCCGACATCCGGCTGTCCGGCCTCTCCAAGACGTACGGCGAGGTGGTGGCGGTCGCTGGGATCGACTTGGAGATCGCGCGGGGGGAGTTCTTCACGATGCTGGGGCCATCGGGGTCGGGCAAGACGACGACGCTGCGGATGATCGCCGGCTTCGAGGACCCGAGCGAGGGGACGATCGAGCTGGCCGGCGAGGATGTCAGCGGGGTGCCTCCTTATGACCGGGCGGTCAATACGGTCTTCCAGGACTACGCGCTCTTTCCGCATATGAGCGTCGGTGACAACGTCGAATACGGGCTGAAGGTGGCGAGGGTCGACAAGGCGGAGCGGGGCAAGCGCCGCGATGAGGCGCTGGAGATGGTCCGCCTGCCCGGCTACGCGAAGCGCAAGCCGACTGAGCTCTCCGGCGGCCAGCGGCAGCGGGTCGCCTTGGCGCGGGCGATCGTCAACCGGCCCAAGGTGCTGCTCCTCGACGAGCCGCTCGGCGCGCTGGACCTGAAGCTGCGCGAGGAGATGCAGAGCGAGCTGAAGACGATCCAGGGCGAGGTCGGGATCACCTTCGTCTACGTCACCCACGACCAGGACGAGGCGCTGACGATGAGCGACCGCATCGCCGTCTTCAACAACGGCCGCATCGAGCAGGTGAGCCCGCCGCTGGAGCTCTACGAGCGCCCGGCCAACGCGTTCGTCGCCGGCTTCGTCGGCGTCTCCAACCTGATCGAGCGCGACGGCGAGCAGATGACGATCCGCCCGGAGAAGATCGAGCTGCTCGAGCCCGGCGCGGCGGCCGACGGCCTTCACACCGAGAACGGCCGGGTCGTCGACGTCTCCTACGCCGGCGCGGTAACCCGCTTCACGATCAGGCTGGATTCCGGGGAGAGCCTCCAGCTGGTCAGGCAGAACGTGGAGAGCGCGTCCTCGGGCGCGCTGCCTGCGCAGGGAAACGAGGTCCTAGTCGGGTGGCGACCCGAGCACGCGGCCGCCGTCGGCGGGAAGTCAACGAAACAGGAGGTAGCACCATGAGAAGTAGGTATGGCAATCCCGCCCGAACGGCGTGGCTCGTCCTCGCCGGCCTTGTCGTGTTCATGCTCGTCCTCGCCGGTTGCGGCGGCGGGAGCAGCGACACCACCGGGGGCGGTAGCAGCGAAGAAGCGCTGCAGAAGCTCGGCAAAGGCGAGGGCGAAGTCAGCCTGATCTCCTGGGCCGGCTACGTCGAACCCGAATGGAGCAAGCCGTTCGAACAGAAGACCGGCTGCAAGGTCAACGACAAGGTCGCCGGCACCTCCGACGAAATGGTGAAACTGATGAGCACCGGCCAGTACGACGGCGTCTCCGCCTCGGGCAACGCGACCGCCCGCCTCGTCGCCGCCGGCTACGTAGCGCCGGTCAACACCGACCTCGTCCCCAACTACAAGACGGTCTTCAGCGACCTCAAGGACCAGCCGTACAACACCTTCGAAGGGGTCAACTACGGCATCCCCCACGGTCGCGGCGCCAACCTGCTGATGTGGAACGGCAACGACGTCAAGCCGGCGCCGACCTCCTGGAACGTGACGATGGACCCGAAAGTCGCGGCCAAATACAAGGGCAAGATCAGCCAGTACGACGACCCGATGTCGATCGCCGAAGCGGCCGTCTACCTGAAGGCCCACGAATCGAGCCTGGGGATCGAAAACCCCTACGAGCTGAACGAAGAACAGTTCAACGCGGCGGTCGAACTGCTGAAGGAACAGCAGCCGAACGTCGGCGAATACTGGGGTGAAGCGGCGAAGCAGATCTCCGGCTTCGCCAACGGCGACAACACGGTCGGCACCACCTGGCAGTACCAGTACTTCGCGCTGAAGGAAGAAGGCGTGCCGGTCGCAGCGAGCCCGGCGAAACAGGGCTTCCTGCCCGAAGAGGGCGCGACCGGGTGGTCGGACACCTGGATGATCGCCAAGAACGCCCAGCATCCCAACTGCATGTACGAGTGGATGAACTGGATCATCGAACCGAAAGTCAACGCCGAGGTCGCCGAATACTTCGGCGAGGCGCCGGCCCAGGAAAAGGCCTGCGAAGAAACCAAGAACCCGAACTTCTGCGCCGAATACCACGCGGAAGAACCGGACTTCTGGAAGCGGGTCTACTACTGGGAAACCCCGCTCGCCGACTGCGGCAACGGCGAAGAAGACTGCATGGACTACAACGACTGGGTGAAAGCCTGGACGTCGATCAAGGGCTAGTCCGGCAGGTCTGACTCGTGGCATCTGAAGTGGTCTTGGAGAGGAGGTCGGTGGGCCATCGGCTCGCCGGTCTCTTCCAGGGCCGCCCGCGCCTGCAGGTAGGGGCGCTCCTCGCCGGCCCGGTCGGCTGGCTGGTGATCGGCTACCTGGGCTCGCTGGCGATCCTGCTGATCACCGCGTTCTGGTCGGTCGACCCGCTCAGCGGGCTGGTCGTCAAGAACTACACCCTCGAAAACTTCGAAACGCTGTTCAACGAACCCGTCTACCGGGAAATCGTCTGGCGGACCGTCCGCACCGCCCTCCTGGTCACGATCACCGACGCGATCATCGCCTTCCCGATCGCCTTCTACATGGCGAAGGTGGCGAGCCGGCGCGGCAAGGCTCTGCTGGTGGTCGGCATCCTGCTGCCGCTCTGGTCTAGCTACCTGGTCAAGGTCTACGCCTGGCGGACGATCCTCTCCTCCGACGGGATGCTGCACTGGCTGCTCAGCCCGATCGGCCTCGACACCCCCGGCTACGGGATGACCGCGGTCTGGCTGGTCTTCAGCTACCTCTGGCTCCCGTACATGATCCTGCCGATCTACGCCGGACTGGAGCGGATCCCCGACTCGCTGATCAGCGCCTCCGAGGACCTCGGCGCCTCCCCCTTCACCACCTTCCGCCGGGTGATCCTGCCGCTCAGCTTCCCGGCCGTCGTCGCCGGCTCGATCTTCACCTTCTCGCTGACCCTGGGCGACTACATCACGCCGCGCCTGGTCTCCAACGAGCAGTTCATCGGCAACGTCATCTTCAACAACATCGCCAACAACCAGCCGCTGGCGGCGGCCCTGGCGCTCGTCCCGATCGTGGTGATGATCGCCTACCTCCTGGTCGCCCGAAAGCTCGGCGCCTTCGAGCACGTCTGATGAGGCTCTCGCGACGCGCACAGGCAATGCTGCGGATCGCCGTCGGGGCGGCGCTCGCCTTCATCTACCTGCCGCTGGTCGCGATCTTCATCTACGCCTTCAACTCGAGCAAGATCCTCGCCTGGCCGCCGCCGAGCTTCACCACCGAATGGTTCTCGAAGGCGTTCGAAAACGAAGCGGCGCGCGAAGCCTTCTTCACCTCGATCAAGGCGGGGATCGCCGCGACGGCGATCGCGCTGGTGCTGGGCACGCTCGCCTCGCTGGCGGTGGCACGCCACCGCTTCTTCGGGCGGGAGACGATCTCCTTCCTGGTGATCCTGCCGATCGCCCTGCCCGGGATCGTCACCGGCGTCGCGATCAGCAACACCTTCACCCAGGTGCTGAACGTGCCGCTCAGCCTCTTCACCGTGATCGTCGGCCACGCGACCTTC
>Ga0070682_100000210_pt1 | contig 42814 bp, 34 predicted proteins | sample KBSC63LmetaG_FD_64668 | JGI IMG/M metagenome (GOLD analysis project Ga0070682, IMG submission 64668) | Corn rhizosphere microbial communities from Kellogg Biological Station, Michigan, USA - KBS C6-3L metaG | ecosystem: Host-associated > Plants > Roots > Rhizosphere | place: USA: Michigan...
CTGATCGGACTCGTGATCAAATTGGTTGCAATAGCCTGGTAACCGGCACCTGGCTTTGGCAGGCCCGCCTTTTGGAGTGCGGTGACCTGTCACCGCTTTGTTTTCGCTGCGACTTGTCGCGGCGCTGTATTTCTAAAAACCGCGGCGTCAGAAGCAAAAGCGGTGACAGGTCACCGCACTCCAAAGGCGGGCCTGGCCCCGCAGGCGCGGTTGAAGAGTCGACGTGTGCTATAAACGTGCCGCTTTTCAGAAAATCAAAACTGTTCTCAAAGTTGGCTCAAAAATGAAAATCCGTTTTCCGGTAAGTCTGATCTTCCTGGCCGCAGTTATTCTTTCGCCACTCTCAGCGCAGGCGCAGCGCGACGAGAAGCTGTGGCAGAGAGCGCTTGAGATTCATCGTCGCGCGATCGTCATCGACACGCACAACGACATCACTACGCCGATGACCAATGACGATTACGATCTGAGCGGCGCGCCGCCTTTTCCTTATCGCACCAGCATCGAGCGCATGAAGCAGGGCGGCCTGTCCGCCGAATTCTTTTCGCTATATGTGCGGCCCTGGTATGTCGCGCATGGCGGCGCGGCGCGGCGAACTCTCGACATGATCGACTCGGTTTATCGCGCAGTTGAACGCCATCCCAACGATCTGATGTTGGCGACCTCAGCCGCGGATATTCGCCGCGCGAAAAAACAAAAGAAGATTGCGGCGCTGCTCGGTATCGAGGGTGGACACGCCATTGAAAATTCGCTCGCTACCCTCCGCGAGTTTCACCGGCTCGGCGTTCGCTACATGACGCTCACCTGGAATAACACTAACGACTGGGCCGATGCGGGACGGGGCGAGAAGACTCACCATGGGTTGTCGCCGTTTGGCGAAGACGTAGTGCGCGAGATGAACAGGTTGGGAATGCTGGTGGACGTTTCCCATGTCTCCGACGAAACGATGAGCGACGCGCTCGATGTTTCGAAAGCACCCATCTTTGCTTCGCACTCCTCGGCGCGCGCGCTCAGCGACGTGCCGCGCAATATCCCGGACGAGTTGTTGCGGCGCATCGCAAAAAACGGTGGCGTCGTCCAGGTAAACTTCTATAGCGTGTTCGTTGATGCTGCGACGGTCACCCCGCAAAACGAAGCACGCAATAAACGGCTGAAGCCGCAGCAGGATATTCTTGACGAAAACTATAAGAACGACCCTGAGCGCCTGGCTGAAGAAGGAGACAAGCTTGACGCCGCGAATCCTTTGCCGCCACTGCCTATTTCCAAGTTGATCGATCACATCGACCATATAGTTAAGATAGCTGGTATCGATCACGTTGGCATCGGCGCCGATTTTGATGGTGCCGTTGATATGCCTGAAGGCGCTCAGGACGTTTCGATGCTGCCGAATATCACCTACGAACTGTTGAAGCGCGGCTACAGCGAAAAAGACATTCGCAAGATACTGGGCGAGAATTTTCTGCGTGTATTTGCTGAAGTGGAACGCGTGAGTCGCAGTATGGGCAAGTCTATTAGCGGCGAGGGCAGCACGAAGCGCCTCGTGAAGTAAGTTTAAAGTTTGGAGTACCGCCTTTAGGCGGGCTTTTCAAACTCGGAGAAAATAAAAGCCCGCCTAAAGGCGGAACTCCAAACAAGGCGGTACTCCAAACGAAAACCGGAGTCACCTTTGCAGATGACTCCGGGCTGGGATGAGTTAACGTTAAAGTCTTAGCGATTCTGACCACCAGAGGATCCGCCCTGACCTCCGCCGCCTTCAGACCCGCCACGATCCTGGCCGGTGTTTCCTTCGTCACGCTGGTTACCAGTGGCTGCTGAACCGCTGGGATTTGATTGACCAGTGCCCTGCGTTCCGCCGCCTTGTCCGGCTGCTTCATTGCGCTGTCCGCCGCCGCCGACGTTCTGCTGGCCCTGTTGTCCCTGATAGTTTGCTCCCGCTCCTGCCGCCTGGCCCTTATTCTGAGCGTCCTTATCCTGCGGATTTCCCTGATTTTCGTTCCGAGCGTTCTGGTCTGCCATAAGATCCTCCTTGATCAATGAAGTTGCCGTTGTTGAATTCAACTGAAAACGCTGTGGGGCTTGGTTACAGACTTCTCATAATCAACGATTGTGCCAATCGATTCAGGCGAAGATTCTTCGCTCAACCGGGCAGCACTGCCCACAAGACGTACACGGCGAAAAGAAATCGATACAGATAGCAGCCGCTGGTCGGGTGCAAAGCATTTGCCCCAGGACCGCGTGCTACAATTTGCGCACATTGAAGCCGGCCGGAATCTACATTCACATTCCTTTTTGCCGTTCGCGTTGCTCCTACTGCGACTTCGCGACCGGCATGTACGACGCTGACATCGCACAGCGTTATGTCACGGCGTTAACCGAGGAGATAAAGCGTTGGTCTGCCGCCGATTTTGTTCCCCCGGTCGATACCATCTACTTTGGCGGCGGCACCCCATCACTGCTTTCCGCTGTTCAACTCAATACGATCCTTGAAGCTGTCTACGAACGTTTCATGGTTTCGCCGGACGCAGAAATAACTCTGGAGATAAATCCCGGCAGCGCGAGCCTCGAGATTCTTTCCGACTTTCGTCGTAGTGGCATTAACCGGGCAAGTTTTGGTGCGCAAACGTTTGACGATCGCGAGTTGGCTCGACTGGGCCGTTCACATAACTCTGAAGACACGCGCCGCACCTTTCGTTCTCTGCGCGCTGCTGGCTTCGAAAACGTCAGCTTCGATTTGATCGCGGGTTTGCCCGGTCAAACACTGGCAGACTGGCAAACAAATTTGCAGCAAGCTTTTGCACTGCGGCCCGAACACCTCTCGTTTTATTTGTTGGAAGTTCATCAGGGAACTCCGCTGGCGGCCCATATCGAGAGTGGCCTGCAACCGAAACCGGACGACGATCTGGCCGCGGTGATGTATGAAGTGATGCTCGACCGCGCTGTGGAATGCGGCTACGAGCACTACGAGATCTCAAACCTCTGCCGGCCGGGATTCGAATCGCGTCACAACACCAAGTATTGGGAGGGCGCTGCATATTACGGATTCGGTTGCTCGGCGCATTCCTACGACGGCAATTCTCGCCGTTGGGCCAATGAGCGAGCGGTGCTGAAGTACCTCGAATTAGTCGAGCGAGATGAAACGCCGATCGTGCAGGAGACTTTGCTCAGCGATTTTGATCGACAAGCGGAAGCCGTATTTCTTGGCTTGCGGCTAATGAATGGTTTGAGCCTCGACGGCTACCGCGGCGCGTTTGGGCTCGACCTGCGCGAGAAGTACAAAGACGACTTGAAGCGTTTTCGCGAGGCCGGGTTGATTGAATGCAGCGGCGATTTACTGCGACTGACACGCGCCGGTGCATTGATGTCAAACGAAGTGTTCGCAGCGTTTGTGTAGCGCTCACAGTTCACGGGCTCGGTTATTACTGGGTCGGTTATTACTGGGACCGCGGGCGTCTCGCCCGCATCAGATGCGTTAACATTCGACGTTGAATGATCGAAACTTTCGCGCTGCGCGCTCACTGCGGGCGGGACGCCCGCGGTCCCAGTCATCGGTTATTACCGGGAGCGGCGGGTGTATCGCCCGCATCAGATGCGTTAGCATCCTAGTTTGAATGATCGAATCTTTTCGCGCTGCGCGCTCACTGCGCGCGGGACGCCCGCGGTCCCGGTTTAAGATGAAGCCTAATCCTATCATCGCGATCGATGGCCCTTCCGGCGCCGGCAAGTCGACGCTCGGACGCATGCTCGCGCGTGAGCTCAACCTCCTCTACATCGACACTGGTTCAATGTATCGCGCCGTTGCCCTGGCTGTGATGGAGGCGAGCATTAGCGCGAACGACGATGTCGCCGTCGCGTCGCTAGCGCGACGGATAGATATTGATCTTGCCGGCGATCCAGATTCGCTTCAGGTGACCCTCGGCGGAGTAGACATAACCGATCAAATCCGCAGTGACGAGGTAACGAACCTTTCATCAATCGTGTCGACGATTCCCGAAGTGCGGAAGGCGATGGTCGCCCGGCAGCGTGAACTTGGCAGACGCGGGGCAGTACTAAACGGCCGTGACATTGGCACGGTGGTTTTCCCTGATGCTGACGTTAAGTTTTTCCTGACTGCCTTGCCGCAATCGCGTGCTGAACGACGTTTTAATGAAGATCGGGCGCAGGATCCGAATGTGAATTTCGAAGCGACCTTTGCAGACATGATTGAGCGCGACCGTCGGGATTCAAGCCGCGCTGACTCGCCACTGAAGATGGCGGATGACGCGATCATGATCGACTCGACCGGCTTATCGATTACCCAAACGTTTGAGAAGATGCGCGACGAAGTGAAGCGAAAGTGCGCGGGCCAGTCCGTTTCTTAACGGGAGGTTGTTGACTATGAATTTTTCGTTCAAGCGTGAGCCGATTTGGATAGTGGTCTTTTCATTCGCGCCTGCAGCCGTGTCATTACTGATCCTGGCCATCGTTCTGATTGCGAGAGCGGTGCGCTAAACAAAATCCGCAATCCGAAATCCGAAATTCATTTCCATGTTCACTGGCATCATCGAAGAACTTGGTCGCGTGCGCATCGTCGAACCGCGCGGTGAGGATGCGCGCATCGTGATTGACGCCCGGCTCGTCACTGAGGACACGCATGATGGCGACTCAATCGCCGTTAACGGAGTTTGTCTGACCGCCCTCGCGGTTCAAAAGGATTCCTTTGCGGCGGATGTCTCGCGCGAGACTCTGAATCGCTCAACGCTCGGCCGGCTCCGCCCGGGCACACCAGTCAATCTCGAACGTTCAGTAACACCGATGACACGCCTCGGCGGCCATCTCGTGCAGGGCCATGTGGACGCGCGCGGCAAGTTTCTCGGCGCTGAAGCTCACGGCGGATCCTGGACGGTCGGCATTTCGTATCCTCCCGAAATCGCGCGTTACCTGGTTTTCAAGGGCTCCGTTGCAGTGGAAGGCATCAGTTTGACGATAGCCGAGCTGGCCGACGACCACTTCAACATCGCCATCATTCCCAAAACCTGGGACCTGACCAACTTCTCGCAGCTCCAGCCCGGCGATGAGGTCAACCTCGAAGCAGACGTGATAGCCAAATACGTCGAGCGCATCATGAATACTTCCGCAAGATAGAGTCTTAATTTCACTTTTCTCTGTGAAACCTCTGTGCGCTCCGTGCCTCTGTGGTGAATGAGTTGGCCACAAAAGGATTAACCACAGAGACACAGAGGACACTGAGGCGGCACAGAGAATTCAAATTAGGGCTACCTTTCCGAAAGCGACGGTCGAAAAAAATAGGGCTTTCGAGTAACATGATCCCGCCGGATTTCAGGTCTTGAGTTCGATTTTCGAGGTTAAGTTTCCTGGTCAAAAAATGAATTTCGCTTCCATCGAAGACGCCGTCGCCGAAATACGCGAGGGGCGCATGATCATTATTGTTGACGATGAGGATCGTGAGAATGAAGGCGACCTCGTCTGCGCGGCTGAGAAGGCGACGCCGGAGATTATTAACTTCATGGCGCGTCATGCGCGCGGCCTGATTTGTCTGCCGTTAACGGAGGAGCGCTGCGATGAATTGCATCTCACCACTCAGGTTGCCGACAACACTTCGTTTCTCGGCACCGCCTTCACCGTTTCGATCGACGCGCGCCGCGGCATAACTACCGGAATATCTGCGGCGGACCGCGCCACCACCATTCAAGTCGCGGTCGATCCATTAACGCGACCGCAGGACCTCGCGCGCCCGGGCCACATCTTCCCCTTGCGTGCCAAAAACGGTGGTGTGCTGGTGCGTCCGGGTCAGACCGAAGCGAGCGTCGACATTGCGCGCATCGCCGGTCTTTATCCGGCCGGCGTCATCTGTGAAATCATGAATGAAGACGGCACCATGGCCCGTCTCGCTGAGCTGCGGGAATTCGCGAAGGCTTACAACCTTAAGATGATCACGGTTGCAGACCTGGTCGGCTATCGTTTCAGCAAAGAGCGACTGGTGAAGCGTGCCGTAGAGACTGACCTGCCGACCGTCTACGGTCATTTCCGCGCCGTCGCTTACGAGAACATCATCAACGGTGATGTGCATCTGGCGATGGTGATGGGCGACGTAAACACTGACGAGCCGGTGCTGGTTCGCGTGCACACTGAAAACGTCACCTGCGACATGTTTGGTTCCCTGATCGACGATACCGGCTTTCAGTTACACACAGCCCTCGAGAAGATCGCTGCCGCGGGCCAGGGCGTTGTACTCTACCTGCGCCAGCGTGAACACAGCCTCGATCTGGTCAATCAATTGCGCACCTATTCGTTAATGCAGTCTGAAAATCTCGGGAAACGGGAAGCCAGCCTCGCGACCGGCTACGGCGTAGACCGCGATTATGGCGTCGGTGCGCAGATACTTCATGACCTGGGCCTGCGTCGTATACAATTGCTGACGAATCATCCCCCCAAAGTCGCAGCGCTTGAAGGTTTCGAGCTGGAGGTTGTAGGCAGCGTGCCATTAGGGCAGCCCGCGCATCTCAAGGATCCGACCGCGTCTGAAACACCGATTCCGGAGAACAAAGAGCAACGTACCTAGGCTCTTGCTTCGTTCGGATCAAAAGTATTTTCGGGTTCCCTCTCCCATTCGTGAATTGCTGTAACGCAAACTGTTAGTTTGCGATGGTTTCGTCATTCAAGGCGCCCGCAAACTAAAGTTTGCGTACACAGACGGCGGCTGTTTCTTATGAGTGCAGAGGATCGCGACAACGGTTCAGGTAAGGATAAGCCTGCCAAAGATTCTTCCGCGAGGGAAACTCCTCCTTCTGCTCCGGACAGCCAATCCGTGCGCGAGGCGCTGCGTTCGAAAACTGACGAGCCCCTGCCACCGCTGGCCGAGGCGATCGCTGAACATGATGCCAAACGTAAACATCCGATAACGCCGCAAGGACGCCGGCGTCGTTTCCTCAACCGCCGTAACTTTATTATCGCCACCACCGCCGCAGCGATTGGCGTAGTCGCATTGATCCTGCTCATCTTTCTCGTCTACCGGCTTGGCTACGTCGATAACTATGTTGCGGGCCAGATCAAAGATACGTTTGCGAAGTATGGCATTCGCGCTGAGATAAAAGAGTTTCACGCCGGCTTTCCTCCGCAAACGGTGGAGATGAGCGGACTTGAGCTTTACGACTCGCAGACGGGCGAGAAGCTCGGCAAGATTGATCGGCTGTTAGCGACTATTCGCGTTGAAGATCTTTACGCGTTGAACCTGCAGCGAAATATCAATTTGAAAGACCTGAAGATCGAGGGACTCGAGGCCTGGGTCAACTTCGACGATCAGGGACGCTCAAACTTTCGCAATATTCACATTCCGCCGCCTGAGCCAAACAAAAGAATACTGTTCGCTTATTCGACGGCACACGTCGAAATCAAAAACGGCCTCATTCATTACGGCGACGCATTGCACGAGATTTCGGGAGAAGCGCGCAACCTGAATGCTACGGTGCAGCCGGACGATCCGAATGCGCCGGCGGCAAGCTGGATGAATGCGGTAACGCTGACGCTCTCAAATTCAACCTTCATTTACGACGGGCGTCCAGTTAACAACATTGCGATCGATGCGCGCGCGCGCGTCAATCAAACCCGCGCGGAAATTCAGGAGCTCGTGCTGCGTTCGCCTGTAGCCGAGGCGCATTTGTCGGGCACGATGGACGACTGGCGCGCGTTGCGCTACCAGATGAACATCACGTCGTCTGTTGATCTCACGCAGCTTTCAGATGTGTTGCAAAGCGGAACCACTTTGCGCGGCACCGGCAATTTTGCCGGCGTCGTTTCCGGCGAAGGCGACAAATACAAGGTTCAGGGCAGCATCAATTCCGACGCACTCGCCGCCGATAACCTCCGCTTGCAAGGCCTCAGCGTCACTGCGAACGGCACCGGCCAGGGCCGCACTTACGACCTCAACGGCAAAGCTGTGGCTGCGTTGCTCACGGCCGGGGATTTTCAACTCAACAACGTGCAGCTCGTCGGCGGCGTGATGGGAACCGGGTCCGATTTTCGCTGGGTCGGCGAGTTGCGAGCAGCAGCTGAACGAAGTTACGGAACTACCATTGCCGGACTGATTCTCCACGATGCACGCGCCGAGATGAACAACGGCGTACTGACTGCTTCGTCGTCACAATTCACAGCCAACAGTCTGGCGACTCAGAGCGCGCGGGCAAACGGGCTAACCGCTTCCGACCTTCGTTTGCGCAGCGAAAACAACGTCACCACCGCGAGCGCCTCGAAAGTGAAGGCGGGAACAATTGTCGCCTCGGGCGCCAAAGTTAGTGGCGTCACGGCGAACAATGTGGACATCGTTAGTCGTGATGGCGTGACCAGCGTGGTGGTGAAAAACGTTCAGGTCGGCGCGACGAATGCATCGGGCGCGGAGATTGGCAACATCGACATCGCCGGCGTGCGGTTGTCAGTGCGTGACGGTCGCATTCAAGGTTCAACGGCAGATATCAACGCCGGCACCGTAAAGCTTGCCGATGGCCAAATCGAGAACGTCAAACTTACGAAACCGGTGTTTGTTGTTGAGCCGTCTGGTCGGTATCGCGCCAGCGCTGACTTGAGTTTGGGCGGCGGTGTGCTCGGCCAGATGAACCTCGGTCAGGCGCAGGCGCAGGTCGTCGCCACTAACACTGACATTCAGTTCAATAACTTCACCGCCGATGTTTTCAAAGGACGGGCGAACGGTAGTGCGCGAATCGCGATTGCGAGAGGCGGCAGCTCAAAAATTAGTGCGACCTTCAATGACGTTGACGTGGCCGGGCCGCTGACGGCCATTGCCGGCGCCGCGGTGCCGCTCTCCGGACGCGCGACCGGCAAAATTGATCTGGCGTTCCCCGGTACCGACTTCAAACAGGCGACCGGCACCCTTACTTCAAACTTTACCGCCGATTCGCTTGCAACCGACGCTGGACGAGTGCCGCTTTCAGGGGTCGTCGCGCTGCGCGCCAATCGTGGCGTGTTTGATATCGATCGGGTCGACCTGCAAACGACAGCTACGAAACTTACTGCCACTGGTCAGTTTTCGTTCAATAGCGATTCGAACCTTCAAGTCGCGTTGAATTCAACTGATGCGACGGAGCTGCAAACCGTGCTCATCTCTTCGGGTCTGCTGCCTGACCTCGAAGAGCAGATGCGCACCTATGGTCTGGAACTGGCCGGCGAATTGGCGTTCAACGGAAGCTTGCGCGGCAAGCTTAGCTCGCCAGACATTGACGGACGCGTTTCGCTCGGCACGTTGCTGGTCGACGGCACCGACATGGGCTCCTTGTCTGCCTCGTTGAAAATGACGGCTGCCGAAATGCAAATCGTGGATGGACGTCTCACTGAACGTGATGGCGGCGGCATGCAATTCACGCTGAATGCGCCGCGTACCGGTAAAGACAACACGACGTTTGAGGCCACGCTTGATCGCGTTAACGCCGGTAACTTGATCGCAGCGCTGCCCTTGAGCAAGGGTACGCGCGGTGCTTTCGCCGACACGCAAGCCGATGCATCAGGCCAAATAAAAATTACCGGCATCCCGGACGCGATGAGCGGCAGTGCTGAGCTTCGTTTCGGTCCCGGCCGTCTGGCGGGCGAGCCGCTCGAAAGTATGTTGGCGCGCGCAACGTTCGCCGGTTCAAAAGTAACCATTGAAAACGTCGATGCGCGCCTGACCGCAGGACATATCGTGGCCAGCGGCAACTACGATACGGCGACGAAGTTGTTTGACCTGCAGGGCCGCGCTGAGGGCGTTCAGCTCAGCCGCTTGTTTGCGCTGACAAATCAAGCGGGACTCGCAGGCGTCACCGGCACTGCTGATTTCAACGCGCACATTACCGGCAATGCTGCCGCCGCCGATTTCGCAGCCTACGAAATTACCTTCGATGGTGTCGGCAAAGATGTGGTTATCAACGGCCGTCCGGCAGGGACACTGGCGCTCGCCGGCAGAACAGAAAACAAACAGCTCAGCATCACATTGACCACCGGCGTGTTTGGTTCAACTCCGCAAGTGGTGGCCGCCAAAATTGATCTGGGAACTGAGCGACTAACTTCGACGGTCGAGACCACGCTCAACAATGCGGACCTGACGGGCCTGCTCAAGATGGTCCTGCCGCAGGCCAACGTCGAGCTTTCAGGTCTCGCAACCGGAACGCTCAAGGCGTCCGGTAATCTGCTCGACGAGGACGGCTATTTTTCAGCAACCGGACTGCAGGGCACGGCTAACTTTACCGCTCTCAGTTTCAAAGTAGCTGACGTGCAACTTGTCGCCACTTCGCCGCTGATCGTTCGTTTCTCCCCAGCGGAAATTACCTTTGACCAAACTCAGTTCACCGGCCCCGGCACCAATATCGTTTTGGGCGGAACGCTCGCGGTTGGTCCGTCCGGACGCCAAAGCATGACTGCAGACGGGCAACTAAACCTGCGTGTTCTCAATGGACTGAGCCCCGACGCGTTTCTCTCCGGAACGGCGGAAGTTGCGGTGAGGGTTACCGGCAGCTACGAGCGACCGCGGCTGAATGGCACTGCGTCAGTGGCGGCGGGTTCGTTTTCTTTGCTGGTAGGCAACGAACGCTGGACGATCGCGAACGTGAAGACCCTGGTGCGATTCACGGCGAACCAGGCACAAATCGACTCGATGACGGGAACGCTCGGTGGCGGTCGCATCTCGGCAACTGGCGGCGCGTTACTCGAAGGCTTCACGCTCGCGCGTTTCCTCTTCAACATTCACGGCGAGAATGTTACCGCCCCGTACCCGACGGATTTTCGCACCACCGCCGACATCGATCTCGAGGTGAGAGGTACCGCGCGCGAACAATTGATTGGCGGGGTAGTTAACGTAAAACGAAGCGAATACACGCAGGACATCGAGCTCGCTGACCTGATCAACTTCCGCCAAACCGAGTCGATTGAGGAAGGCGCGGAGATTGAAATAACCCGACGCGCGTTATTCAGCGATCTTCGCGTTGAAGGCCGCAATGCACTCGTAGTGAGAAACAATCTGGCGGATGTGGTCGGGTCAATCTCGCTGCAGATAAACGGGCCGGTGAAGGACCCGCTGGTTTCCGGAAGAATTACTGCCACCAGCGGCACGCTCAACTTCCGCAACGATCGTTACGAGATCACGCGTGCACTGGTCGATTTGCCGCCGCAGCGCCAGGCCGATCCGATAATCAACATCCAGGGCGAATCGCAAATTCGCGGCTATCGCGTAACTGTTGGATTGACCGGTCCGCTTTCGCAGCCGCAGGCAATCATTAGTTCTGAGCCGTCGCTGCCGCAGGCGGACGTAGTTTCTTTGATTACTACCGGCCAACTCGCCACCGGCGACACCAGTAGTTCAATACTTTCGCAATCCGGTTTGGGTACGGCCACCAGCTTGTTGACTGACGCGCTGATTAACGCGCCGGCACAACGGGCCACTAATAAACTTTTCGGCTTGAGCCGTTTTGAAATTAATCCTGTTATCGGCGGCACCGGTTCCACGCCGGTGGCGCGGTTAACGGTTGGCAAGCGAATCAACAAAGACCTTTCGGTTACTTATTCAACGAATGTGACGTCAGATCCGAATCAGATCCTGGCCGTTGAGTACCGGCTATCTGACCGGCTGTTCTTCATCGCGCAGTACGAACAGGCTTCCACGCGCAGGCTGACAACGCGCAACGATAACTTCAGCTTTGAGATCAGATTCAGGAGACGGTTTTAAGCGGGTGCTGGTGCAACGGTTTCTCTCGACAGTCGGTCTAGCGATCATCATGTTGCTCGCTTTTGTCAGCGTGCGCGCGGGGGTTACGTTTGAGCAATATGAGGGACGCACGGTTACCGCTGTCGAAGTTGTCTTTGAAGGCTCACCTGCAGATTCGGCAGCAGAGGCCGAGTTCGTTTCAATCATCAAGATTGTTCCCCACACACAATTCTCAGCCGTCACAATACGAGAATCATTACAGGCGCTGTTCGACTCCGAACGCGTTGCGAACGCGCGCGTAGAAGTCATCGAATCGGGAATTGGCAATTCCGGTCCTTTGCGCCTCCGTTTTGTCATTCAAAGGCAAGTGCAAATCGGCGACGTTAATTTCGAACTGACATTGCCGACCGGCACTCCCATTTCCGAAGATGAATTGCGAGCGCGCGTGAATCTCACGCAACCCGGCACGCATCTCTCAAAACAGATCGTCACTCGCAACTCCGACGAGCTTCAGGTCTACCTGCGTGATAAAGGCTATTTCAACGCGACCGTCGAGGCGCGCGAACAACTGGATGCGAGCGGCACACGCGCAACAATCACCTACCGAATTGTCCCTGGCGAGCAGGCTCGCGTTGAGGCGTTCAACATAAACATCGCCGGCTTCGATGCCGCCACAGTCAAGCCAACGCTGCAGCTGCAAGCGGGCACGCCCTTCACCCGTGAGGCGCTCGGAGTAGACACGACCAAAATCCGCCAGGCGCTGATTGATCAGTCGTTCCTTTCTCCTTTGCTTGAAGAGGCGCGCGTTGAACGCGACCCGGAGAAGAATACGATCACGATCAGTATCAGCGGAGCAGTAGGACCAAAGATTACCGTGGTGGTCCCGGACTATCCGATGAGCGAAAAAACTGCGCGCGATCTGCTGCCGGTGAAACGCGAAGGAAACATCGACCAGTCCGTGATCGTCGAAGGCGCCCGCCGTTTGCGAAACAAACTTCAGGAACAGGGCTACTTCTTTACGGAAGTAACTCCCGTTTGCACGGTCACGCCGGCCGGTGCGGAGACGCCCGTGAACGCCACGGCTGAGACCTGCGAAACGCTGAATCCCGAAAGATTAACCGGTCGTGCGGTCGAGATTCGTTACGACATCGAACGCGGTCGCCGGTTTAAACTTACTGACATCCGCATCACCGGCACGAACAAGCTCAGCTACGCTGACGTCGCCGCCGACCTGCGCACCCAGAAAGCCAGCGCGCTGGGATTGATTCCGCTACTCGGTTATGGCCGCGGCTTTACCAGTCTGACCTTGCTCGAACAAGACCGGCGCACCATTCGAAGTTACATGCGCGATCTTGGTTACCGGCGCGCCGAGGTCGACGTGCTGCAGGGCGTTTCAATTAGCGGCGAGAGCTTGATCATTACCTTCCAGGTTACGGAAGGTCCGCTGACGCGGATTGCCGGTGTCGAAGTTCGCGGCAACAAGATTTATACGGAGGAGCGTTTGCGCGATGAGTTGAAAACGGTCATTGGCGCTCCGTATTCGCGTTCCCAGGCCCGCGCCGACGGTGAGCGCATGATCGCGCTGTACGCGCGCGAAGGTTATGTGAATGCCCAGCTCGAATATTCGCTTGTCGAGCTGCCCCGGAAAAACGACGAAGAACAGGTCCGGCTGATTTACTCGATCACGAACGAAGGCGACAAGGTATTCATCAACCGCATCGTGATTAATGGTGTGACGGGCAGTCTGAAAACGCAGGACACGAAACGCAATGCAATCCTGCGCGTGATTCCAATCGCGGAAGGCGATGTGCTGCGCTCGGATCGCATAGCTGATAGTGAACGCGAGCTCTACCTCACCGATGCTTATCGTCAGGTAATTATTCGCACTGAATCAGCTGGCGAAGATGCTACCGGTTTCAAACGCCGCGACGTGATCATCGATGTCGAGGAGAAGAAACCGCGCGTGATTGATTACGGCGGCGGATTTTCCACCGATACCGGGCCGCTGGGTTTGCTCGAACTCAGCAATGTCAATTTCATGAACCGGCTGCGACAAACCGCAATCCGCTTGCGGATGAGTCAGCAGCAACAACGTCTGCGTCTGGAATACGTAGACCGACGTTTTATGAAATATGGCGACCGCAAATTTGCGCCGCTGGGAATTACGCTGGAATACCAACGCGATTCGACCATAACCCGGTTTTTCCGTTCCGCCCTCGATCGCGGCACCATGGGAATCGTGCAGCGCGTAGATGACGAAGGTAATCCCCTCGATGATTTTGGCGCGAAGGTAAACGAGCCGACGATCAATCGCTTCACGGCGGCGGTGGAAACGCAGCGGGAGATTAATCCAAAAACGCATTCGGCTGTGTTTGTGCGTTATAGCTACGAAGATGTGCGGCTCTTCAATCTCGAAAGTTTGCTGGTCAAGCCGATATTGAAACCCGACAGCTCGGTGAGGCTTTCGCGCTTTGGCGCTTCCTACATTCGCGACACGCGCGAAAGATGCGAGCGCGGATTGCTGGGAACGGTGCGAAATCCTGATGAGGAAACGGGAGCGCCGGGCGAAATTTGCCGCTATAACCAGCTTGACGCTACGCGCGGAGACTTCTTCAACGTTGATTACGCCATCGCGCTGCGGCAACTTGGCGGGGATCTTTCTTTCCAAAGAGTGCAGGCGAGCTATCGTCGATATTACAAGTCAACGGCTTTGCGCAACACCGTGTTCGCCGGCAACGCCACGCTCGGACTGGCGAACATCTTCAACCCGCGCGATCGCGACGGCAACGGCATCATCAATGACATCGATTACACGCTGCCCATTAGTGAACGGTTTTTCTCGGGTGGTTCAACCACGCTGCGCGGTTTTAACTTTGAAGAGGCGGGGCCGCGCCAGGCGATTATTCCCATCGGCACCTTTATTGATCAAAATAAGAAACCGGTAATTCTCAATCCGTTCACCGTGCCAATCGGCGGCAATGCGCTGGCGATTGTAAATCTCGAAGCGCGCGTGCCGGTGACGCGCTCGGTGCAGGCTGTGCCGTTTTACGATGGCGGCAATGTGTTTCGGCGCGTGGGTGATTTGTTTGGGCGGCACGACAACACGCCCGTTCCGCCGGGCGACGTGATCGCGGCAATCAACGCCGCGAACCTGCGCGCCCATTGGTCCAACACAGTCGGGCTCGGGTTTAGAATTCAGACTCCGTTCGGGGGAGCGTTGGCGGTAGATTACGGTTTCCTGCTTAACCCGCCGGAATTCTTAATTCCACAGCGTGGGCCGACGCCCGATCCCAACGACTTTACCGGCACACCGGCCGTGTATCGTTTGAAGCGTACGCAGCTGCATTTCCGGTTGACGCAGACGTTCTAGGAAAGGTGAGCGGTAAGCAGAAGGCAGAAGGCAAAAGGCAGGAGCAGTAAGCAGAAGGCAGAAGGCAGAAGGCAGGAGCAGAAGGCAGAAGGCAATACGCAGAAGGCAGAAGGCAATACGCAGAAGGGAGAAGGCAGTTTCGATGTTGAGCTTTGAACTAAAAAATCTACGAGAAAATTTACCGTCACTCCGTACGCTCGTCGGTGGGTTTCGCCTGCTCACTACGCACTGCTCACTGCTCACTTTTTTCTGCTCACTGCTTACTGCCTACTGCCTACTGCCTTCTGCTGTCCACGGGCAGCGGGTCGTCGACAAAATGGTAGCGACAGTGAATGCCGGCGTCTTGCCTGACTGCCACCAGATTTGTCTGATCACCTATTCCGATCTGCTGTGGCAGCTAGCGCTGCAGCCGAACACGCCGCTTGATAATCCGTCGTCTGCCGATCTGAATCGCGCGTTACGACTTGTGACGGATCAACGATTGATCCTTCAGGAGGCCGAAAAACTGCCGTCGATCGCTCCCACCGCCGAAGAGATCACGACAGCCCGAAACGACATCGTGAAGGCCTTTGCGTCGCAGTCTGAGTTTCAGCAGAGAATTCTGCAGGTAGGATTAACGGCAGACAAGCTGGACGAGATTCTTGCTCAACGCGTGCGGATTGAGAAGTATCTGGATTTCCGGTTCCGCAACTTCGTTGTGATCACGCAAAACGAAATAGCCGCTTACTACAAGGACGTTTACGTTCCCAGGCTACGCGCCCGCACGCCGGGCCAGATTGTCCCCACGCTGGAAGAGGCGCGGGCAGAGATTGAGCGAACTCTCACCGAAGCGAAGATCGAGTCAGACACAGATGCTTTTCTTGATACCGCCCGCGAACGCGCAGAGATCGTAGTGCTCAGTCCGGTGTAATAGGCAGGAATCAGGAATCAGGACTCAGGAATCAGGAATCACGGATCAGTGATCGGAAATCTGAAATCTGAAATCTCAAATTTGAGATCTGAGATCTAAAAATTGAATTTCTACGCCGGGCGGCGCAGGTAGGTGCGCAGTTGCGGGGGTGTGGCTTTGCGCACTAAGGCACTCTTCGCTTTCCATTCCATCGTGCGACTCAGTTCAACCAGAAAACGCGATTCGCCTGATTCGAGCACAGTAATCGGTTCACCGTTGCTGTAGAGGATGCGATTCGAAGTATGCGCCGTTACCCGCGCGCCCGGTGTGATAATGCCGACCAGATTCAATGGGTCCGCGGCACTTACAGAAATCAAACTTTCCGTGTTCGCCGTGGTCGGTTCGGTAGCGGGTTGTATGCCTGCCGCGAGTGAACCCACTTCATTGTTCAGCAGCGGTGACCTGACGCCGAAATCCAGCGAGCCGCTGCGGGTTCGGCGAATGGCGCGCAACATGCCCACCGCTTCCGGAAGCGCGAACTGTTCGCCGGAAATTCCCGCCACAAAGCGTCCGCCGCGAATCTCACCGCGTTGTTCCAGGCGATGGTAGATGCGCAGCAAAACTCGCCACGGCAAAGTGATTCCTTCGCGTTCGAGAAGACGCTTGAAAACGACGCCGTATCGCTTTAGCAAAATTCGAGCGATCTCTTCAGCTGGGAGCGCAGACATCCTGTCTGCATCCGTTTTCTCGCGCTCCGCGCGCGTTGCAGACAGGATGTCTGCGCTCGCAGCGTCGCCGCGATTCAAGAGTGACCAGCGGCCGGCGCTCGCCATTTCATAAACAGGCTGACGATGTCTGCGTCTTGCCGCTGCATGGGTCTTACGGCTCGCCGGAGTTAAGAGTGCGCGCAGTCCCGCAAAGCTATCCGCGATCACCAGTCCGTTAGCAACGAGCTCAGCCAGTCCTTCCTCCACCTGCGCCCGCAAGAGTTTGGTGCCTTCGACGATGTCACTGAAGAATGAAGCGCCACGCGTTGCCAGGTATTCGTGCACGGCGCCCCTCGTGGTCGAGAATTCGAGTTCGTTTAGCGTCGGTTGCGGAAAGACAGAGCTCCAGGTCGCAAAGTTCTTTCGTCGGAGAAGCGCGATCGGTGTGTTGCGTACCGGAGCGGCGCCGCGCGTGCGCTCATTTTCACCAGCGGCGCGCGAGGTTGACGGCGGAGTCAGACGTGCCCAGACCACTTCACCTGAAAGACACAAGGCATCAAGCCATGCCGGGTCGTATTCAACCAAACGACTCGGCAAAAGCTCGCCTTCCCAGGCAGCGGCAGGCGCTTCGAAGCCTTCGAGCTGCTCGATAATCGCGCGCACGCTTTCCGGTCCCTCCATCTGATGTTCCGGCGCGACTTTTTGCCAGGCCAGCAGATAACGCATGAAATCGGCAGTTGAAACCGGCTCGATCTCCTGGCGCAGACGGTTGAGCGTATAACTGTGAATGCGCGCCAGTAGACGACGAGCGCACCATTCTGTCTCAGTGCCGCCGGGCGAGAACTGGCCGCGAATCACAAAGCCTTCAGCTTCGAGTTTCAGCAGACCGAGTTCGATGTCGCTGGTGGGCAGACCAGAGGAGTTTGCCAGCTCTGCAACGGTGACCGGGCCAAGACCCTCCAGCCGCCCGCGCAGTACTTCAACCAGCGCGCGTTCGAAGTCCCACGGTTCGTGCGTGAGACTTTCCGGCGCGACGATTGGAGGAGTGAGCGCTGCGTGTGTGTAAATCTGTTCAAGCTGCGGCAGGCGTTCCGCCGCGACCCACACTGGGAGCGCCGGTGCGCTTATTACTGGGACCGCGGGCGTCCCGCCCGCATCAGATGCATAAGCATCTACGGTTGAGTCTTCGGATTTTTCGCGCTGCGCGCTCATTGCGGGCGGGACGCCCGCGGTCCCAGTAATACCGGTCTCGATTTTGGGCTGAAGTACCGTGGCGCGGCGATCGGTTTTTAGTTCAGTGAAAAACTCCTGCCACTCGGCGCCTTCAGCGACGGTGATGAATCCCAGTTCGACCAACGCATCGTGTAGTTCGTCAGCATTCTCCACGCGCGGCCAGGCTTCTTCGCGGACGCGATCGATGGCGGCCTGATCGAGTTTGCCCATGTCCTTCGCGGTTTGCGGATCGAGCCAACGGCGCTGCTGCACCGCGCGCGTGCGGCGTTCTTCCAGCGGCGCATCGTCGAGATATGCATAGGGACGCGCGTTCAGAATTTCCTGCGCGAGGGGCGAAGCTTCGATTACATCGCGAGCGAACAGGTTCTTCTCGTTGTTTTCAATCGCCGTTAACAATCGCTCGAGGCTGTCGATATCCATGGCCTCTTCGAGGCAGTCTTTCACAGTTTGATCGACGAGCGGGTGAGACGGGATTTCGCGCTCCCCACCACCAAGGTTTTCCTGACAAGCAAGCTGGTCGGGAAAGATCGCGGTCAGCAAATCTTCCGCGTCCATGCGCTGCAACTGGGCGGGAATCTTTCTGCCACCGCGGCGTCGCAGCACCGCGAGTGAGCGTGAGACATTCCAGCGCCAACGGATATTCCACATCGGTGCGTCGAGTAGTGCCTGGCATAATAGCTGGCGCACGCTTTTCGACTTCAAGTAATGAAAAACTTCCTCGAGCGGAAAACTGTGTGTCGGCCCGAGGGACAGCACCACTGCATCTTCAGTAGCCGCGGCCTGCAATTCAAAATTAAACTTGCGGCAAAAACGCTTGCGCAGCGCGAGGCCCCAGGCGCGATTCAAGCGGCTGCCAAACGGCGAATGTACGATGAGCTGCATGCTGCCGCTGTCGTCGAAAAATCTTTCGAGCACGAGGTTTTGCTGCGACGGCATTACGCCCAAAACCATTTTCGCGCCGGCGAGGTAATCAACGATCTGTTCGGCAGCGGCGTGTGAAATGCCGACTTCATCGACCAGATAGTTGATCGCCGGTTCCAGGTTGATCCCCTGCGCTGTGTTTGCCGTTTCCTGTTCCGGAGCAGCAGAGTCTTCAACTACGTCGACGTTTTTGTAGTTCGTTATGACTTCGATCCGGTTTGCCACTTCTTCGCGCAAACGCGCAACAGAAACCGAGAGCTCGTGAGTGCGCGCCGGCGCTTCGCCCAGCCAGAAAGGAATCGAGGGCGGTTGGCCGTTGGCATCCTCGACACGCACTTTGCCCTGCTCGACTCGCAACACCCGCCATGAAGTGTTGCCGAGTTGGAAGATATCGCCCTGCAAACTCTCGATCGCGAAGTCTTCATTAACAGAACCAATCACCAGTTCACTCGGCTCGAGCACGACGGCATAATCGGCCGTGTCGGGAATGGCGCCGCCCGAAGTGATTGCCGAAATTCGTGCGTTGCGACGGCCGCGGATCCGCTGGTTGACTGCATCGTGGTGTAGATAGGTGGAGCGTTTGCCACGCTTGGTCGAGAAGCCTTCAGCGAGCATGCGCACGACTGAATCAAATTGTTCGCGCGTCAGATTTCGATAGGGATAAGCGCGCCGAACCATCTGAAACAAATCTGCTTCAGTCCACTCTTCCGCCGCCGCCGCCGCGACGATCTGCTGCGCCAGAATGTCCAAAGGCAGCTCAGGCAATTCCAGGCGATCAAGCTCACCGCGTCTGACTGAATCAACAATCGCGGCACACTCGACCAGTTCGTCGCGCGATAACGGGAAAATCCTGCCCTTCGGAAATCCAGCGACCGTGTGATTTGAACGACCGACCCGTTGCAGGAAACTCGCGATTGAACGGGTTGAACTAAGCTGGCAAACAAGATTGACGTCGCCGATGTCGATACCGAGTTCCAGCGAGGCCGTCGCCACGAGGGCGCTCAGCTCGCCGGCTTTCAAGCGTTGTTCGGCAGCGAGACGCTGCTCGCGCGCAAGGCTGCCATGATGCGCGGCGATGTTTTCATCGCCAAGTCGTTCGCCAAGATGACGAGACACGCGTTCTGCGAGGCGCCGGGTGTTGACGAAAACCAGCGTGGTTTTGTGTTCGCGAATCAATTGCGCGAGTCGATCGTAGACCTCTTCCCAAACTTCACCTGACATCACAGCCTGCAGCGGGGACTCGGGAAGTTCGATGGCCAGATCCAAACGCCGGGCGTGGCCGGTATCGATGATAGTGCAGTTGGGCGTGCCGTCTGCCGCGAGGTTTTCTGTGCCCACCAGAAAGCGCGCCACCTCTTCGATCGGGCGTTGCGTCGCCGACAAACCGATGCGGACCAGTTTCGAGTTTCGAGTTTCGAGTTTCGGGTTCTCTGCAGCGTGTTGACCGATCAATTGCTCCAGACGCTCCATCGAGAGCGCGAGATGCGAGCCGCGTTTGTCGCCGACAACCGCATGAATTTCGTCGACGATTAGCGTTCGCGTCGTCTGTAACATTCGGCGACCGCCATCGCTGGTAAGCAGGATGTACAGCGATTCGGGCGTGGTGACTACGATGTGCGGCGGCCGCTTGATCATCGCCGTGCGTTCGCCTGCCGGCGTGTCGCCGGTTCTGACAAACGTGCGGATTGTTACTTCGGGAAGACCGAGCGCGCGCAGTTTTTCCTGGATGCCGGCGAGGGGAATCTGCAGATTACGCTGAATGTCGTTACTGAGTGCTTTTAACGGAGAGACGTAGACAATGTGCGTTGTGTCATCAAGTTTTCCGTCCACGCCGAGTCGCACGAGATCGTCAATCGCGGCCAGAAATGCTGCCAGAGTTTTACCGGAACCGGTGGGTGCGGCAATCAGCGTATTGCGGTGCGCCTTGATAGCAGGCCAGGCTTCTTGCTGCGGTGGCGTGGCGGCGGGAAAGGTCTCCGCAAACCAGCCTGCTATGGCTGGATGAAATATTTCCAAATTCATAGGGAAAGGAATTATAACTCAGGCGAGTGGAAATTGCACAAATGAAACGCTGGCCTAGACATGCAATCTCGCTTTGGAGTGCGGCGGCTTGACGCCGCTTTTGCAATGCCGACTTCTAATTCTCAAGGAAAACCCAGAAAAGCGGCGTCAAGCCGCCGCACTCCAAATTAGTCGAATTGTTTTTTGAATTCGTTGAACTGTTCCTGCAGTTTGCGCATTTCCATCGTCAGTCCTGCAATCTCGTTCTCTAGTTTCTCTATTCGATCCGAGTCCGCTGTGCGGCGCCGGGTCGGAGTGGACGCGTCGCTCTCCACCGCTTCAATCACCGGCTCACCACACATCAAGTGCGCGAAGCGCGACTCCTTTTGTCCAGGCTGTCGCGGCAGTCGCCGCACCAGGGGATCCGGCTCGCGCTTACTTAAGCCCTCGAGCGTGGACTCCACTTCTTCAACTCCGGTGAACTCATAAAGACGAAAACCGCGCGTCGCCAGCTCGCCGGATGTTTGTGGGCCGCGCAACAAGAGCACGCACATCAACGCCAGTTCCGGCGCGCTTAAATGCATTACTTCCGGCAGCACGTGCTTGTATTTCGGCACGCGGCTGGTGCTGCCGTAGAAAACGTAGGCGAGATTCTTTTCGCGCAGAGTTTCGAGGGCGTGCGCCACAGTGTTTTCGTCGTACGACGTCACGGGCGTGCGATTGTTTTTCTGATTACACGCAAGCGTTAAGGCGTTGAGTGTCAGCGGATAATATTCAGGCGTCGTTACCTGCTTCTCAACCAGCGAGCCCAGCACGCGAGCTTCGACGTCGGTTAGAATTGTGGTCATCAATGTTGGTTACAGGTCCTTGGCGCAGCGGAAGCCGGAAACCATCCAGCGTTCGTGCGCGTGGAAGAAATTGCGATAGGTTGAGCGAATGTGAAGCTGCGGCGTGGCAAATGAACCGCCGCGCAAGACCTTCTGATTGACGAACCACTTGTCATTGTATTCGTCAAACTCGGATTTGAAACCCGGGTAGGGAACGTAGTCTGAAGTCGTCCATTCCCAAACATCGCCAATCAATTGGTGACATCCGAACGCGTTCGCGCCGTCCGGGAGTGAACCGATCGTTGCCGGCGCCCACAGTCCGTTTTCAAACAAATTGGCCCTGGCCTGATCGACCGGGACATCGCCCCAGGGAAATTTTTGTCGTGCGCCTGTTTCCGACGTGGTCGCGGCTTTTTCCCACTCAGCTTCGGTGGGCAGACGTTTGCCCGCCCATTTCGCAAACGCCGACGCCTCGAAGAAACTCACGTGGTACACGGGCTCGGTGGCTTTGCTGGCAACAGGATGCAGGCCGCCGAAGTTGCGAATCATCCATTCATCGTCCTGGCGTTCCCAGTACAAAGGCGCGCGCCATTGTTCGCGGTTTACAGCCTCCCACCCTTCAGAAAACCACCAGCGAAAGTTTTGGTAACCACCGTCACGAATGAAGTCGAGATACTCGCCATTCGTGACCAGCGCGCGGTTGAGTGCGTAGTCCTGCAGGAACACCTGGTGCGCCGGCTTTTCGTTATCGAAGGCGAATTCATAATTAGAACCTGGAGCTTTGCCCTTTAAACTTTGAGCTTCGACACAGTAGCCCAGGCTAAAGAGTCCGCCTTCAATTTCGGCCATTCCTTCAACTTTGACCGCCGGCCGCGGCGTTGGTTGAATCTGCGCGTCATACTGATCGCAAAGCAAATGCTTGATGTCGTAAACCAGCAGTTCCTGGTGCTGCATCTCGTGCTCAAGCCCGAGCCTGACGAGCGCCAGCACAGTCTGCGAGTCGCGCGCGTCATCGATCGACTCCAGGAAACTTAGCATTTGTTCGTCGATGTGTTTGCGATAGGCGACTGTGTCTCGCACGGTGGGACGCGAACGCGTGCCGCGCTTTGGCCGTTCGATACGTGCGCCAAACCCTTCGTAATACGAATTGAAGTAGAAGAGATAGTCTTCAGAATAGATCTTGTAGCCGGGTTGATAAGCCTGCAGAACGGTCTCAAAAAACCAGGAAGTGTGACCGATGTGCCAGCGCGGCGGACTCATAAACTCCGCAGTCTGAATTACGTAATCTTCAATTTCGAGCGGCGCCACGATCTGCATCGTGCGCGCGCGCACGTCGCGATATAGCGCGCTGATTGTTTTGGAGACTGAAGATTGCGGGACCGTGGAAAGCATATTTAGCTCTGAATAGTTTCGAACCCAAGGATACCCGCAGTTCTGCTCAATCGAAAACCGTCGTGTCTTACCGGCGCTGTCCTAATTTCAGTTCTCTCTGTGTTTGCCCATTTTGTTGCCAGTTTATTCACCACAGAGGCACAAAGGACACTGAGACTGCACAGAGACTTCAAATTGGAACACGACTCGACTTACCGGATGACTAGCGTATGATCGCGTCGTTCCGTAACCTGTCCAATCACCGCCGCGTGTGGGTAGTTTTCGCGCAAACGTACCAAAGCGTCCTTGGCGGCTGCGGGCGGAACGGCGACTAACATTCCACCAGCGGTCTGCGGATCGTAGAGCAACTTGATCAGATTCTCATCGACGCCCCTGGCGATTTCGACCTCTTTACCCACGTACGCGCGGTTTGATTTATCACCGCTGGTCAGCAGCCCGGCAGTCGCTAATTCCAAAGCTCCGTCCAGCAGCGGCACCGCCCGCGCATGGAGTTCAATCGTAACTTCGCTAGCCTTGGCCATTTCCCAGGCGTGGCCAATCAGCGCGAACCCGGTTACGTCCGTTGCGCCCTTTACGCCGAATTCGCGCATTACTTCAGCCGCATGCTGGCCCGCAGTCAGCATTGTCTCCACCGACGCCGCCGCGATCTCAGGCGTAGTCTTTTCAAACTTAATCCCGGTGGAAATCACGCCCGTGCCGATTGGTTTCGTCAAAATGATCACATCGCCAACGCGCGCGCCGGCGTTTGTTGCCAGCTTATCCGGATCGACTACGCCCGTGACCGAGTAGCCAAACATGATCTGTTCGCTGTCGACACTGTGTCCTCCAATCAACGTCACGCCGTATTTGTTCAACGTTTCCAGTCCGCCCCGCATGATGTCGCCGAGAATCGCCGGATCTACGCCTTTCTTGGGAAAACAGGTAATCGCGAGCGCAGTCAGAGGCGTGCCGGCCATCGCCCAAACATCGTTGATGGAATTGAGCGCCGCGATTTGTCCGTAGACGTACGGGTCATCGACGATCGGAGTGAAGAAGTCGACGGTTTGAACAATCGCGAGGTCGTCGCGCAGCAGGTACACTCCGGCGTCGTCGGCTTTGTCAAAACCAACCAGCACGTTCTCGTTTTTCGGTTGTGTTGGTAGCCCGCTCAACACCTGAGCGAGTAAGCTTGGGTTCAGCTTAGCCGCTCAACCAGAGCACGAAACCATTTCGGTCAGACGCATCCGCGTACCTCCTTTCAAGGATTTGCAGCAGAGGCCTCACTTGCTCTACCGAAAAGTGCCGTCAAACTTTTTCAAAACAGCGTAAGTACGCCGTCTGTTGGATCACTTTCCAGGTTGTGAATCTCTTCTTGATGGCCGGACAGGATGTCTTCAACAGTTTTTGCCGAACAGTTTCCGCGACGAATCCAAATGATCTTTGGCGGAAAGCGAGTAGCACGCAAAGGTCGCTAAAATCTGCGTCCTTGGTAACAATTAAAAAACCTTCCGCCCGCGCGTACTCGCGAATCTGAAAATCGCTTGCGCGATCCAGACCGAGCGTAAATACGTGTTGGGATTGGGGGAACAAATCCTGGAGCCGAGAAACAAGCAGCGGCGGCAAGTTGTGATCAAAGAGCAGCTTCATTCGGTAGCAACCAAAAGATGCTTTTCTCTAACAGCCGCGTAAGCCAAGCAGGCGAGAATATCCTGTTCGGTAAGATACGGAAATTCCTTTAGAACCTCTTGCTGCGACATTCCTGAAGCCAGATACTCAAGCACGTCGTAGACTGTGATTCTCATGCCTCGAATACAAGGCTTACCGCCGCGTTTGCCCGGCTCCATGGTGATGATGTCTTGATAGTTCACGCGCTGATAGTAAAACTATGGATCGTTATCGGCAAGCGTTACGTGCGGACAATGGTTAGGGGGTTTTGCAATCGGTTTAACCACTTACGGGCTGACACGGTATTTCTCTGGATACCCTTTGGTTTCCCGTGCTTCGCGCTAAGCCCGATAAAATCATGAACCAGAAAATTCGCATCGGACCGGCAGGCTGGGCTTACAAAGACTGGGAAGGCGTCGTCTATCCGCAAAAGCCCGGCGCGAAGTTTGATCCGCTCGAATACCTCGCCCGGTTTTTCAATACGATCGAAATCAATAGCAGTTTCTATCGTCCCTTCACTCCGACTACTGCGAAATCGTGGTTGCAAAGAGTCGCAAGCTCGGTAGAGTTTAAGTTCACCGCCAAGCTGCTGCGCGTTTTCACACATGAGCGCGGAAAGGCGACCGCGGAAGATGAGAAGCAAGTGCGCGAAGGACTTGATGTGCTGGGCGCTGACGGGAAATTGGGCGCGTTGTTGCTTCAGTTTCCCTGGTCTTTCAAGAACACAGATGAGGAGCGAGTTTACCTGGCTAAACTGCTCGAGCGATTTCGGGAGTATCCACAGGTGCTGGAAATCCGGCATGCATCGTGGAACACGCCGCAGATTTATGAATTGTTGGAGGAGTTGGGAATCGGTTTATGTAACGTTGATCAGCCGCTATTCGCGAAATCGATTAAACCTGATGCGGTCGTCACCTCACACGTGGGTTATGTGCGACTGCACGGCCGGAACTATCAGGACTGGTTTCGAGAGAAGGCCCCGCGCGATGACCGCTACAACTATCTCTATTCAATCGACGAGTTGGAGCCGTGGATTTCACGAATTAAAGAGATTGCAGAAAAGACGAGGGAGTCTTACGTAATCACGAACAACCACTTTCGCGGGCAAGCGGTGGTTAACGCCCTTGAGATAAAAGCCACCCTGGAGGAAGAGCGGGTCGCCGCTCCGGCGCCGCTATTTGAAAAATATCCGCGCTTGAGTGAGTCAGCGACTCCGGAAGAAAGCGAAGGTACGGTGGAGCCTACGCTTTTCTAGAGCCTCTCCCAGCGGGAGAGGGCACAAACAAATGGAGACAAACTGAAGTTTGTCTCGAACATTACTGCGAAATGCTTTGCGCAAAGGCGATTGGCAAGCCATCCGGGTCGATGCAAACGGCCAACCTGATACCTTCACCTTCACGCTGCGTCGGCGGCATCACGAACCGAATGCCACGCGCCTGCAAGTCCTCGTAAGTCTTGTCGACGTTTTCGACGTTGAATCCGATCGAACAGCTACCCGCCTGTTTCGTTGGGTCGCCTGCCGGAGGGGTGCTGGGCACAACGCCGCCGCCGTGCAGCGCGAGGGTGGTCGCGCCCGTCGCAAACTCCGTCCACTCCGGAGTTTGAAACTTCAATGGCAGGCCTAGTTTGTCGCGGTAGAATTCTACTGACCGCTCCATGTCTGAAACTACCACCATCGTGTAATCAAGCTGTTGAAACATGTTCGACTCCAGTTCTATCTCTTCTTAGCAGCCGCCTTTTTCCTGGTTTTGCCGTCGCCGGTGGCCACGATGATATCAAACTCGTCTTTCGTCAGGGACATCACGGAAAGTTGGGATTGGCGAATTAACGGCAGTTGACTCAAACGCTTATCGTAACGAATTGCCGCCAGCGGCACCGGACTTTTCAACGCCTTCACCGGTTTTAGGTCAACCGCGACCCACTGTTCATCCGATGCGGTTGGATCCGCATAAGCGTTCTTCACTACCTCCGCCATCCCGACCACTGCTTTTTCTTTTCCTGAGTGATAGAAGAGAACGCGATCGCCGGTCGCCATTTCGCGCAGGTTATTGCGCGCCTGATAGTTTCGTACTCCAGTCCAGTCTGTGCGTCCGTCTTTTACGAAGTCATCCCAGGAATAAGTTTCTGGTTCCTGCTTAACCATCCAATAACTGGCTTTTGGTTTGTTTTTCATTTTGGGTGGCATGTTAAGTTGTTGCCGCGTCGGGATCGCTGCCTTAAGATGAGCGCTCTTGTAACCGACTAGCCGGCTAATCTCAAATGACTGGAGCAAGTGCAATGCTCAAAGAACGATCGACCGCCCCTAATTTCGTAGCAAGCGATGCAAATGGCGAGACGGTACGATTAAAGGACCTGCGCGGCCAAAAAATCGTGCTCTATTTTTATCCCCGGGATGATACGCCTGGTTGTACTAGAGAGGCTTGCTCGTTTCGCGATTCGTTTGCCGAATTCAAGAAGCGAAACATTAAGGTACTTGGAGTTTCGACTGATAGTGAGGCCTCTCACAAGAAGTTTACCGCCAAATACAAACTACCTTTTACCTTGTTGGCCGACCCCGATCACGCCATCGCCGATGCTTATGAAGTTTATGGCGAGAAAAAATTTATGGGTCGCACTTACCTTGGAGTAAAGAGAATAACCTACCTGATTGATGAAAAGGGCAAAATCAAGAAGGTGTTCGAAAAAGTGAAGCCTGACGAGCATGCGAACGAGGTTTTAGCCGCGTTCGCAGACTAAATACCTTGTTTGGAGTTCCGCCTTCAGGCGGGTATTATTGTTGTTCGGATGAAACCTTTTAGTAACTTTGAAAAGCCCGCCTAAATGCCGAACTCCAAACGCTGCGGTTAGGCTGCCACCCAACCGCCGACCTTTTCCGCCTCTTCTCCCTCAGGATTCTTGCCTGGCATCAATCCCGGTATCGCACTGAACGAACCAGGAACATCCTTCTTACGGCCTGGAAGGTTCAGCGCCGCATCGCGCAACGGCATCACTTCCGCCTCGTTAATGAAGTAATGACGATTGTTATCGATCATTTGTGTTTTGATCTCGCGTGTCCACAACAACAGACTCGCGAGCGCCTCGCCCACTTCATCATCACCTAGTCCAGCTGCTTTACGAATCTCTTTTTGAGTTCTGGCACCCTTACGAATCGTTTCGCGAACGCGTTCGACGGGCGACAGTTTGTTTAAAAATCGCGCATAACTGTTTGGCTGTAAGGTGTCGCCGCTTTGTGAGCTCCACGACGCATCAGCCGTTGCGGGCTGGCCAGCATAGCGTTTTCGACTTGATCGATATTCTTTGAGTGCTCTGCGACTATCGGTGACTTTCTTACGGATGCAACCCTTACAGTAGAGATTTCTTCCGTCTTTTCTGGCGCGGCAAACTCCAAAATCCGAAATTGGCAAATCCAAGGAACAAATAGGGCAATTCTTGCGGCACACCGCGGCTTCTTCTGTCATCTCACGCTCCGATTCAGGGATTCTTCGCTGGAAGAAAACACGTGTCCTTATCCGGGTTGAGAGAGTTCCCGAAAATAACAGATTGGCGTTGGTGAATTGTTGACGACCCCTTATTACGAAAGGAGTTTCGCCTGGAACTGTCTGAGCTTCTTCAATCGTTTTGAAGGAGGGCTCACGGAGCCTGATCGGAATCGCTTAGCAGGTTGGCGGGGGGCCATCAAAAATTATAAGAGCAAAGACCTGCGCTAACGCTTTCGGATCAGGTACGACATTCAACGCTTCACTTCTGACAAATCATCGCTTCCAGCGAGGGAGTCGCATTATAGTGATCGGAGAAGTTTTTGCAACCCCTAATTAGCTATCAGGTGGTCCATCATCGCCGCATTGCAAATCGCTTGAGCGTCGCATCAGGAAAGCAACTTTTTAATTTGCAAACGTCTCTGTTGCGAGAGGATATCTGATCGCATAAAGGACATTCTTAAACTTCAAATAAATTGCTGAACGTGAAATTTATTTTGAGGCGGCGGCGAATCTCCTAGAAATTTACGCACTTTGTTTTTGACCACAAAGCGTTCGCCCTCTGTTTCGCGCAATACTTTCCACACGCTACGTGATGGTCCTACCATAAGTAGGTGCGTGTGAAATTTTCTTCAAAAAACGATCGTCAATTTAAGCACGGGCAGAAAAGTTTTCGTCGAGCAGATCGCAGATCGGGTTGCAGTAATTGATCGGAAATTTCGCGCGCAGAATTTTGCTTGCGTGAGACGTGAGTTCAACGCGATTGGCGATCGCGTAAACGATAAACAAACTTTAGTCCCGACCACACTTCGTTTATCGCGCAGACTTTTACGTCCACTAGTCCGGCTTCGAGTCCGATATTGCAAATAATATTTTCACTAAGATCGGTAGCGACGCCGGAAGATTTTTTTGGCCATGACACCCAGAGCATGCCGTTGTTTGCCAGTTTCTTTGCAGCTTTGCGGAACCCCGATTTCATCGCCCGCTGTGAAGTTACAAAAAGCACTACTAAGTCGAGCGGGCTGCGCAAATTATCGTTGACAACCCGGATGTCGTCCGGCAGATCACCTAAATCGGATGCGAACTCGCTTGGCGCATTCACAAACGCCACGCGAAAACCTGGTTTAAATCCAAGTTTCTTTACTAAAGGGGTTCCTGAATATCCGGCCATCCTTACTCCTGAGTCAAACATTTACCAGAGCTTCAAAATTTTCCACCAGGTAAAACCGAAAACTGTCCAAATCGTGATGGTTATGAACGACGTAAGCAATCCTAACCTCCACCAGGTCCGCTGCTTAACGTAACCCGACCCGAAATATATCGGCGCGGGCGTCGTTCCGAAATGTGTTAACGAAGCATCGAGATTCGAAAAGTAGGCTAGCGACAGCACGGCCAGATACGGCGGCGCGCCGGCTGCAAGGGTCACCACCAGAAAAGGTGTATACATCGCAGTCGCGTGGGCGGTTATGCTGGCAAAGCCGTAGTGCGCGTAGAAATAAACGAGCAAGAGCACAGCGAGCGCCGTCCACCATTGCCAGCCTGAAGTGAAACTGGCGGCGGTTTCAGCGAAGCGTTTCGTAATGCCGGTTTGGCCTAGGGCTTCCGCCATTTTTACAAGTCCGCCGTACCAGATAAACACGTCCCAGGCGCCGTGCTCGGTAATCACATCGCGCCAGGTCAGCACGCCGGAGAGCAGCAGCACACAAATCCCCAAAAGAGCGACGGCCGCGTAATTGATTCCGTGATACGCAGTTGTCATCCACAACCCAGCAACCAGTGCAAAGACGACCAGCATGAGCCTCTCCCCAGACTTCATGCGACCCATTTGCCGTAATTCATTAGCCGCAAACTCTGCGGCCGCTGGCGTGTGTTTCACTTCAGGCGGGAAGATCCGGTACAGAACCAGTGGCACGACCAACAACGACACCAAACCGGGAACCAGAGCGGCGAGCGCCCAACGCGCATAACTCAACTCGATCCCCGTAACCTGTTGCGCAAACTTGGCAATCAATACATTCGACGCCTGGCCGGTGAGAAACATCGCGCAGACTATGACGTCGCACTGGTAAATCAGGATCATGAGAAACGCGCCGAGCCGTCCCGCCGTCTCATCCGGGCGTGAGTCGTAGGCTTCCGAAAGACTCTTGGCGACCGGAAAGATAATTCCGCCCGCCCGCGCGCCATTGGAAGGGATTACCATGGCGAGCAGCATGTCGGTGGAAACAAGCGCATAACCGAGTCCCAATGAGTGACGGCCGATACCGCGTATGAACAGAAATGCTATTCGCCGTCCTAAGCCGGTCTTGATCATGCCGCGGGACATGAAGAAAGCCGCCAGAACCAACCACACGATGGGATCGCCGTAACCCGCCAGCGCTTCCTCCACCGGTAATGTTCTGGTAAGTGCCAGCGCTGCCACTCCCAGCAATACCATCGCGCCGCCTGGCACGGGCCGGACAATCGAGCCAACGATCGTTGCGACAAAGATTGCTAACAGGTGCCACGATTGTTTGGTGATGCCCGCCGGCACAGGAATCAGCAACACTACGATCCCTGACAGCACTACAATTAACCAACGAAACAGCCGACTATTAGTTGAAATGGAATCGGAGTCTGCGGGCGGAGAGGAAACCGCGGTTAGGGGTGGCGGATTTTGCTGCAAGTTGATTCGATCCTTTTGACGCGGTGATGCTTCTAAGCATCAGGCAAATGCGTTGGAGCTGGAATCGGACGGGCGATACTATTACGTGAAAAAATCAGTTAACTCAAGGTTTTTGCTTGCGGCAAAGTGGACGCCCGCCGCGGCAATCCTTTCGTAGCGCGCGATTCGTACATAGTGAGCATGGGGAATCTATGAGTAGTAAGAATCTTTACGAGCTTAAGTCCGGCGACATCACGGACAAGAAGGATTACCTAAATCGTCGCCAGTTTATTAGAGGCGCGGCGCTGGTAGGCTCGACCGCCGCTACTGCGCTGCTGTATCGCAAGTTAAACCCTGCTCCGGTTGAAAAACTGAAAGGAGATTCGCTCGTGACTGTCGCTAAGCCGGACAGTGCCGCTAATTCGCGCGATGGGTTTACGACTAACGAGAAGTTGACCGATCTTCACGAGATCACTAACTACAATAACTTCTACGAGTTCTCCACGAGCAAAGAAGGGGTGGCCAGCGCAGCGAGTGGCTTTGTCACCAAGCCCTGGGATGTTGCAGTCGGCGGGCTAGTCAACAAACCTACGACTTTTGGGTTGGAGGAGTTGCTGAAGTTTCCCCAGGAAGAACGGATTTACCGGCTGCGTTGTGTCGAGGGTTGGTCGATGGTGATTCCCTGGGTGGGTTTTCCCCTCGCAAAACTGCTTGAAAAAGTCGAACCGACGGCGCAGGCAAAATATGTCGCCTTCCAAACGCTTTACGATCCGAAGCGTATGCCAAATCAGGAGACAGGAGTGCTCGACTGGCCGTACGTGGAGGGCCTCAGATTGGACGAGGCGATGCATCCCCTCACCCTACTGGCGACGGGCCTCTACGGCGAGACTCTGCCGCCACAGGATGGCGCTCCAATTAGATTAGTGGTGCCATGGAAGTATGGTTACAAGAGCATCAAGTCAATTGTGAAAATAACACTCGTGGCCGACGAGCCTCCGACCACCTGGAACCTGCAGGCACCCAATGAATATGGTTTCTATTCGAATGTGAATCCGAAGGTTTCGCATCCGCGTTGGAGCCAGGCGCAGGAACGGAGGATTGGCGACCCCTTGTTCACTTCTCGTGACACGCTGATGTTCAACGGCTACGAGCAACAGGTCGCGCATCTCTACGAAGGAATGGACTTACGCAGATACCACTAAGTGGATGGCGGAATGCGGATTGGTGATTGAGGATTCGTGGTGGCGCTAGTTTCGAGTTCTCCCTTTAGGCGGGCTTTTGTCCGCTTACTGCTTACTGGCCACTGGCCACTGTTTTCCATGGCTAATATTCGTTTCTTAAAACTTTTACTGTTCACTAACGCACTGGTGCCGTTAGTGGTGTTGTTGTGGGATGTGACTCACGGCAGGGGCGGTTCGAATCCAACGGAACTGATGACGCGGACGACCGGCATGCTGACGCTCCTTTTTCTGTTGCTCACGCTCGCCGTAACCCCGGCGCGCAAAATTACCGGGCTGAATTCTCTAGTTCGATTTCGCCGAATGCTGGGTTTGTTTGCATTCTTCTACGGCTCGCTGCATTTGTTGACCTACATCGGGTTTGATCGTTTTTTCAAACTTGCGAGCATCCCCGGCGACGTTATGTCTCGGCCGTTTATCGCGTTTGGCATGATCGCCTTCCTGTTGCTGGTACCGCTGGCGATTACCTCCACAAATAACATGGTGAAACGAATCGGCGGAAAACGCTGGAGCCAGCTGCACAAGATTGTTTACGGCGCGGGTGTGGCTGGAGCACTGCATTTTTGGTTCTTTGTGAAGTCAGACACACGTTTGCCGCTCACCTTCGGGTTTCTTCTGCTATTACTTCTCGCGCACCGCGTGTTCGTGAAGGTTTATCCGCCAGAACCCGAACGTCATGATGTCGGTACCACCGCGCGATAGCGGCGGGTGTTCGCATTGCCGATCAATCGACAATCGGCAATTGCAAATCGACAATCACCAGTCACTAGCTCTCAATTTGCACAATTGGAGTGTCGTCTCACACGATCGCCGCATCTTTTCGGTTAGTATGCCAGCATGACCGATGCAGTTCAGCGATTTTCAAACCGAGCCGAAAACTATGCGCTTTATCGGCCCAGCTATCCCGCGGGCGTTATCTCTGTTCTCGAGGCAGACTGCGGCCTAACAAAAGACTCGATCATCGCGGACATCGGTTCCGGCACAGGGATTCTCACCGAACTGTTCCTGAAAAACGGAAACGGTGTTTACGCGGTTGAGCCGAACGCGGCAATGCGCGAATTTGCCGAGCGGGCCTTCGGTGCAACGAAAAATTTCGTCAGCATCGATGCCACCGCAGAATCTTCTACGCTGGCGGAACGCAGCGTCGAATTTGTAATAGCTGCCCAGGCCTTTCACTGGTTTGATTTGCCGAAGGCTAAAAGGGAATTTGCACGCATTTTGAAACCGGAAGGTTGGGTCGTTTTGATCTGGAATGAACGTCGGCTCGCCTCGACGCCTTTTCTACAGCAGTACGAGGCGCTGTTGTTGCGTTACGGAACGGACTACCAACAAGTACGACACGAAAACATCACTAACGAGATTTCAACCTTCTTCTTACCGGAACGCTTTCAGCTAAAGACGCTTGAGAATGCGCAGCACTTCGATTTCGAATCACTAAAAGGCAGGCTGCTCTCGTCGTCATACACGCCTGATCCCACCCATCCCAATTTTGAAGCGATGCTGCGCGAACTCGAAAGCGTGTTTGCGAAAAACAACAAGGAGGGGATTGTTACTATTGAATACGAAACTAGGATCTACTACGGGCACCCGGCGCACAAACTGCGATTAATAGACCCGCCAGTGACTGGATAAAGTCATTACCACCACGCGGTAACGGGTGGGTCTCTGGTGATTGTCGATTTGTAATCGGCAATGGACAATTGGCAATGCCAACACCCACCCGATACCGCCCGGGGGTACTGACATCACTGCCGATCTTGAGTTTCAAACCTAACTCGACTTTGCTATCTTACCCGCGATTTTGCTCGCGAAAGTCAGCCTTCCCGTCACATGAGTCTTAGCGAATCGGCACAGTATTATGGTGGGATGATCGAGTTGGCCCTGCAAAGGGTTAGATATTCGCTGCGCGGTCGCTTTTCTCACGCTAATGAACAGAACATTTTGGCCGGATACATCGAACAGTTGCTGCCGGCGGATTGGCCGCGTACGGTCGTCGATATCGGCGCCGGCAATGGAGTGCGTTGGTCAAACAGCTACGCACTTCTTTTAGCAGGCTGGAAAGCTCTCGGGATCGAGGCGGATCCGCAAAAGTTCGAGTTGCTGCAGCGGATCTATCGCAAATTTCCCAAGGCTCAAGCGGCCAACAGCTTAGCGAGTCCGCACAATATCGCCGCGCTCTTGCGGCAGTATGACATTGAGCCCAACTTTGGCGTCCTCTGTCTTGACATAGACGGCAACGACTACTGGGTGCTCGATGCGATACTTTCAAATTTCCGACCCGGGATCGTGGTCACAGAGATCAACGAAAACATTCCACCGCCGCTGCGTTTCATAGTGAAGTTTGACCCCAACTTTCAACTTCGCTATCACTTCTACGGCTATTCCATCGCCGCGCTGGAAGATCTTTGCGCCGAACACCAGTACGGAATCCTCGAACTTGAGTACAACAATGCCTTTCTGGCGCCGAAGGAGATTGCGGCCACTCATTTTCGTGACACTGAACGCGTTTATCGGCAGGGATACTTGAACCGCCCGGAACGCCAGCACCGCTTTGCGTCAAATGCCGATATGGAGGAGTTGCATTCCTTAAATCCGGAGGAGGGAGTCGCATTTCTTCATGATTTTTATGCAACCGATGCGGGAAACTATTATTTGGCGACCAGCAAGAGCGCACTCGGAGAACTTATCAAAGACGATGCGACAGCAAAGGCCGCTGAAGTGGTACCGGATCTGGAATCCGCGTCGGAGGAATAATTCGATGAACGAAGACAAACGCAGCGACGAACGGATTTCCACCAACCTGCCGGCGCGTTGGGGTGGGGTAACTGGTGACCATGAAGGCAGGATCGAAGACCTCAGTCTCTGGGGATGTTTTCTCAACACCATAGGGCGAGCTGACGTCGGCGAAGTAATCGGAGTTGAAATCAAGCTGCCGACTGGAGAGTGGCTGGCGTTAGGCGGCGAAATAACCTCGTATCAACAAGGTATCGGAATGGGAATCAAGTTTACGTTCCTGACCGAAGAGGAAGAGGAAGCTCTCCGAGAATTGATGAAATAGAAAAACCCGCCAACGACCATTCGGGCCGTCGCGAGCATTCCCTTTGAACCAGAGCCGCCCATCACCACCGCCGAGCAACCCACCGAGCTTCCTTTGTGTGGAAGCATTCTAGTAAAAGCAAGCCAAACAATTGTTGCGTTCAACTTGCAATTTCCGGGTGTCCTAGTGTTGCGTTGGGAGGACGGGTTCTTTTCTGCGGCTTCATGCCCTCCCTAACGGTCGGGCTACTGCCCGTGCCGCTCTTTTGTTTACCAACGCAGGGAAAGACAACTCAAGCCTCCGTCGAGCTTCTGAAATTCCGACATATCGATTTGCAGAGTTTGGTACCCGAGGGACTTCAAGGTGCTTTCGAATACTGGAAAGCCTGCGGTAATCAGCACCGTGTTGTTGATGAGGACGCAATTAGCCGCGTATTCATCGCCTGGATTCAGCCGCACGAGTTCATAATCTGCAAACTGCGGTAACCCGGCAAAGTCCCCAGTTACTACCAATCGCTTGTTTCCCAGATAAGCCATGCCGCTCTTGAGATGAAGAATCCTTTCCATATTACGGATATCAACAAAACTGGAGCTGTATCCGAAAGAGATCAGAAATTCCGCGAGTTGTGCAGCGCCTTGTTCGTTTGTACGGCGGGAAATACCGATAAAGAAGTGATCGTCCGCCTCGCAGATGTCCCCACCATCAAGAGTTCCGGGCGCAAGGATAGCGCGCGTTTCCTCAAAGGTCTGTGCCAGGATCTGCTCAATGCTGGCCGTTTCTCCTTTGCGGCTGTCAGCACCGGGCCGGGTTATCACCGCGCAATGTCTGCCGGTTGGGCTGTGCGGCCGAATGATCACCGCTGTGTCTTCGACGAATGTTGAGTCGGGATACTGCTCGGCGGCGGGCAAATGAGTCACAGTCAATCCGCACCTTTCGAGCGCTTCGCAATACGCTGCATGTTGCTCGAGAGCGAGTAAGTAATGAGGTGCCCCCAGATTTGCACTCCTGAGGCCGGAAGCAAGATTGCGCCCGGGAGCGCGAACAAGGGCGCGAGTTGGATTTCGTTCACTCATATCATTTGGCAGGCTCTTTTTGGAGTGCGGCGGCTTGACGCCGCTTTTGTTATTAGATGAATGAGAACTTAATTGGGCGCTTTCAAAGCGGCGTCAAGCCGCCGCACTCCAAAAAGAGCCTGAAGGCTTTTCGATATTGCCTGCAAAAGTGACGGCTGGAAAGCGAAAGCGGCGACGTCTCGATCACATCGCCGCTTTGCGCCCCCTTGCTACCACCTGGTTTTAGTTAGTCGGATTGTCCACCCGTGACAAAGGACAAAATCAAGAAGATCAGACTCAAGACCAAAAAGGCTACACCAGCAATTATCAGGAAAGTTTGGTGCATAACTATCCCGATGATGAGCAGAATAATTCCCAGAATTATCCCGCAAATCCATGCAGCACGACCACGAACGATGACACCTGGCATGATGGTTTCCTCCTGAAGCTGAGCGATTGAAGAGTGTGGCTGAGTCGGGCTAGTTGCTTCTAAACGAAAGGAGGCAGCTCGTGAGATTCAGCCGTTAGTTTCAAATGAACCGCGAGGTCGCGCGCACCATAGTCCAAGTCTCAGCATGAGTCAATTATTTTTGCGTGATTTCGCGAGCGAAATGTACTGAGGCAGTCCTGCTCGAGAGGCTATTCTTCGCGAACTTTCCTCGCCTTAACGTCAGTCATCACAATGGTAACCACCAACGCAACTCCCGCGATTGCGGCCAACAGGAAAAAAATCATGGCGAAACCTGGATAGCCGAGAATCTTAAACGACGTTTCCACCCGCATGAGCATCGCGGCTCCCACAATCAACGCAGCCAGTACAAGGCCCATCGCGATCCGGTTCGCAACCTTCTGCAGTCCCTCGAGCACCACCTTTTCGTCGATCGCATTAACGTCGACCTTGAACTCGTTATTTCCAATGGTGTCGAGAATCTTGTTGACGCGGCCCGGTAGTTTTTCGGCAAACTCTTTCAGCTCCACGATGCCGCCGATGATATTCCCCGGCGCCACGCTTTGCAGTAGATTGCGTTGCAGGATTTCCATCGCCCGTTGGCGAATGATTGCGGTCGGCTCGAAAGAGGGATCGAGTGTGAAGACAACGCGATCCAGGTTCAGCAGCGCCTTCGCAACCATCGTGAACTCGCCGGGCAGACGGAACCAACAGTCCGCCGAGATTCTGGTAATTTCAAGCACTACCTGGCCGGAATTAAGGGCAGCCATGTTCGCCCCGGAGTTTTCTGATACGAGCGTGGCAATCCGCTTACTGAAGGTGCTGCGGTCGAATCGCGCTTTCGGTTCACCGATACGAATAGTTATCTCAGCAGCCTCTTCGCCCCGCCCCTCACTGATTGCCAGCAACAAGCGAAGCACGTTATCGCGAAAACCGGGCATGAGACGGCCCACCATCCCCAGATCCAGCAAAGCAATCTGGTCGTCGTCAGTCAAGAACACATTTCCCGGATGCGGGTCTGCATGAAAAAAGCCGTCAATCAAAATCTGTTTCAGGTAGGCGCGAAACAATTCGCGTGCGAGACCCGGCCCGTCGATCTCCATCAGCCGCAGCGGACTTAGTTCCGTGATCTTGCGGCCGGGGATGTATTCCATCGTCAACACCCGGGAGGTGCAAAAGTCTTCGATAGGTTCAGGAACAATCAAGCGATCAAACTCGCGCAGGTTCTCGCTAAAGTTGATGAGATTGTTAACTTCCAGTTTGAAATCGAGCTCGCGCAGCAAACTGGCGCGTAAACTGTCCAGCATGTTCGCGAAATCGTAGCGTTTGCCGAGCTCCGTGTGAGCGTCGAGAAACTGCGCCATTTCGCCGAGGCTTTCCAGATCGTCGACGATCTGTTCGCGAATATTTGGCCGCTGCACTTTTACTACCACTGCACGGCCATCACGCATCTGGGCGCGATGTACCTGGGCGAGCGAAGCTGCCGCCAGCGGTTCGCGCTCAAACTCTCCGAACGCTTTGGAAATGCGTACCCCAAGCTCGCTCGAGACGATGCGATCTACTTCCTCGTAGGAAAATGGTTCGATTTGATCCTGCAGGCGCGACAGTGCTTCGAGGTAAGGACCGGGCAGCAGGTCGGCGCGCGTCGAGAGGAGTTGTCCCAGCTTGATGAAAGTAGGACCGAGCCGTTCAAGATCCGCCGCGAGCTCCTGGGCTTCGGGCAAACTGCCGGCGGTCTCGGGATCGTCAAGATCAAGTTCGTCGGCAAGACCTGCCTGCTTAACCAGGTCAGACCGGCCATACTTCACGAGCAGCATTGCCACGTCTTTGTATCGTTTAAGCCGTTCGGGTTTGAGCGAAACCATTCGAATGTTCCTCTGTTCGATTTACCAGGCGGGGGTGATTAATTCTACTAAACTTGCCGCGCGGTGGCGTAACGGATTATGCTGCGCGCGCTTAGACTGGGGGACTTGCAAGGGAAGTGAGCACGGAGTCTACTGAAGAAGCCCGCCTGTTGCAATTCGGGCAACTTCGATCGTCCTCTGATTAAACCGCAACTGTCCTTTCCGCGAATATAAGGAGTTCTCGCTCATGAAGAAAAAGATTGCAGTAATACCGTTGCTGCTGCTGATGTTTGCTTTGCCTGTCTTCGGGCAAGCGGCAAGTACAGCGCCGCAAGCCAAACCAGCAGCGACGCCGCCGCCGGCGCCGAAGACACACTTGAAGGTAGGCGAGGCCGCGCCCGATTTCACGCTTACTGACACTGAAGGCAACAAAGTGAGCCTGCACGATTTCAAAGGTAAAAAGAATGTCGTGCTCGCGTTTTACGTGCTTGCCTTCACCGGTGGTTGAACGAAGGAATTAAAAGCGTATCAGGCTGATATCGCAAAATTCGAAGCAACGAATACACAGGTCCTGGGAATAAGCATGGATAGTGCGCCGGCAAACCGGCGGTTCGCTGAAGACATCGCGGTGAAGTTTCCTTTGTTGAGCGATTGGAGACGAAAAGCGGTGAAGGATTACGGCGTCTATAACGAGGAAACCGGTTACGGCAATCGCGCGACGTTTGTGATCGATGAGAACGGAATTATCAAACACATTGAAGAGGGACGCAGCGCGGTAGACCCGACTGGCGCTTTTGCGGCCTGCAACCTCTTCGATAAGAAGAAGACGGACTGATTATTTCGTGGTGGTGGGAGCCTTAGCCGCAACGCCGAGCCCGCGGTCGATCAACGCGCGCAGGGCTTCCATGCTCATTTCCGTAAGGGCCATCCCGTTAATGAAGATGGCGGGAGTGCTGTCGACTCCATAGATCTCCCCGTCATCCATATCGTGCTTCACTTCGGCGGCGTACTGACCACCATCGAGCGCTGCATCGAATCGCTTACGGTCCAACCCTAACTCGCTGGCGTATTTCTTCAGTGAGGGGACATCCAAGGCGTTCTGACGTTTGAACAGCAACGCTGAATATTCAAAAAACTTGCCTTGCGCGTTAGCGGCGTTCGCCGCCTCGGCTGCTTTCCGCGCGTTCGGGTGCATTGCGAGGGGAAAGTCTCGCACTACGAGCCGCACTTTATTGCCGTAGATTTTCTGAACTTCGTCCAGTAGCGGCTGCATTGCCGCGCAGGAGGGACACTGAAAGTCGGTGAACTCGACGATGGTCACCCCGGCAGTTGCATCGCCACGAACCGGATCGTCGTCAGCACTGATTGCTTGCACAGGAACTACAGGCGCCGTAATCAGGAAGCGAATGTTTGCCCCAGCGCGCAAGCGCGCCGCCAACTCGTCCTGCAAACGCTGGCGATCCTGCTCCAGCAAAAAGGTGCCGATCTGCAAGCGAACGTCTGCGAGTGGTGAAGACATCCTGGCTTTGTTGTCTTCATAAAACTTAGCCACCTCAGCGTCGGTTGGAGTATGCAGCTTGTCGCTCACTTCCTTGCGGACCATCTCTTCAGGAGGGACGTTGCGCCGATTTGCCTCCTCCAGCAAAAGCTGGTCATTTATCGCCACGTCCGCGGCCTGTCTCGCCAGTTGGTAATAGTTCAGACGCAGCTTATAGATGATGGGCTTGAGACGTTCCTCGATCATGCCAGAAGTTATTTGGCGACCACCTACACTGGCGATCACTGAACCAGCCGGCATTGACGGATTACTTGCGGAACTATTTATGACTGGAAACGTCGTCCGGAGCCGCTTGAGAAAATCATCGGTTAGTTTGGTTTCGCGTTCGCCGCGCAAATAGTTAATCACCTGTTCGCGAAGCGCAGTCGGATCGGTTTCGGTGATCTGGGCGCGGTTCGTTTCGATAAACTGGTTGATTTCAGCGGCCGTCGGGTCAGTTATCTTTTTAGCAATCTCGAGTTCATAGAGTTGCTGAGGGCTAATGTGACGGCGGGCCGCTTCGCTTTCCAACAGCATCGTGTTGATTTGCACTTCCATTACCTGGCGCCGGGCCTCGGCCACACGTAACTCCAAAGCTTCCAGTTCCGGTCGCACGCGCGGGTCGATGTCTGCAGTCGTAATTGTTTGGCCATTGAGGGTGGCCAGCGAGATAGGACCGCTCGCTGATGGTGAGACGGGCGCTACCGGAGGCGCAGGCTGTGTTTTTGTTTCCGTAGCCGGCGTTGTCGGCGCACTTGCCGCAGGACGTTTCGTAGGGCGACGTCTGCCGGGCTGGGCCGTAGCAGGGGTGGAAACGATGAATACGACCAGGACAAGAGCAAGGGGGTGTAGTGTCTTCATAGAGAATCGGGAAGCTTTGAATTGTTAAGTTGAAGCGACGATTAGACAGCAAAACGAGCGGGCGACGTTGCCCGCTCGCGCTGTCTGGGAGTCTGTGACCGAACAGGGCCTCCCTGCTTCGTCAGTGGTAGCGAATAATGCTTCGTCTGCGTTTCTTCGCGGGTTTTCGCGCCGTAAGTAAACTTTTTTGGCGTCCGTTGAGAATGAAGGCCAGTCCCTGATGCGTAACTCCGAGCAAACGAGCGGCGCGCGTGACGCTGCCGTCAGAAGTCTCCAGCGCTTTGCGGATCAGTTCGCCCTCGTAGCGCAGCACCTGTTCTTCCAGCGTGGTGTTTGTCGCTTCTTCGTCTACAGGGATAGCAGGCAACGCAGCCACGCTAACATTGGCCGCCAGTAATCTACGAGCAGATTCGCCTAAGCGAAACTGGATTGCCGCTTGTTGCGAGTGGCTCAAAGCGCTCTCGGCTCTTAAGTAGGAGTTGTGCAACTCCGGCTGCGGCAGAAACGACGACAGTTCCTCAACAATCGTCAGCGATGCCAATCCGGCCGATTCGTTGTCACCGCCCTGCGCCGCTATGGTCACCGCTTCATTCAATAAGGCCAGCGCGTCAGCTTGTCGGCCCTGGCGAGCCGTCACCATGCCGTAGGTGGTGAGCGCCGCAGCCAGGTTTGATTGCTCGTCGCCTTCTCTAAAGCTCTTAACCGCTGAGCTCGCGACCGCTTCGGCCTGTTCCAGTTGGCCCTCGCTCAAGAATGCGCGCGCGCGCGTGTCCTCAAACTGCGCGTAAAATCCTTTGTCCTTCAAACGCGCGGCCATCGATAAGGCGCGATCTAAATGTCGATGCGATTCTTCAAACCTGCCGAGATGTGCAAACAAAAATCCGAGGTTGTTCTCAACCAGGGCCAGGACGCGCTCGTTGCCGGCCTGTTCGAGCTCAACGCTGGCCGCCGTATACTGCATTAGCGCCCGGTCGATATAGTCTTCACGACGTTCCGCCAAACCTGCGTTCTTGAGCGCGGTGCCAAACTCGTTGTGAAACTTACCTTTCAACGCGTGGTTCGCACTCACTTCGAACAGCGGTTCGGACTCTGAAAGGATCTTCAACGCCTCTTTCGAACGTGAAGACACTTCTTCGACGAGTGCCTTGTTCAAGAGTGCGCGCAACCGTTGGGTGCTTTCCAGATCACCTAAGGCGTCGAGGGCGGCATCAAACGTAATGCGGGCCTCATCAAGTGCGCCCTCACGCCAGTAGCAGATGCCAAGGTCGACGTGAGACTCGGCTACCTTTTCTGCCAGACTTAGTTTTCCAAACAGGTCACCGCTCTCAGAAATGAGATCCTTAGCGACTTCCTGGGCGCCGGGAATTTGTCCGGCGCTGCCTAACCAGCCGGACAGCGTGCCGACCCGCAGGAGCAGTTCCGCTTTGACAGCGCCTGCCAGTCCGTCAAGCCTGGGACGGTCGCCAATGCGTTGCCAAAAGTCGCTCAATACGGCGCGGGCATCTTCATATTTTCCCGCCTCTTCCAGATCTCTCGCCTGTGCGCAAAGCTCCCGAGCCCGCTCGCCTGTGGCTGTAATCAGTGTGTTAGTTGTGGTTGTTTCCATTTGCCCTATTTTCATGTGAGGCCTTCCTTTTTCCGCAGTGCAAGAAACCTTGCAAGAGAATTACCAGACAGCTATCATGCGCGTCACTAGCAGTTGGCTCCCTTCTTCGTGCAAGTGTGTTTACCCCAACAAAAGTGGAGAGAAGATGAAAACCTTAAAAGCAATCTGCGCGATTTTCGTGCTCGCGCTGTCGTTGAGCACTACTACTTTTGGCGATCCGACCAACCCAGGCGACGGTCATAGTCCAGGTAGTGCCGCGCCAGCTCCCGCTCCAATCCAGTCAGTAGATCCGGCTACGTCGGATACGGAAGATGAGGGCGATCCGAGTTTGCTTACACTGGGAGACCTCTTGTGGGCTTTGGCTTCGATATACTAAGACGAGAATCGCCAAACCTGTTCAGATTTTGAACTGC
>Ga0070682_100000211_pt1 | contig 42758 bp, 59 predicted proteins | sample KBSC63LmetaG_FD_64668 | JGI IMG/M metagenome (GOLD analysis project Ga0070682, IMG submission 64668) | Corn rhizosphere microbial communities from Kellogg Biological Station, Michigan, USA - KBS C6-3L metaG | ecosystem: Host-associated > Plants > Roots > Rhizosphere | place: USA: Michigan...
CCCAAAAATAGCTCCGGAGGGACTTTTCCGGGGATGTTTCTGCCCCGGAGGTCTTTGGAAGGAGGTCAAAACTGTGGCAAGTCGACGCAAAGCTTCATCTGAAGTCTCACGAACTTTTAGGGCGCCCGCAACTTCGCCCGCTGAGCGAGAGAATCAGCTTATCGAAGCCGCGGTTGACCTCGCGGAGCAACAGTTGCGCAATGGAGAAGCGTCCGCACAGGTGATTACACATTACCTTAAGCTCGGATCTTCGCGCGAAAAGCTTGAACAGAAACGTTTGGAGAACGAAGTCGCCCTTCTTCAGACGAAACGAGAGGCAATGGAGTCCGAGATGCGGACTGCAGAGCTTATTCAGGACGCATTGGCTGCCATGCAACGCTATAGTGGTAATGCACCGGCAGAAGTCGAAGGCGAGTTCGATGAATACGCGTGATCGATCGTATTCCGAACTGATTTTGCTTCCCACTTTCGAAGAGAGGTTCGAATACCTTGCTATTGAAGGAACTGTGGGATGTGAAACGTTTGGGTTCAATCGATACGTGAATCAACAGTTCTATATGTCTCGCGCATGGAAAACGGCGCGGCGGAACGCCATCGCTAGAGACGGTGCATGCGATCTTGCCATTCCCGATCGAGAGATTCATTCTCGTTTGATCGTACATCACATGAATCCACTGACGCAAAAGGATATTGAGTACGGGACACGCATGGCGCTCGACCTCGATAACCTGATCTGTACGACGCACATCACGCACAATGCAATTCATTACGGGGACGCGAAACAACTAGCTCAACCAATTCGTCCTCGAGCACCCGGCGACACAAAACTATGGTAAGGGAGACATCATGCCGACCAGCAAGGCCACTAGCAAGGCTTCGAGCGACAACACCGACCCGATCACCGACGAGGCGCCGATGCAGGAGCAGTCGGTCACCGAATCCGAGACCTCCGGCGACAAGTCCGTGGAGTTTCTCGTCGACGAGGTTCTCGGCGGTCGCTACGGAGACCACCACGCGGCCCGGCAGCGTCTGATCGACGAGGGGCACGACGCTTCGGCTGTCATTTCCGGCGTCAACGCCAGGATCGCCGCCGGTGCGCCTTCCGCCTACAAGCTCACGGCGGTCGGGCTGCTGAAGCAGGTGCAGGACGGCGAGTGGGGCGAATCGAGGGGTCTCGCCCAGCGTCTGACCGCCGCCGGTTTCAGCAAGCCGGCCGTCGACGAGGTGCTGTCGCGCCTCAACAAGGAGTGACATGACGACGATCTCCTACGACCAGCCGGTCAAGGATCTGATCGCCGGACTCAGCGCCACCGGTCATGTCAACCACCAGTCTTACAAGAAGACGATGGTGACGCTCCATCACAACGCCGGTATGCTGAGCCACGAGGACATCCTCAACGCCTGGAAGACTCGGGAAGCTTCGGCTCACTTCGATGTCGATGGCTCTGGTCGAGTCGCACAGTACGTCAAGGTCGACGAGTACGCTTGGGCCTGTGGCAACACAACCGGTAACGAAACGTCCATCTCCATCGAGATGTGCAATTCGGGTGGTGCTCCGTATTGGCCGGTCTCGGACATCACGTGGAAGTCAGCGGCTCGTCTCGCCGGTTGGCTGTTCACTCACATCATCGGAACACGCCCATCGAGCAAGACCTTGGTGCCCCATCACCACTGGTACAGCACGGCGTGTTTCGGTCCATACATGGACGCGATCTACCCGAAGGTGTTGGCCGAGGCTCAGATGGCCTACGACACCTTCACTGGCGCTCACAAGATGGAGGACGGCAACGTGAAGAATCTGATCCTCGCCCAGCACAAGGGCGGCCCCGACGTCTGGGTCGGCGACGGTATTCTGCGCCGTCACGTCATGGACCCGACCGAGCTGGAGGGTCTGCAGTGGTGGATCGGCGAGAAGGGCGGCGATCCGACGGTCGTCCAGGACTTCGACGACCTGCGTGTGCTCGGCGTCGACGTGGCCACGTTGGCCAACCCGACGGGCGATCCGCAGGTCTGACGTTTCCAGTCAAAATGGTAGCTCTCAGGGGAGGTGAACAATGACCAGCAGCATACTGAACGACACGAAGAAGGTCTTGAACATCGCGCCGGATTACACCGCGTTCGATCAAGACATCATCATGTACATCAACGGTGTCTTCAGCACGTTGAATCAGTTGGGCATCGGGCCTGACGGTGGTTTCATGATCACCGACAACACTGCTGTGTGGTCCGACTTCCTTGGGAGCGACCCTCGACTGAACAACGTCAAGAACTACATCTACCTTCGCGTTCGAATGCTCTTCGACCCGCCGACCTTGGGCTATCTGATCGATTCGATTGCCTCGCAGATCAAGGAGCTCGAGTGGCGGATCAACGTTCAGCGAGAAGGCGTAGCATGGACCGATCCTAACCCCAATCCTGACACCGAAGTTCTGGACGGAGGCAGGCCTTGATGAGGAATTTCGTGTTTCAGCTTCGTCGGGGTTCTGCCTCCGAATGGGTCTTGGCGAATCCGGTTCTCCGTTCTGGAGAAATCGGTTTCGTGACCGACACCCAGCAGTTCAAGTTCGGTGACGGTGTCACAGCCTGGGCGGGACTGCCTTACTTCGAGAATCACTACACCGTCGCTCAGATGATTGCGGCCGCAGTCATCGAAGGTGTGCCTGGTCCTCAGGGTCCGGCTGGCCCAACTGGACCTCAAGGTCCTGCAGGAGCTACCGGCCCCACAGGACCGACGGGTGCTACTGGCGCCACTGGTGCAACGGGGGCACAAGGCCCCAAGGGCGACACGGGATCTACCGGCGCCCAAGGTCCGGCCGGAATCAGTTACACAGGACCGAAGATCACCGTCTCTAGTTCGGCCCCGTCGTCGCCCACGACAGGCGACGTCTGGATTGACACTAGTTCGTGAGTTTGTATGGCGCGCAGTCGGAGACATGCCATCTGACGATCACCGCTCCCTCTGCCGGAGGACTCGGAAGCGGCGCCTACACCACGGCAACGTTATTCATGCCGAATCTTTTCGGTGGTTCGTCTATGATGTGGAAGGCATACAATCCTTCCGACTTCAGCCAGCGTGGTTTGTACTGCGATGGTGACATGTGGCTTCCGGTCGAACAGGCTGACACTAATATTCCTTCGTTTGGGAATCCGCAGAACTGGTATTGGTTCGTCAGTTCCAAAAATTCTGTGACGGAAGCTCCTCGAGCTCATTGGGCCGTCTACAATTCGTCCGGGGCGTTGACGTGGACCCACCTCGACGCACTGAGTACTCAAGCGGCTGCTCCGACCATCAATCGAATTTGTATCGGCGATGAATTCGGCACGCAGTTTCGCGGAAACATCGCATGTCTCGCGGTGTACTTGACCGAGATGACGGACTCTGCGATTGAAGCGCTGTTCCTCCGAAGCTCCGCTGATCTTATGGCGGCATCGCCGGCGTTCTTTGCTCATTGGCCGCAAGCGGACGGCATCGGATCGCCGTTCCATGACATCGCTGGGGGCGGTGTTGAAACTGTTCGTTCAGGGAACTGGGATGTATCCGCGGATCCTCCTGGTTTCAGTTTTGCTCTTGGTCGGAGTGGTAAGCCCAAGGTCTGGGATGGTGCAAGTTGGACTGAGCATTCTCCCAAGGTGTGGAACGGCAGCAGTTGGGGTCCAGGAAAACTGAACGGAGCCACTGTTGGTGGATGGATCACGTCGAAGTGAGAGGAGGTGGACGTGTCCTATTCCGAAACATTCCTTGCGCACTTTGGTGTGAAGGGGATGAAGTGGGGCGTGCGCAGGAAGCAGAAAGTTCCTGCCTCGAGCGACGCTCAGAAGTCGCTGGATGTTCGTGCGAAGGCGAAAAAGGGCAAGGCCCGGTCGCTGACCAACGCGGAACTCCAGCTCGCGATCAACCGTATGAATCTGGAACAGCAGTTCAAGCGGTTGGCTGTGAACGAACGGCCTCCTGTCCAGCGATGGATCACATCCACATTGCTGGAAGTCGGCAAGCGTGAGGTTCAGGTGGCTATCGGCAAGAAGGTTGCGACCACCATCGCCAAGAAGGTCGCGACTGGCGGTGCCGCATGAGCACTGATCTCATGATCGCGTATCTGCCGTCCGATGGTTCGTGGTGCAAGCAGGATTTGCCGCATATGACGTTGGTGTGGGGCGGTCCCGTCGACAATATGGCTGACACTCAGTTCAACGAGTTGGCCAAGGACGCCATTTCGGCGGCTCGTATCACACGATCGTTCTCGCTGAATGTGACTGGCGTGCAGGAGCTGGGAGGTGGTGACACCGGAAATGATCCAGTCGACGTACTGATGTTCTATCCGACACCGCAACTTCTGATGGCTCGGAAGTTGGTCCAGAAGTGGGATGCGGGTGGGTTTCCGGACTATCTCCCGCACGCCACCATCGGTCCGGCCGGGTCTGCAGCATCGATGTCGGTCCCGCCGAACGTCTGGCCGGACGTCAATGGGCAAACACCCGTGAAAGGCCTTCCCACCAGTCTCTGGTTCAATCGAATTCTGGTGGCATGGGGTGACAAAAAGATCGCGTTCGACATCACTGACATGTAGGGGGTGAACGATGTCGTTGTCGAATACGGCAACACCGTACTACTACGGTTTGTTTCGGGAGCAAGTCCTCCGGGGCGAAATTCCTGTGAACCGAGAGATCTCTGCGGAGATGAACCGTATCGACGACCTCATTGAGAACCCCAACTTTTGGTATGACTCGGACGCCGTCAACGGTTTCATCTTGTACTGCGAGGCAGAGCTCACTCTCACAGACGGAACCGATCTGCATTTGCTGCCGACATTCAAATTGTGGGCTGAGCAGGTGTTGGGTTGGTATTACTACGTCGATCGATCAGTGTGGGAGCCCGGCGCCGATGGGTCTAGCGGTCACTACGTAACCAGGACGATCAAAAAACGGTTGATCACGAAGCAGTATTTGATTGTTGCTCGTGGCGCTGCGAAATCCATGTACGCGCAATGCTTTCAAGCGTTCTTCCTGAACGTGGATACCACAACAACGCACCAAATCACGACCGCACCAACAATGAAGCAGGCTGAAGAAGTGATGGCGCCATTCCGGACTGCCATTACTCGCGCAAAAGGTCCTTTGTTCAAATTTTTGACCAGTGGATCAATGCAAAATACCACTGGCAACAGAATGTTGCGGCAAAAGTTAGCTGCGACGAAGAAGGGCATCGAAAACTTCCTTACGGGCAGCATACTTGAGATCCGCCCCATGTCGATCGCTAAACTCCAAGGCCTCAGGCCCAAAGTGTCGACGATCGACGAGTGGTTGTCTGGTGATCTGCGCGAGGATGTGATCGGCGCCCTTGAGCAAGGAGCATCAAAGCTTGAGGATTATCTGATCATTGCTATCAGTTCTGAGGGGACTGTCCGTAATGGTTCGGGTGACACGATCAAGTTGGAGTTGCAGGAGATTCTGAAAGGCGAATACTCGGCGCCGCACATTTCCATTTGGCACTACAAGTTGGATGAATTGACGGAAGTCGCCAATCCCGACATGTGGGTCAAGGCTCAGCCCAATATTGGTCGTACAGTGTCATACGAGACGTATCAACTAGACGTTGAACGTGCCGAGAAGGCACCTGCGGCTCGGAACGACATCTTGGCGAAGCGGTTCGGCATTCCCATGGAAGGGTATACGTACTTCTTCACGTACGAAGAAACCATTCCGCATACTCGACACGATTTCTGGGATATGCCTTGTTCTATGGGCGCCGACTTGTCACAAGGTGACGACTTCTGTGCGTTCACTTTCTTATTCCCGTTGTCTCGGGGTCAGTTTGGAATCAAAACGCGTAGTTACATTTCGGCATTGACGTTGCGACAGCTTCCAGGTGCACTTCGTTTCAAGTACGAAGAATTTCGGCGAGAAGGAAGTCTCCACGTGCTCGAGGGAAACATTCTCGACATGATGGAAGTCTACGACGATCTGGAAAATCACGTTCTCACGATGCGATACGATGTTCGTGCAATTGGGTACGACCCGTATAACGCGAAAGAGTTTATGACTCGGTGGGAGCAAGAGAACGGGCCGTATGGGATCGAGAAAGTCATTCAGGGAGCTCGAACGGAGTCAGTTCCACTCGGCGAACTGAAGAAGCTCAGTGAAGAACGAATGCTTATCTTTGACGAGGGCTTGATGTCGTTCACGATGGGCAATGCGATCACACTCGAAGACACCAACGGCAATCGCAAGCTGTTCAAGAAGCGTACTGAAGAAAAGATCGACAACGTGGCTGCCCTGATGGACGGTTACGTCGCATGGAAACTCAACAAGGAGGCGTTCGAGTGACGGGAGGAGGTATACATGACCATTAGGGACCGGCTGGCACATGCCTGGAATGTCTTTTTCAACCTGGACAAGCCCCAACCGTTCGATTCGATGGCCTCCTACGGCGTTCGGCCGGATAGGACCCGTCTCAGGTACTCGAATGAGAAGACGATTCTGTCGTCCGTTCTCACTCGTATCGCGATCGACGTCTCCAAGCTGAAGATGAAACATGTCAGACTTGACGATCAGGATCGTTTCGATTCCATTATCAAAAGCGGTCTGAATTCGTGCTTGACGTTGGAAGCTAACATCGATCAAGCAGCGAAGGCGTTTCGACAAGATCTTGTGATGACACTCTTTGACCGAGGCGTCGCAGCAATCGTGCCGGTCGACACTACGCTGAATCCCGATATGACGAGCGCATGGGATATCCTGACGATGCGCGTCGGTGAAGTTGTGCGATGGGGGCCCGAACATGTTCGGGTACTTGTCTACAACGAGAAGACGGGTATGAAGGAAGAAGTCACGGTCTCGAAGCGTTACGCAGCGATCGTCGAGAATCCGTTGTACACGGTCATGAATGAGCCGAATTCGACTTTGCAACGACTGATTCGGAAGCTCGCGCTTCTGGATGTGGTGGACGAGCAGTCGAGTTCGGGGAAGTTGGATTTGATCATCCAGCTTCCGTACACCATCAAATCCGAAGCTCGTCGGCAACAAGCTGAGCAGCGGCGCAAGGATATTGAATTTCAACTCAAAGGAAGTCAGTACGGCATTGCTTACACTGACGGAACTGAGAAGGTCGTTCAACTGAATCGAGCATCCGAGAACAACCTGATGACTCAAGTGGAATATTTGACTCAGTTGTTGTACTCACAACTCGGTATCACCAAAGAAGTCATGGATGGCACAGCGACGGAAATGGTCATGCGGAACTATCAGAACCGCACTGTCACCGTCATTGGCGACGCCATTGTCGAAGCCATGAACCGAACTTTTTTGACGAAGACGGCCCGATCGCAAGGCCAGACGATCATGTACTTCGTTGACTACTTCGCCCTGGTTCCAGTAGAGCAATTGGCGGAGATCGCGGACAAGTTCACACGGAACGAGATTCTGTCGTCGAACGAATTCCGCGGTATTGTCGGTTACGCTCCGGTCAAGGACAAGAAAGCCGATCAACTCCGTAATAGCAACATGCCGCAATCTGAATTGGGGCAGGGCCCGTCGCCGGCGCCCGCTTTGCCACCGGTTCCGCCACGGCAACCTCGTTTGGCCATCGCCACTCGAGTGCAGGATCAACAGCCCTGAGCGTGATCGCTCTACAACGAGCATGAAAGGAGACCGTAAATGACTTCGACCTTGGTGGAACCCGATTTCAGTGGATACGCCACGAAGTTCGGTATCCGATGCACGGACGGGCGAACCATCACGCCCGCGGCTTTCCAGCACATGGACGGCCAGCAGATTCCTCTGGTATGGCAGCATCAGCACAACAGTCCAGAGAACGTCCTGGGGCACGCCGTGCTGAAGCATCGGGATGACGGAACGTACGCATCCGGCTTCTTGAACGACACGCCGGCGGGGCAGGCCACCAAGGCTCTGCTGCTGCACAAGGATGTCGATTCGCTGTCCATCTACGCGAACCAGCTCGTCGAGAAGAATAACATGGTTCTTCACGGCCAGCTGATTGAGGTCAGCGTGGTCATGAAGGGCGCCAATTCCGGCGCCAAGATCGATCACGTTCGCATCGCGCACAGCGATGGCGGCATCGAGGAACTCGACGACGAAGCCATCATCCATTCCGGCGTTCCCATCGAGATCAAGCTGGAACACGCCAGCGGCGGTCCGACATACCAGGAGGTCTTCGACTCCCTGAACGACCAGCAGCAACAGTTGGTCGAATTCATGGTCGCACAGGCTCTCCAGGATCAGACCGCGAAGCACTCCGCCGACGACAAGCACGCCGCGACGGAGGACGACGGCAAGAAGTCCGACGAGGACGCAAAGGACGCAAAGGACGAGAAGACCGAGGACAAGGATTCGGTCGTCGAGCACAGTGACAAGGACGGGAAGATGACGCGCAACGTCTTCGAGCAGAACCAGCAGAACGCCGGGGGCGGCGTCCAGAATGGCGGAACTCTCCGTCACAGCCTGACGGGCGAGCAGCTCGACAACCTGAAGCACAGTGTCTTCGCTGACCTCAAGCGCGGCGGCACGTTCAAGGACGCGGTTCTCGCGCACGCGGGCGAGTACGGCATCACCAACATCGAGGTGCTGTTCCCGGACGCGCAGACGGTCGACAACAAGCCCGAGTGGATCACTCGGCGCATGGAATGGGTGGACACCGTCATCGGTGCCACCAACAAGCTGCCGTTCTCACGTATCAAGTCCATGCACGCCGACCTGACGCAGGACGAGGCCCGCGCCAAGGGCTACATCAAGACCCGGATGAAGAAGGAGCAGTTCTTCGCGATCACGTCGCGAACGACCACTCCGAAGACCATCTACAAGAAGCAGAAGCTCGACCGCGACGACATCGTCGACATCACCGACTTCGATGTCGTCGCGTGGATCTGGTCCGAGATGCGGTTCATGCTCCGCGAGGAGATCGCCCGGGCCATCCTCATCGGCGACGGTCGGGAGGTGGACGACGACGACAAGATCGACGAGACCGCCGTTCGCCCGATCGCGTTCGACGATACGTTCTACACGGACGTCATCAACGTTCCCGCGAACGTCAGCGGTCAGGACATGGTGGACTCTGTCCTCCGCGCTCGCCAGTACTACAAGGGCACCGGCCCGACGGCCTACATGACCACAGCGGTCATGATGGACATGCTGCTCGATCGGAACAGCATCGGGGAGCGGATCTACAGGACCAAGCAGGAGCTGGCCAGCGCGTTGGCGGTGCAGGACATCGTCGAGGTTCCGGTCATGGAGAACGCTTCCCGCGACGGCGCCGAGATCCAGATGGTCATCGTCAACCTCGGTGACTACTCGGTCGGTTCGACCCGCGGTGGCGAGATCACCACGTTCGACGACTTCGACATCGACTACAACCAGTACAAATACCTCATCGAGGGCCGCATGTCCGGCGCCCTGACCAAGGCCAAGACCGCGCAGGTTGTCACTCGCGGCTCCGGCACCCAGGCGATTCCTACCGTCCCGACCTTCAATGACAGCACCGGTGTCATCACCATCCCGACCGTCACCGGTGTCACCTACAAGACCCAGGTCGCCGGTCCGCTCGGCGCCGCGGGGACCACGCTGGCCGCGGGTGCCCAGACCGCACTGACGACCGGGCAGTCGCAGGCGATCATGGCCGTCCCGAACACTGGCTACTACTTCCCGCACAACACCGACGCCGACTGGACCTTCACCAAGTCGTAATGGAGGTTCCGAATGGCACGGTTCTTCGGGAAGGTCGGATTCGGTCAAACACAGGACCAGGGAGCCGGCGTTCATGCCGAAGTCGTTCAGCACCGCGAGTACTACGGCGACGTACTGCATAACTCCCGAATGACGGAGAACACACAGAAGGTCAATCCAGACTTGTCTGTGTCCAACGTCATTTCCATCGTGTCTGATTCGTACGCCAACGAGAATTTCTCTGCCATTCGGTACGTGGAATGGGGCGCGGTGCTCTGGAAGGTCGACAATGTCGAAACTCAGAGCCCTCGCCTCCTTCTGAGGTTGGGAGGTAAATACAATGGCCCCACGGGAACAGCTGCAGTCTAAGCTGGAAACCATCATGGGAAACACCAATGTGTACTTCCAACCTCCCGAGAATGTGCAGATGGCATACCCCGCAATCGTCTACGAGCGCGCTCGGGCGTATGCTGAATATGCGGATAATATTCCGTGGTGTATCACCAAACAATATCAGCTGACTTACATCAGCCGAACTCCGGATGATCCAGCGTTCGATGCACTCGCGGCACTCCCAATGTGCACGCATGAACGGTTCTTCGCCGCTGACGACTTGAACCACGACGTGTTCAACATCTATTTTTGAGAGGATGTACCACGCATGACTAAGCTCTCGTGGGACGACAGCGGTCAGCACACGTACGAGACCGGCGTGTCGCAGGGTGTGCTGTACCAGATCGACGAGACCGGAGCATACACGGACGGCGTGTGCTGGAATGGTCTCACCACGGTTACGGAGAAGCCGGCCGGCGCCGACTCCACCAAGCAGTACGCGGACAACATCGTCTACCTGAACATGATCGCGGCCGAAACCTTCGGTGGCACGATCGAGGCCTTCACGTACCCGATCGAGTTCGAGCAGAATGACGGAACGGCGTCGCCGGTTGCCGGCGTCACTGTGGGGCAGCAGCGTCGAAAGCCGTTCGGTTTCTGCTTCAAGTCGCTGAAGGGAAACGACACCGAGGGCAACTCGTACGGCTACAAGCTCCACTTGATCTGGAATGCTCTCGCGGCGCCCTCCGAGAAGGCGTACGCCACGGTCAACGACTCCCCGGAACCCATCGGCTTCTCGTGGGATGTCTCGACCACTCCGGTTGCTGTCGGTACCGTGCTGGGTGTGGACTACGCGCCGACGTCGCAGATGACCATCGACAGCACCAAGGCGGATCCGACCAAGCTGGCCACACTCGAGGGCTATTTGTACGGAACGGTCTCGGACGACCCGACGCTGCCGTCCCCGGCAGCGGTCATCACGATCATGGCCTCGACGCTGACCACAGCCACTCCGGCCGCCCCGACGTACAGCTCGTCGACGGATCTCATCACGATCCCGAGCACGACCGGCGTTCTGTACTACATCGATGGTGTGCTCGTGCCCGCTGGCGACTTCGGACCGATCACTTCGGACAAGCTCGTGAAGGCGAAGCCCGCGATCGGCTACAAGTTCTCGGCCGAGCAGCAGACTCAGTGGGGGATCATCTTCTCCTGATCGAAAGGAGCTGAGGAATGCTCGAGATTGACGTCGAGACTGAGGAATCATTCGACGAAAACACGAACAAATTCGTCGTCAAGTCCTACAGAGTCAAGCTCGAGCATTCCTTGGTCTCCGCGTCAAAATGGGAGTCGTTGTGGAAGGAAGCTTTCCTTGGCAAGAAGGACAAGACTCTCAATCAGACGATCTCCTACGTCCAATGCATGATTCAGAACGATGAAATGCCTCCGGAGGTTTTCCTGAAACTCATTCAACATCATTTGGATGAGATCAAGGATTACGTGAGCGATGAAATGACAGCCACACATCTTCGGAACGATCCAAATTCCTCAAGCACTGGGGAACTGATCACGACAGAGTTGATCTACTACTGGATGATTTCGTTGAGCATCCCTGTCGAGTTTGAGAAGTGGCATCTGAACAGATTGATTACGCTGATCAGAGTCGTCAATCTCAAGAACACCCCGCCGAAGAAGATGACGGCACAAGAACGTCGGGCACTGAACAGAAGTCGTCTGCAGCAACACGGGACCAGAGGGTAGGGAGGTGCGATGACGAGATTGGACTGGGCTCTGACTGGGGAACGATACTATGAAGCGGGAATTGACCGTGGGGTATTGTTTCTGGACGGAAGTCCTGGGGTCGCCTGGATCGGTTTGGTGAATTTCAACCAAACTCATACCGGCGGAGAGTCCTCGCCGAGGTATCTCGACGGAATCAAGATCAGCAACCGTTCATCTCCCGAAGAACTTGAAGGCACCCTCGAAGCGTTCACGTATCCCACGGAATTTGAACGTTGCGACGGAACCTACAGGACTGAAAACGGACTGCGGATAACGCAGCAACGTCGGAAGTCTTTCAGTATGGTCTTCCGATCGAAGGTGGGCAACGAGGTTTCTGGGTTGGAGCGAGCATACAAGCTCCACATCCTGTATAACCTTCTCGCTGAACCGTCTGATCGCGGATACAAAACACTGAAAGATCAGAACGACCCGATTTCGTTCAGTTGGAAGGTGACGTCCCGTGCTGTGGCAGTGGAAGGTTTTCGTCCGGCGGCTCACTACATCGTCGATTCTCGAGATATCCCGCCGCCACTTTTGGCGAGCCTGGAGGATCTCCTCTACGGCACCGATACGACAGCCCCGTCGTTGCCGACCCCGGGGGAGTTGTTCTTCCTGTTCGATTCGTATCTCGACTCCGTGTATGACGCAGGCTCGCCGTACACGCCAGTCTTCGTGACTTATGACGCGGGCGACACTACCACAACAGTCGCCTCTACCATTGATGGAGGTGCTCTGTAATGGCAGACGGCACGCGGATGCTTCAGCGAAGGGGCACCGAAGCTGAGTGGACTACGTCGGATTATGTCTTGGCCGATGGTGAGATCGGTTTGTCCACGGATACAAACACGATCAAGATTGGTAATGGTGTTACGCACTGGACCGATCTTCCGATTCTGTTCGAAGGTGAGTTTCTCCCGCTACACGGCAAGGCGGATGATTCGTCGTTGCTGAATGGTGTTGATGGTACTAACTACATCACGACTTACAACGGAGACACGGCTGCGACGGCCGATAAATTTGTCATTCGCACGGGAACAGGCACTGCGAAGGCTGCTGCCGCGGCTGCGTCTGATGATCTGGTTCAGTTGGCACAGTTGCAAACTGCTGCTCTTCTTCTGTCGCCCCGAACAGTCACCGCCGCGGCAACGTTGGCTCTGACGGATCAGAACGGCATGGTGTTTGTCAACCATTCGTCGTTGACTGCCCAGGTTCAGATCACGGTTCCCCCGAATTCTGGAACCGGAAGTGTCGCATTTCCGATCGGTGCCAAAATCGAAGTGATCGCCATAGGCGCCGGTGGTGTGAAAATCGTCCCGGGCAGTGGCGTTACTGTCAGTGGTACGACAAACGGATATCCGAATTACGGTGGTGTTCGTCTGATCAAGACGGGTACCAATACGTGGATTGGTATCGGTTTGAACGCGCACAAGCGCACTCCCAAAATTCGCGTCACAAACAACGGCACCGGATCATATTCGGCGGGATCTTTCTATACCGTGATTCCCTGGGCTGCTGTAGATAGCACCGTGGACTTCTACAACCCGGACAACGAGTGGTTTAGCATCCCGGGTACGGGATTGCCTACCGCTCGGCGCATTATCGTTAATAAAGACGGCGAATACTTGGTCACGTGCAACTTCCTGTGTTCGAACGCTTCCATTGGGTCGCTTGTCATCACGAAGATGGTCTCAGACGCCACACTGACTGGCGGTCGTCTTTTGTGTAACGTCTCGACGCACAGCAACAATCAGGCAACGGTTCGGGTTCGCTTCGCTGCAGGAGAATCTGTTGGCGCGGCTTACCAGGCTCCATCAGGAGGAGCTACGGACATCGCCGACGGAACGTCTGACAACCGATGCGACTTCACGATCACGCGCCTGAGTGACTAAGGAGGGCAGATGTTCTCCTTTTCATCGCAGGGTGATTTCAGCAAGACCTTGAAGGCTCTTGCTGCCATGAAAAACTTGAAAATCGGTCAGATCTGTGAAGCGCAAGCACAAAAAGGCGTCGCTGCTTTGACGGCAGCAACTCCCGCGGATACTGGTCTAGCAGGTAATTCGTGGGGCTACACAATCGTACAGTCCAAGGGTTCAGTCATGATCGGCTGGACGAACTCGGACGTTGAGAATGGCTTCCCAGTGGCGTTGATGATTCAATACGGCCACGGAACGGGAACTGGCGGTTATATTCAGGGGCGAGACTACATCAACCCCGCAATGAGACCCATATTTGATCAGATCGCAGAGACAGTATGGAAGGCGGTGACCTCTGCATGAGTAACATCGAAGAACGCATTGTTCGTATGACTTTTGACAATGCGGCATTCGGTAATGGTGTTAGCTCGACCATGTCACAGCTTCAGGCGCTCAACAAAGCATTGAAGTTGGATGGAGCCTCCCAAGGTCTCAGTGAGGTCAGCAACAGTCTGAACAAGTTCGACACCAGCAATGCACAGGGCATGGTCGGATCACTGACCGCAAAGTTCAGTGCGCTGCAGGTTGCTGCTATCACGGCGCTGTCGAACATCATCAACAAAGCCGTCGATGCCGGACTCAGCTTAGTGAAATCGCTCTCCATCGATCCGATCATGGAGGGTTTCGGAGAGTACGAGGATCAACTGGGTTCTATCCAGACGATTCTCGCCAATACGGGCCTCAAGGGCGCCGACGGTCTTGCGAAAGTCAACGACGCTCTGAACAATCTGAACCATTACTCGGATCAGACGATTTACAATTTCCAGCAAATGACGCAGAACATCGGCACCTTCACGGCTGCCGGCGTCAGTCTGGACACAGCCACACAGGCAATTAAGGGCATTGCGAACCTGGCGGCAATCTCAGGTTCCAACGCTCAGCAAGCATCTACGGCAATGTATCAACTTTCGCAAGCCCTTGCTGCCGGTAAGGTCACGCTGGAAGACTGGAACAGTGTCGTCAACGCGGGGATGGGCGGTAAGGTATTCCAGGATGCCTTGCTTCAGACCGCCCGAGTGCATGGGGTCGCGGTTGACTCCATCATCAAGAAGGAAGGCTCTTTCCGCAACAGCCTTCAGAAGGGCTGGCTTACCGGTCAAATCTTGACCGAGACGCTCAGTAAATTCACCGGCGAGTTGACTGATGATCAACTCAAGTCGATGGGTTATACCGAAGAGCAAATCAAGGGAATCCAGGAGATGGCCAAGACTGCGGTGGATGCTGCCACCAAGGTCAAAACCATGTCGCAGTTGATGGACACCCTGCGGGAAGCGGTTGGGTCTGGATGGGCTCAAGCTTGGCAGATCGTCTTTGGTAACTTCGACGAGGCCAAGAGTCTATTCACAGACGTCAACAACGTTCTGGGCGGAATGATCCAGAACTCGTTCACCGCTTTCAACGGGCTGCTCCAGGGCTGGAAAGACCTCGGCGGACGCCAAGCTGTTATTGACGGTATCGTCAACGGCTTCAATGCGTTGCAGGCGGTATTGAAGCCGATCAAGGATGCCTTCCGGGAGATCTTCCCGGCAACGACAGCCAAGGATCTCGTGGCGCTATCGACTGCGTTCCGAGACTTCATGGCGAAACTCAAAATAGGAGCCGATACAGCAAATAACCTCCGGAGGACTTTTGCCGGATTCTTTGCGATCTTGGGTATCGGCTGGGATCTGATCAAGGCCGGCGCCAAGTTCATCGGTGATCTCATCGGCCAGCTCACTGCTGGTTCCGGTGGATTCCTGAACTTCACCGCTCGTGTCGGTGACTTCCTGGTTTCGCTGCGTCAAGCAATTCAGCAAGGCAATGCATTCGCCAGAATCTTCGGTGCATTCGAGAAGATTCTTGCTGTACCGATCGCGTTGTTCAAGGCACTCAGCAAAGTCATCGGCGAGCTGTTCAAGAATGCCGATCAGGGCGCCGGAGCAGTGGGCGGCGCTGTTAGCAAGATGTCTGAAGCTCTCACGCCTCTTCAGAAGATCGGTCAGAGCATTGCTGATGTTTGGCACAATCTCGAGGGAATCTTCGGTCGAGTTTCTGGGTGGATCGCGAAGACGACCGATCAATTCATAACCTGGGCCAAGAACGTTGGATCGGCAATTTCTGGCGTCTTCAAGGGCGGTCTTGACTTCAGTGCCATCACCAGTGCTGTCGGAACGGGCTTGTTCGCCACACTTGTTCTGTCACTGCGGAAGTTCATCAAGAACATCGGCAATTACCTGAAAGACGGCGGTGGACTGTTCAAGAACATCTCCGAAGCCGTCGAAAGTCTGACCGGTGCTCTCAAGGGCATGCAGAATTCGTTGAATGCTGCGGCACTCCTGGGAATCGCACTGGCTGTCGGTGTTCTAACTCTCGCTCTGATCGGTCTGTCAAAGATTGACACGGCTGGTCTTGCTCGAGGTACCGCGGCAATCGCTACACTGTTCATTCAACTGGGTGCGGCGTTCAAGTTGTTCGACAAGATCACGACTTTGAGCTCCGCGGTCAAAATAGGAGTGCTTGCTGGAGGTTTGATCCTTCTTGGCGCTGCTATTGGCGTGTTCGCCCTGTCGGTCTCGGCTCTGGCAAAGATTCCTCTCTCAGGCCTCGTCAAGGGTTTGACTGCGGTGGGTGTTCTTCTAGGCGAGTTGATCTTGGTCAGCAAGCTCATGAGTGACGCCGCTCCCGGGATGATTCGTAGCGGTGCTGCGATGATTCTGCTGGCTGTCGGTGTTCGAATCCTCGTCGAATCAGTCCAGGCTTTGAGTGGTATGGATTGGGAAGCGCTCGCCAAGGGTTTGGCTGGCGTGGGTGTTCTTCTCGTGTCCTTGGCATTGTTCACCAAGTTTGCGGACGCAGACAAGGGTGGAATTCTCCAGGGTACAGGAATCATTCTTCTCGCCACCGGTCTGCGCATTCTTGCGGCTGCTGTGGGTGACTTCACGAAGTTCAACTGGGAAGAACTCGCTCGCGGTATGGCCGGTGTGGCTGTAGGCCTCGGCTTGATTACCGCAGCGATGAATCTTCTTCCCCAAGGCGCCGTGTTCAAGGCAGCTGGTGTGGCGATTGTTTCTGCTTCATTGCAGTTGATTGCGCACGCTGTCAAATCGATGTCGGAATTGAATTGGGACCAGATCGCTCGGGGAATGACCGTCTTGGCGGGCTCATTGCTTGCGATCACCCTGGCATTGGCGTTGATCCCGGAAGGTTCGATTTTCAACGCCGCGGCAATTCTCGTTGTAGCGGCATCGCTGGAAATTCTGCAGAATGTCCTCAGCAAGATGGGCGGGATGTCCTGGGAGCAAATCGCTAAGGGTCTTGTGACCTTAGCTGGCTCTTTGATCATCATCGCAGGCGCCTTGATTGTCATGGACGGCACGCTTGCCGGTTCCGCGGCTCTTCTCGTGGCTACGGCTGCGTTGCTTCTGTTGACTCCAGTGTTGACGACGCTGGGCGGAATGGATCTGTGGAGCATCATCAAGGCATTCATTGCCTTGGCAGGTGCTTTCGTGATCATCGGTTTGGCCGGTTTGATCCTGACGCCACTGGTTCCGTCATTGCTGGGACTTGGCGCTGCGGTTCTCCTTCTGGGCGCCGGTGCTGCATTGGCTGGCGTTGGCGTACTGGCATTTGCTACTGCCATATCTGTGCTGGCGGCGGTGGGTGCAGCCGGTGTTGCGGTCGTTATCGGCATGGTCGTCGCATTGGTGGCGCTCATTCCCTATATCGCGACGCAGATCGGCCTGGGTCTCGTTGCCTTTGCTGTAGTGATCGCCAATTCCGGGCCCGCCATGCTTCAGGCTATGACAGCTGTGATGAATGCACTGTTGGACGCTGTCATCAGCGTGGTGCCAAAGATTATCAAGACTGTCGTTACGCTGATCGAAGATATTCTGGATGCGCTCGACCAAGCAGTTCCTGACATGGTCACCAAGGGCGTTAGCATCATTGCGGGTTTCCTGCAAGGAATTGCCAATAGCTTGGGCAAGGTTATTGACGCCGGCACGGCCATCATCATGGCATATTTGGAAGGCATTGGTCGAAACCTTCCAAAGATCGCCGATTCTGGCGCCAAGATGGTGATCAATTTCGTCAATGGAGTCGCGGATTCCATTCGTCGAAACAGTGGTCCTATGGGCGATGCTGGAGCAAACCTCGCGTCTGCCCTTGTCGAGGGCGCCGTGAATGGTTTGGCGCGATTTGGTGGGCGAATCGGAGCGAAGCTCCTGTCTCTCGCGCAAGACGCCTGGAACGCAGTCAAGGGTTTCTTCGAGGTCAATTCTCCGTCCAAGAAGTTCATCCGTCTCATGGGATCTGTAGTCGAAGGCGTGGAAGTGGGTGTCGATCGATATGGACACCGTGCGACTGCTGCGACTGTTGGTATGGGGCAGAACATGCTTGACGGGATGACGAAGACATTGTCGAACGTCAGCGATATCTTGGGCAGTGATTTGATCGACTTCAATCCGACCATTTCTCCTGTGTTGGATTTGACGGATGTGCAAAAGAAGGCCGCGTCGTTGAGCGATATTCTGGCTCTTCCGCCGCTGACTGTGACGACCAGTACGGCCCAGAGCGCGAATAGCGGTTTCGAAAGCAACCGCGACGCAATGGACTCCGGCGACGGATCGAACACATCTGGTGGATCGACGACCAATTTCACACAGAACAACTACTCGCCCAAGGCATTGTCTACGACGGAAATCTATCGCCAGTCCAAGAATCTCGTGTCGCAAACAAAGAAGGAGGGTAGCTGATGCTCACCAAGATCGACGTCACCAATCGTCGAGGAAACGTCTTGACGCTTCCGATGATCGACGAAGAAGCACCGTACGTCATCGAGGATATCGATGGTCTGGATCCCGTAGATGCTGCCCTCTCGGCTTCGAGTTATGCCGGAATCGACGGCGAGACTTTTCAATCGGCCAAACGCTCCGCGAGAAACATCGTCATAAAACTTGATCTTGAACCGGATTTCGGGACGGATACGTACACCACGCTTCGGCAGAATCTCTACAGGTTCTTTCTGCCGAAGTCGCAGATTACAATGCGGTTCTACGAAGACACTGGTTTGTACGTCGACATCGTGGGTATCGTGGAAAAAATGCCCACGCCGTTGTTCGACCAGAGTCCCACAGTACAGATCTCCATCATGTGCTATCAGCCCGATTTTGTCGATCCTCGAATCGTCACGTTGTCGGGTCACACGGTGGCCGATACGACGAATACGACCATCGACTACCCCGGGAATGTCGAATCCGGCACGGTGCTGACGCTGAACGTGAATCGGCCTGTGTCCGACTTCACGATTTACAACACCGACGAGGGCGGCAACATCTACCAGCTCGACTTCACGGGCGCCCTGATTGCAGATGACGTGTTGGTGATCAGCTCTTTGACGGGAAACAAGGGCGTCACCCTGACACGAGCCGGAATATCCAGCTCATATTTGTACGGACGATCCGCACAATCGAGCTGGATTCAGCTGTTCGAAGGAATCAATCAATTCCGTGTCTACACCTCTGCGGAACCCATTCCGTATATCTTGGAGTATCAAGTCAGGTATGGAGGTCTGTAATGGACATCTATATCCTAGATGTGCTGCTCCGGCCGATCGATGTCGTGGATGAATACATATCGTTCTTGTGGACTGAACGATGGGCGTCCTTCGGGGATTTTCAGATAATCACCATCGCGACGCCAAACAACAAGCGCCGATTCGTTCCGGATACGAAACTGTGGATCACGCAGTCGACACGTCTCATGATCATCGAATCGGTAGAGGAAGAAGACGACATCGAGAAAGGCAACGTCCTGACAGTGAAGGGGCGTTGCCTGAACTCGTTGCTCGAGAAACGAATCGCTGCCCGTCATAACTCCATCACAGGATTGATCAGCACGACGTGGGACACGTACGGATGGACACCGAAAGAACTGATCGAGCTTTATTTCTTCACGATCTGTTACGACGGCGAGATCTCGTCCGGAGACATCATTCCGTTCGTACAACCGCAAGGAACCACATCACTATATCCGGTGGAGAACATTCCGGATCCTTGGCCTGACGATTTCGAATGGTCCACCAAGCCTGAGAGCTTGTATCAGGCGTTCCAGGACATCATCAGCGCTTATGACGTTGGGTGGCGTTTGTACAAATCGCCCACCGATTCGAAGTTGTATTTCGAATCCATGATGGGCTGCGATCGAACGACACAGCAGAGCATCTTCAATCCAGTCATATTCTCCTACGACATGGTGAACCTGATTGATACCACCAATCTCGTGGATGTCACGAAATACTACAATGCTGTGATGGTGGTGTATTTCTACAAGGATGCCACCACTGAACTCGACACCACGATGAGTGTCTGGGTTGAATCAAGTGACCTGGCTCTGTCAGAACGCGGGTTCGATCAGAAGACCAAAATTCTGTCGGTGACTCAGATTCCCGAAGATATGATTCTGGCGGATGTTCCCGCATATCTGACCAAGTTGGGCGAAGAGGAACTTGGTCGCTCGCAGTCGGTCAACGTGTACGATGGTGAAATTGCCAAGACGTCCACATTCGTCTACGAGAAAGACTACAATCTCGGCGATATCGTGGAGGTGCGGGGAAACGACGGTGGCACGGCATATATGCGTGTCGTTGAGCAAATCTTCGCATCCGACTCGACAGGGGACTCGATCTATCCCTCTTTGATCACCAAGTCTATCATCAACCCCGGAACCTGGGCCTCGTGGAAGTACAACGTCGAGTGGTCCGCTATGGGTTCTGACGAGTACTGGTCTACCCAGTAGAAAGGAGGCTGACGTGGCCATCGGTGATGCCGCAGCAGCCGCCGGATATCCTCTGGTGCCAGACTCGGGGGAAGACGGCAAGGTCAAGTGGGGTGCCCGTGAACTCAATCGATGCCGTGACTTCATCGCAGGGCTCAAGGCGATGATTCCGGGATCGAAGGATGCGGCACGAACGTCCGCGGGAATCACTTCCGGAACCACGGATCCCACGGGCGGTACGGACGGGGACATCTACTTCAAGATTATCTCGTAGGTGACCCATGGCTGACTACACGCACGATATCCCTAACGGCATGATGATGATCCGCGATTTGGGATATTCGGTCGAGTTCTATTTTCGGACCGGATCGAGCACGTGGAATAATGACCAGTGGTGGTCATGGGCGGCCAATGGCACGGGATCTCGTCAAAAAGCGGTCATTGTTCGCGGTGGTGGATGGAACTTCTTCGGGTCAATCAACGTCGGTTACGACCAAACTATTCGTTTCACTATCGAAGGTTCTGGGCTTGGCTGGCCCACTAGCGATTTCTACCAGTACATCCCTCGATCAACCACCCCTGCTGCACCGACGATGATCTCGTTGGATGCCGTCTCAGATACGGAGTTGCATGTCGTATTTGTGGGTAATTCCGACGGCGGTTCAGCAATTTTGGAATGGCAGGTCGGATTCGGCACATCCATTGCCGTGGGTCCGACCAGCTTTTCCGATTCCGATGGCGACGATGTGTTTCCTGGTTTCACCCCCGGACAGAGGGTGTACGCTTGGGCTCGCGGTCGTAATGCTCTCGGATGGGGCGCTTGGTCGAATCGTGGTGAAGCAACACTCTGGCAAGTCCCGCCGCCTCCAGTTCCACCCACAGTTGTGGCGAAATCGCAGTCGTCTGTAACGCTGCAGTATCCGATTTCGGATATCCCTGGGAATGCTCCCACGCTCGAGCGACAACTCGGATACAACGTGTCGTCCGATACGCCGGCGTTCTATATGAGCAATCCCGATGGAATCTACACGGTGACGGGATTGACGCCAGGAGGATCGTATTACTTCTGGAGTCGATATAGGAACTCTGTGGGTTGGGGTCCGTGGTCCGCATATCTGCGAGTTGATCTCGCTGCAGGGGCAATGATTCTTGTCGGAGGTGTCTGGAAGCGAGCGATTCCGTACGTACGGGTCGGAGGAATATGGAAGGTGGCTGAACCATGGGTGAAGAACCAAGGGACATGGGAAAGAACCTAGCGTCCCGGTTCTGGGGATTTCGATCATGGAAACGCCACAGTACTATTCTTCTGGGTGCTGGCATACTGTATATCTTGATTGGTTTACAGTATGTCTACGGTGCCCCGAACAAGACGCGTGACGATTCGCTCGTCGTGACCCTGCAATTTGCCCCGATCCATATCTGGGGCTGGGTGTTCGTGGTCGTCGGTATCGCAACGTTGTTGTCATCCATATGGCCGCCTACATCCGAGATTTGGGGATATATGGCGCTCACAGGATTGTCAGCTGGGTGGGCTGCGACATATCTCATGGGGTTCTTGTTCTATCACCCCCGTGCTAGCTTGTCCGGCACCATTGTATGGGCGCTTCTGGCGTTCATGTGGTGGGGCATTTCCGGACTATTGAACCCCGACAGAACCGCGGCGGTGACTCATGGAACCGAGTAGTGTTGCGGCCATCGTTGTCGCTCTGATCAGTGTTCTGTCGGCGTGGTTGGCAGCACGAGCAGCGCGCAATGCGGCAAAGTTCAGCGCAGATGCGAGCACCTCGAACGAGAAGGTCAAGGCCGAAACTGAAGCCTACAACCGTGCTCGTGCGATCGATGTTGCCACGATTGAACGCCAGGATCGCGAGATCATCGAATTGCGCGAAGAAGTAGAGAGTTTGAAACAGGCCAAAGGAAGTCTCGAACGTCAGAACGAGGCTCTTCGAAAAAGAGTCTCCTCGTTAGAAAGGAGAAAGGCCAATGGGTGACACTGGTTTCACCATCAATTCGAAGGTGTACAACTTTTTCAAGTGGATCGCGCTGGTGGTCTTGCCCGCGCTGGCAACACTGGTTCTGACGTTGGGGATATCCCTCAACTGGTCCGCGGCCAGCATTGCGGCTGGCGTCATCACGGCGGTCGACACGTTCCTCGGCGCCATCCTGAAGAACAGCTCGACCAACTACGCGGCCAAGCAGAACGTCGGTGACTGGGTCGTGCTGCAGGATCCCGAGGGTGCGCCGGTCGGGATGAAGATCGTCGGTAACAAGGAGGACCAGGTCTTCAAGGATGGCGAGCAGGTGTCACTCACGGTACGGCGAGAGCCGGCACCGCCTCCTGTCGCGTGATCGCAAGAAAAACATGGCTAGTAATGAGACCACTGAAAGGACTAGCCGTGTTCAAGCGACCGGAAGACCCCATCAAGAAGGCTCTCGACGAAGAGCTGTTGCTCTTGTTCCAAGATCTGCGAGTCATGCAGGACATAGACGTCAAGAAGGATATCCTCGCCACTACCGCCAAGCTGTATGAACTTCGCCAGAAGGATCATGTCAGCATGGACGCTGTGGTGACGGCTGTCACTCATGTCGCCGGACTCCTCGTGGTGTTGCAGCACGAACGAGTGCACGTGATCGCGTCGAAGGCCTTCGGACTGATCAAGAAGATCGTCTGAAAGCAAACCCCCAAGAATCTCGAACACCCAGCCTGTGTGACCCGAAAACACAGGCTGGGTTTTTCGTGCTTTCTACACGGCTTATATTTTTCTGATTCGCAAGATTTACATGGCTAGTAATGAGACCCAGAGAATCTGAAAGGATCACCATGAAAGCCAAGCTCTTCACGGCCCTGTACGTCACCGCTCTTGCCACCAGCGCCATCCACGCCGGTGTCATGACCGTCAAGACCGTCCAGGACCTCCGATACGAGCGCAAGCTGAAGAAGATCGACAAGGAAACCGCCTGATAATCAAACCAAGAGCCCCCACAAGGGCTTAAGGTTTTCGAAGGGATCGAACATGGACGATGAGAGAGACAAGAAAAGAAACGAACTGGTTGCGATGATTGGATTCTTTCTGATCGTCGAGACCATTCTGATCGGCACAATCTTGTTCTTGCTGTTCGGGCACTGACATGAAAAGGAAAGAATGTTGACACTACGAGAGGTCGTCGACAGGTTCCACGAAGGCAAGACATACCGGAGAATGCACGAAGATGGCAGCTTCGAACAGCTCACGCCGATTTTCCCCGTACTGATGGGAGAGGTTCGATACACCGTCGCCAACCGTGAAGGCGAATTCATCGAGTGGAGCACGCTCGTCATCGAAATGTTGTTGGCTCCCTCTTCCGGAATCGGCCCCGATAACTGGATTGAAATCTAGATCGCAAGAATTACATGGCCAGTAATGAGACCCTACGAAGGAGTAGCCATGTGGTTCAAGAACCGCGCTGTCCAGGTGTCGCTCGTCAAGAAGAACCACGTCACGCCGGACGTTGAGGTTTCCAAGAATCAGACCGCTGAGATCACTAAGATCGCAGGAGGGATGATCAAGGAAACCCTCATCGTCGCCGGTGTGATCGTCGGAGTCACTCTTGTGCTGAACGCCGCCTGCCAGATCGCAGTGAATGCCCTCGACGCTAACGACAAGTAGAAGTAAGGCCGACAACCCCAGCATGGGGTTTAGGCTTTCGTAGGGTCAACCCACTCAAAGAAAAGAGAAGGAAATGCAGAAGCTCACCGACAAGAAGGCCGCTCGTGTGGCCGTTGCCGCTGTCGCCGGTCTGGGGATCGTCATCGCGACGTTGCTGGCCATGCTGTTCATGACCTCGGCGAACCGCGACGCGGGCAACATCGAGGCGCCGGGGATGACCCCGAGGACTACCACGACAGTCGTGGCCGTGCAGCAATCGCTCGACGGTCAGTGGGTGGCCGAGAACAACGGCATCAAGATGACGGCTACCGTGGCGCACGACACGATCTCGGTCGAGCTGGTGAACAACGACACCACGATCAACTTCTGGGACGGATCGTTCGAGTCGTTCGCCCAGGTCGGCGACGTCATCGGGTCCGTCAGGACGACCGCCGACGGCACCATCATGGTCTCCTCCGACCAGGAGAAGACGTTCATCGTGGGCGACGGGACCATCTCCTTCGACTTGTCGTTCATGGGGGTCACCAAGCACATCAAGGCCACCCATGTCTAGACCCCGTCACCTCGCGAAGGAGATCCACATGCTGAAAGTACGGGTGTGGGTGGCAATCGCCATCGCCGTTGTCATGTCAGCCGAAGTGGGTATTGCTCTCGCGGTGATCGCCAAGATCTTCGCCAGATAGAAAGAAGTGACCATGAATCTAAAACCGTTCTTCAAGACCGCGCAGAAGTTCGTCACCGACAATTCCCCGGGAATCCTGACGGGTCTTGCGGTGGCGGGAACGGTGACGACTGCGATTCTGACGGGTAAGGCGGCATATTCTGCAGCATTGAAGATCGAGATCGCTCGATTTCGTACGGATGAGGATGGAAACTTTACAGCAGGGGTTCTGGCTAGCTCAATCCCTGCCAAGGAAAAATTCGAACTCGTCTGGAAGGAATTCATCCCTGCAGCAGTGACTGGCGCCGCCACAGTCACCTGCATCGTCGGTGCGACTCACATCAGCACGCGCCGGGCGGCAGCGATGGCGGCCGCTTTCAAGCTCTCTGAGGAACTCGCGAACGAGTACAAGGAGAGGGTCGTCCAGCATTTGGGCGCCCAGAAGGAAGAGAAGATGCGAGCCGAGCTCGCGAAAAATCGCATGGACCGCACGCCCGGCGCCGACACGATCATCATCGTGGGGCCGGAGGTCCTGTTCCACGATGCGTTGTCCGGACGCTTCTTCAAGGGCGAGGTCGAAAAGATCAAGGCTGCGGTCAACGAGATCAATCACCAGATCAACAACTTCTACCACGCGTCATTGACCGAGTTCTACGAGAAGATCGGTCTCTCGGGAACCATTTTCTCCGACGAGGTCGGCTGGAACTCCGACGAACTTCTCGACGTGAAGTACGCCGCGACGCTCCTGGACGACGGGCGACCGGCCATTTCCATCGAATTCCGCACCGTGCCCATCCGCGGTTACGACCGCTGTCAGTAAGGGACCAGCATGTTCAAGAAGACCATCACGTTCACGGACTTCAACGGCGACACGCAGACGAAGGACTTCTACTTCCACCTCTCGAAGGCCGAATTGGCCGCCATGGGCGCCGGTGGCGACGCCATGATGTCCCGGATCCAGCGCATCATCGATGCCAAGGACGGCTTGGCGATCCTCGAGGAGTACCGCAATCTCATCAGGCTGGCGTGCGGCGTGCGATCCGAGGACGGCCAGCGGTTCATCAAGACGCCCGAGACGCAGAGCGACCTGCTCGATTCGCCGGCGTTCGACGAGCTGCTAATGGAGCTGTTCACAACCACCACGGCAGCCACGGAGTTCATCGAGCAGTTGGTGCCAAAGAAGATGCTCAAGGAGATGACGGCGACCGCTGAGAAGGCAATCGATCCGTTCGTTGAGACCGACCGCCGAACGCACAGCTCGGACGACAACCGGCCCGCGTGGCTCAAGGAGGGACGCACTCCGACGCACGCTGATCTGGTCAAGATGACCCCTGAACAGCTGCGCGAGGTGTTCCCCACCAAGTAGACGTGCACTGTGAGGGGATTCGCGAGGTGCCCGGTCTCACACCTATTCCAGTCGCGAATCTCGAACGACCGCTGTGAAACCCCGAGTAACAGGCGCCCTCACACCCCTACTCGCAAGATTTACATGCCTAGTAATGAGACCCCCGCTGAAAGGAACACTTCGTGAAGAAGATTGAAATCCTGAAGAAGGCCGTATCCCTCGTTGTGGGGATCGGAACTGCCAAGATCGTCCACGACTTCATCGAACGCAATGTCGACACCGAGTCCGTTTACCAGAAGGTAACCGTGACCGCTGCCAGCACTGCGATCGGTGGCGCCGTGGCCGAACTGACCCAGCAGTATACCGATCGCCAGATCGACGAGATCGCGACCTTCGTTCAGAAGATCATGAATCGAGAGAACTCCACCGAGATCACCGAGGACTGAGAACCATAAACGCCTGAAACATGGCGTTTAGGTTTTCGCAGAAAAGAGGGTCATGCCCGAATTTCCGAGCAATTCCAAGATGAACCACCCGCCGAAGACGCCCGAGAAGATCGTCGAACAGGTGGTGATGGGGGAGGTCACGTCGAGGAAGAAGCCGCTCGGTCGGCGACTCCGAGAGATCTTCATCGGCGGAGATAGCAAGAGCGTCGTGGGATACGTGTTCTCCGAAGTGTTGGTGCCGCAAGCCAAGGATATGCTGAACGAGATGGTCAGCACTGGTTTCGAGCGTCTCATCTACGGCGAGAACCGACCGCGGCGCCCAGGAGGCCATCGGCCCACAGTCAGCCCGGGTCCCACGAATTACACACGCTACGCCGATCGTGGCAACAACCCCATTGGGCGCCACAGTGCTTCGGATCGCCAGCCCAATGCGTCTGTCAGGACGCAGTCCATCGACGATATTCTGTTCGCTACCCGGCCGGAAGCGGACACTGTCGTCGACCGAATGTACGACATCCTCGAGAACTACGACGCCGTCACCGTGCAAGATCTGCACAGTCTGATCGGGTGGTCGTCGACGTACACGGACCAGAAGTGGGGCTGGACCGAGCTGCACGGACTCGAGGTCCGCCGAGTTCGTGACGGATACAGTCTCACCCTTCCCAAGACCACTGCCCTCGACTGAAAGTAAGGACCAGTCATGAAGCTTGTTCCCAACGCGGTCTCCAGCAAGTTCGGACGCCAGCTGCTGCATTTGCAGAAGTCCTCCCCCAAGCTCATGTTCGCCGTCGGCATCACCGGCGTCGTGGCCAGCACGGCTCTGGCCTGCAGGGCCACCCTGAAGCTCAGCGACACGCTCGAGAACATCGACACCCTGCGGGAGAACGCGCAGGAGCTGAACGACAGGTGGCACCTCGGTCAGGAGGCCGGCGTCGACGCGGTCGAGGACTACGACGACAAGAAGTACGCGCACGACCTGGCCGTCCTCAAGGCCAAGGCGGTTCTCGACATCGCGAAGCTGTACGCTCCGGCCGCCGGCGTGATGATCATGTCGATCGCACTGCTGACCGGGTCGCACGTCACGTTGAACCGCCGGAACGCCTCGCTGACCGCGGCCTACGCGTCCGTCGACCAGGCGTTCTCGAAGTACCGCGACCGGGTCGTCGCCCAGTTGGGCAAGGATGCCGACGACGAGTTTCGCTACGGTGCCACGTCGGTCGACGAAACCGTGGTGGGTGAGGACGGCAAGAAGAAGACCGTCCAGCGGGCCCGCGTTTCCCCCGAGGGACACTCGCAGTACGCGCGCTTCTTCGACAAGCTGAACTCGCAGTGGCAGAGCAACCCGGAGTACAACCGGGCGTTCCTGCAGTGCCAGCAGCAGTTCGCCAACGAGAAGCTGCGGATGCGGGGCCACCTGTTCCTGAACGAGGTGTACGACGCGCTGGGGATGGAGCGGACCCAGGCCGGCGCCGTCGTGGGCTGGGTCATCAGCAAGGAGGGCGACAACTTCGTCGACTTCGGGATCTTCGACGACATCACCAACCCCCGCGTGCGCGATTTCGTGAACGGCCTCGAGGACTCGATCCTGCTCGACTTCAACGTCGACGGCGTGATCTACGACAAGATCTGAAGGGGTCAGACCGATGAGGATCAAGCCCCTGTTGACTGTGAGTGCTGCCAGCCTTATCTCATTGGGCGTTGGCGGCATTCTCGGCTACAAGATCGCCGAACGGAATCTCGCGCTGCGCTTCGAAGAGCGCTTGCATCACGAGGTTGCTGCCTCGACCGCGTACTACGAGCACATGAACTTGAGGGAGAAGAAGTTTGACACTCCCGAGGAGGCGGCCGCGGCTCTGATCAAGCCGGGAACTGTCTTGACGGAGACTCAGGTTCCGGAGACGACCGAACGGGAACGAGTCGCCTACCACAAGATCGTGCAGGCCGAGAATTACACCTCGGAGGATGAGGTGAAGGATCCCGAGGACGCCATGGCTCTCGAGATCATGTTCCCCACGCCCGATCCGGACGTGCTGCTGAGAAACAACGTCTTCTCGAACAAACCGCACGTGCTGACCCAGGAGGAGTTCATCGAGAACGATTCCAACTGGAACCAGAGCACACTCACATGGTACGTGATCGATAAGGTTCTGGCCGACGAGCGCGACCAGGTCATCGAGGACGTCGAGGGCACGGTCGGGTCGGAGAACCTCGCGCTGTTCGGCCAGGGTTCTAGCGACGACAACATCGTCCATATCCGGAACCCGCACTTGCAGTTGGAGTTCGAAGTGCTGCGGCACGAAGGCTCGTACAGCCGTGAGGTTCTCGGCCTCGACGAGGATCCGCCGCAGAGACCCAGCGGTCGTAGCTAGTGACCCCCGGGACTCTTGACGACCAATATCTGTACTGGCTGTACAGTCTGGTAGCGGACGTCAGGACTCGGAAAGGCCCTCGCACGTACTGGAACCTGTTCAGGAAGCTCTTCAAGACTGAGTTCACCTGGTTTGTTCCGCACGATGACAACAGAGCTGAAGATGGCCGGGAGCTCCGCGCAGAATGGGCGTCACTGCAGGACGTCCATGTGGATCCGAATTGGGCGGAGCTCGGTTGTTCGTTCCTCGAGATGTTGATCGGATTGGCTCGTCGGCTGGAGTTCATGACGGATCAAGATGTGGTGTTTTGGTTCTGGCATCTCATCGGGAACTTAGGGCTTCTGGGTCACAACGACAGATGTAGATTCATGGACGAGGATATCGAGGCCCGTACGTCCGCTGTGATCTGGCGGACGTACGATCGTCATGGCGAAGGAGGTTTGTTTCCTCTCCGTAATACCCGAATCGATCAACGCAAGGTCGAATTGTGGTATCAACTCAACAGTTACGTCATTGAGAACGAGCGTTAGGGGGAGTGGTGGACTTCTATAAAGCGCAAGTTGACGAGAAGAAAGACGGAAGTCTTATTCTCTCCCCCAACTTCGTTGTCGGAAAATCGAAAGACCTGATGGTGCGAGGACATTCGTTCTACGCCGTCTGGGATGAGGAAGCGGGATTGTGGTCTACGGACGAGTACGACGTCGCTCGTCTTGTTGATCAGGAACTGCGTGAATACGCTGAGCAACACGCTCAAGGCGCGAAGATCATGACGATGTACGATTTCAAGAGCAAGTCGTGGATTAGCTATCGTCAATTCATCAGCAGCATCGGTGACAATTCTCACCAGCTGGATGATCACTTGACGTTCGCCAACCAAGAAGTCAAGCGTTCCGATTACGTCAGCAAGCGATTGTCGTATTCCCTGGCGCCAGGCGACTACTCGGCATGGGACGAACTGATCGGGACGCTCTACTCGGTTGAGGAGAGGAGGAAAATCGAATGGGCGATCGGCTCAATAGTCTCGGGGGATTCGAAGAAGATCCAGAAGTTCTTCGTGTTCTACGGGAAACCTGGATCTGGCAAGAGTACTGTTATGTCGATTGTCGAGAAACTCTTCGCTGGATATACGGCGACTTTCGAAGCGAAAGCTCTTGGTTCGAACAACGGTTCCTTCGCAACCGAGGCTTTTCGATCCAATCCTTTGGTGGCGATTCAGCACGACGGGGATCTGAGCCGGATCGAGGACAACACGAAGTTGAACTCGATTGTGGCTCACGAGGATATTCTCATGAACGAGAAGTACAAGTCGAGCTACACTGGACGAGTCAATGCTTTGTTGTTTATGGGTACGAACCAACCCGTGAAGATCTCCGACGCCAAATCCGGTATCATCCGTCGATTGGTCGACATCCATCCGACGGGCGTGTTGATTCCGTCGAACACATACAACACGCTTCTCAGCAGAATCGACTTTGAGCTGGGCGCTATCGCGCAACACTGTCTCGAAGTCTACCGCGAATTTGGTAAGAACTACTACAATGCGTACCGCCCGACCATGATGATGTATCAAACCGACATCATCTTCAACTTCGTCGAGGCTTCGTACGAGAACTTCAAATATGCCCCAGGGGTCACCCTCAAACAGGCATATGACATGTACAAGGAATACTGCAGTTCCACAGGAATCGAGAAGCCACTTCCTCAGTACAAGTTCCGCGAAGAGCTGAGGAACTACTTCGACGATATGAAAGACAAGGTGGAAGTCGATGGTCACACTGTTAGGAATTATTTTACGGGCTTTAATGCGGCTGAGTTTAAAACTGCAACGTCTAGCGATGCGGTTTTCTCATTGGTCGTGGAGGACAAAGTATCGCTTCTGGATGCAGACCTCGAAGATTCACCGGCGCAGCTATCGACTGCCGAAGGAATTCCGTCACAAGCCTGGTCGAAGGTTGAGACGACGCTGAAGGATATCGACACGAGCAAGGAGCACTACGTTCGTGTCCCGCCGAATCACATCGTGATCGATTTCGACTTGAAGGGAGACAATGGTGTTAAGGCGCTCGCCCGTAACTTGGAAGCCGCGTCTGTCTGGCCCCCGACGTACGCCGAACTCTCCAAGTCCGGTGAAGGTGTTCATCTCCATTACCTTTACGATGGCGATGTCACTCAGCTCTCTCGCCTGTACTCCGAGGGAATTGAAGTCAAGGTATTCACTGGAAAGGCTGCACTGCGCCGTCGCCTCACCAAGTGCAATACAGTTCCCGTCGCCACAATCAACAGTGGCCTACCCCTCAAGGAGAAGTCTCCCGTGCTCGCAGCCGAGACCGTCAAGAGCGAGAAAGGTCTGCGAGACCTTATTGCTCGGAATTTCAAGAAGGAAATCCACCCCGGCACGAAGCCATCGATCGACTTCATCGCGAAGATTCTGGACGACGCCTACGCGTCCGGACTCAGCTACGACGTCACAGATCTCCGACCCAAGATTGTGGCTTTCGCCAACAACAGTACGAATCAGGCCCTTGCGTGCCTCAAGGTCGTACAGAGGATGCGTTTCTCCAGTGAGGCCGTACCTGGCGCCGTCCCAGATCCTCGCCTGTCGCCGGACGCCAAGGTCGATGACCCCCTCGTCTTCTTCGACGTTGAGGTCTTTCCCAACCTCTTCGTGGTTTGCTGGAAATACCGAGGATCCGACACTGTTGTGCGCATGATCAATCCTTCCCCGCACGATATGGAGGTATTGTTCAAGCTGAAGTTGGTGGGTTTCAACAACCGCCGATACGATAATCACATCTGTTACGGCCGATACATGGGCTTCGACAACAAGCAGCTGTACGAGCTGTCTCAGCGACTCATGCAAAATCGCAACGGCGCCTCGTTCGCTGCGGCCTACAATCTGTCATACGCCGATATCTGGGACTTCTCGAGCAAGAAGCAGTCGCTCAAGAAGTTCGAGATCGAATTGGGCATCCCGCACCTCGAACTGGATCTCCCCTGGGACGAGCCGGTTCCGGAGGATCTGTGGGAGAAGGTCACGGAATACTGCTGCAACGACGTCAATGCGACCGAAGCGACCTTCGAGGATCGCGAGCAGGACTTCGTTGCCCGGCAGATCCTTGCGGAACTCAGTGGCCTGACCGTCAATGACCCGACCGCGAAGCACACTGCCCAGATCATTTTCGAGGGCGATCGCAATCCGCAGAGTTCGTTCCTCTACACCGACCTGACCGAAGAGTTCCCCGGCTACGAGTTCGACGCCGGCAAGAGCCACTTCATGGGTAAGGAGGTCGGCGAGGGCGGCTACGTCTACGCGGAACCGGGGATGTACGAGAACGTCGCGCTTCTCGATGTGGCGTCCATGCACCCGACATCGATCATCAAGCTCGAGATGTTCGGTCCGCGCTACACCAAGAACTACAAGGACCTGCTCGACGCTCGACTGGCGATCAAGCACCGGGACTACGCGACTGCTCGGACGATGTTGGACGGCAAGCTCGCGCCATATCTCGAGGACGAGACGCAGGCTCAGGCACTCGCGTACGCACTGAAGATCATCATCAATATCGTGTACGGCTTGACGTCGGCGACGTTCGATAGTCCATTCCGTGACAAGCGAAACAAGGACAACATTGCGGCCAAGCGTGGCGCCTTGTTCATGATCGAGCTCGAGCGAGCCGTTCAGGAACTGGGCTTTCAGGTCGTGCACATCAAGACCGACTCCATCAAGATCGCCAATGCCACTGACGAGATCATCGACATGGTCTTCGAGTTCGGCGAGAAGTACGGCTACACCTTCGAGCACGAGACGACGTATCAGAAGTTCTGTCTCGTGAACGACGCGGTGTACGTCGCGAAGACGCAGACGGGAGATGACACGCATTGGACGGCAGTGGGCGCACAGTTCCGTGTCCCCTATGTGTTCAAGACTCTATTCGACGGGGAGCCCGTCTTGCGGCAGGACTTGGCCGAGACGAAACAAGTTTCGAAGGGACATATTATCCTCAACTTCGAAACTGGTCCACATTTCGTGGGAAGGACTGGGCGCTTTGTGCCCGTCACCGAGAGTTCTGGGATTGGTGGCGACTTGCTCCGAGTGTATGACGGCAAGCAGTATGCCGTCGGGGGCACCAAGGGTTACAAATGGGTCGAGTCCGACATGGCCAATCGCATGGGGCTTGAGCTGGATATCGACATGGACTACTTCGAGAAGCTGGTGTCGGACGCCAAGGACACCATCGAGAAGTTCGGATCATACGAGGAGTTCGTAGCATGAAGCAGGTCAGGCTCACGGTCCAGACCGCCCAGGGAAACATCGAGGTCGGCAAGGCGGACATCCAGAAGGATGTTGCCACCGGCGACGTGCAGGTCAACATGACCATCACCAACCTCAAGGTGGCTGCCCAGCTCGGGGGAAACAAGGTCACCGGCGTCATCACCAACTATGAGGGCGATCCGGAGGAGTTGAATGGCTGAATCGGTCGAGAAGCGCAAGGTTGTGGTTCTCGAGACGATCAGCATCACACTTCGTTCCATTGATCGAACGATGACGTCCATCCACACCGTCATCGATCATCTCGAGAAGAAGCTCGTCAAATGGGCCGGATTGATGCCGCTGGAGGACACCATGCCGACACCCGAAGAAATCAAGGCCGCCAAGGAATACCTCGACAAGCTGGCGAGGGAGAACGAGAAGAAGCTGGAGGAGGAGAATGGCAACAAATGAGGAGAGGCAGGCCAAGGCTCTCGAAGGCATTCTCATTCAGCTGATGAGTATCGTGACGGAAATGCGGAAGCAGAATCCCGTCGACACGAACAAGATGAGCATGATCAAGCTGCCGGTGAACTTCGTTCGAATGGCGTCGGGTCTTCCGGCGCTGCAGGAACTCGATGACGAGTGCACGATCATCGATGAGGGAATGTTCGCTGAGCTGTTCATCGAACCACCACAGACGATCAAGCCGCCGGTGGCGGTCGAACTGTCGGAACGCACGAAAGTCCTGCAGATTCTGATGGACTCGAATTATCCGTTCATCGTGATCCAGGAAACGGTCGAGACCTTGACGGAGAACACGAAGTTCCGGGGCTTCGGCCTCTACAACGACGGCCGATTCGACGTTGTCGGGACAGTCAAGGGGCTCGTGCTGCCCGAGAAATGGGAACAGGAGGCCGGCGAGTAATGGGCATTCACAACATCGCACAGCTGATCCAGAAAGGCACCATCACACCCGAGCCGGCGCCGGAGCCCGAGACGGACGACGGCAAGACGATCGTGCGAGGGGAGGACTGATGCCCCGAGGCGAATCGCAGGAAGAGTTCGACGAGCGTCAGGAGCTCGAGAAGAACATGGACCAGTTCCGCCAGAACGTGGCGGACCAGCAGGCGGCCGATGAGGCCTTGATTCAGGCGGCGATCGATGACGAGAGTTGACAAGAACCTCACGCTCGAGGATGTGACGATCGCCTTCCGCAACTTCGAGGGCAAGGAGGACGTCTACAACCGAGCGGGTGATCGCAACTTTGCGATTTTCTTGGCGCCGGAGCAGGCCGAGAAGATGCTCGCGGACGGTTGGAACGTCAAGTTCCTGAAGGAGCGGGACGACGGCGAGCCGCCGCAGGCCTATCTGCAGGTGGCGGTCTCGTACAAGAACCGTCCGCCCAAGATCGGCCTCGTCACCTCGAGGAGCCTGACGTATCTCGGCGAGAAGGAGGCCGAGATGCTGGACTGGGTCGACATCGAGACGGCCGACGTCACGCTCAATCCCTACGAGTGGGTGGTCAACGGCAAGACCGGCGTCAAGGCCTACTTGGCGTCGCTCTTCGTCAAGATCTACGAGGACTACCTGCAGCTGAAGTGGACCGCGTACGTCGAGGACCAGCGTGCGATTGCTGGTCCCGCCCGACGCGAGCTCGACGCGGCGCCGGATTATGTCGACGGTGAGTACGAGCTCACCTGATGGGCGCAGACGCCAGGACCGTCAACCCCCGTAACACCGAAGAGCTCGCTCGGTGGTGCGGGGGTTTGGCCGTCGAGCAGTTCGACGCGGTCGAAGGGACCAAGCGTCCCGGGTTGAATGTCCCGACGGCAACGGGCGTTCAGCGAGCACAAGTGGGCGACACAATCATTCAGTCCGATGATGGCACGTTTGAAATCTTCAAACACCCGCCGACAATCTCACCTTCGTGAAAGAGGAATCATGACCATCGAATTCGACGAGTACGACCGCGCTCCCTTCACCGTCAACGCCAAGCAGGTGACCCTCGACAACATCGAGGAGTTGGCGCAGATCTGCGGCGGGGTCATCGAGAAGCGCGACGCGAAGATGCTGGGTGCGATCGTGCAGCTGCCGATCATCCGGCTCAAGGGTACCGGCGACAACCGCGGCAAGACCTTCGAGGCCACCCTGGGCTGCTGGATCGTCGAGCTGAAGGGCTCCTATCGAGTCTACAAGGAGGCGCAGTTCCAGGCGTCGTTCGTCAAGAGGTCGGCGCCGACGGACGACGAGTTGCTGGCGCTGGCCGAGGACACCGTGGCCAGCACGACGGGGATGCCGATCGGGGAAGCGTACGAGAGGGCCGAGGCCGCTCGAGAACTCGAGAACACGTCCCACGACTGCGTCGCCTGAAGGAAGCGAGTGACATGAGAAAGCAGATCGTCAACGCGAGTCACCTCGACCGACTGCCGGTCATGAGGGTCGTGTACGCCCCGCAGAACATCGAGACCGTCGCGATCCAGGTGAATCGTGAGACGATGGGCGCCATGGCGCTGGAGTTCGGCGTGGAGATCATGACCGCCCACCCGCACCACAGGTGGCTTCCGGCCCTGCTGCAGCGTGTCAACCGCAAGGGCGACCCCGGCTTCATCGAGCGGGCCCTCAACCTCGGCGAGTGGCTCGTGGCGCTGGACGACGAGATCCACGTGTTCCCGGACGACATGTTCGGTAGCACCTTCGGCGAGGCCAGGGAGCCGGCGCACGAGGAGCATCTGCTCGGGATCGTCACGAAGGCCGAGTTGCGCGACGACTCGCTGCAGATCGAGGGCGCCTTCTACAAGAACCCGGGCCCGCAGACCGGCTTCATGGACCTCGGCCCGGGCTACACCAGTCCGGACGACCCGAACTACCAGCAGCAATTGCCGGAGATGCCGCAGATCAACTGAATACCCACGTCAGGGGAAGAAGGAGAAATGTTGGTGCAGGACGAAATCTTTGTCGAGAAATGCTGCTCCCGGTGTGACCGGATCAGCTGGGACAGCATGGTCGGGAATTACAACGAGGTGTGCACGAAGAAGGGTCGTCTGGGCGCCATCCTGAGGTGCGACATCGTGGGTCGTCGCATGGAGACGGACGGCGAGGGTAATGTTCGGTCGTTCGACAAGGATGGTAACGAGATCACGACGGTCGTCCTCAACGCCGAAGACCAGCGAACCGGGAGTGACGACTGATGGCCTATACGGAGAAGGCCTGCTCTGTCTGTGGGGTTGTGAACTGGGATTCTCTGCAGGGGAATCACCACCAGGAACACGAGATCAATGACAAGAAGGGTCGCAGGACCGGCACGTTCGTCAAATGCGACACGAACGGCACCGTGACCAAGTACGACTCGTACGGACACGTCATCAACGAGTAGAGGAGACAACCATGGGCACCGACTGTCCCGTGTGCGGGAACAAGCACTGCGACTGGGGTCACTACCGACTCCCGATCAGTTACTAGTGGCTCACTGATCGGGTGCTGAAAGGCGGAAAGCTCCTCCCCGGGGGCTTTCCGCCTTTCAGTCTTGTCCTATAAATCTGGGAGAAAGTCATGCATGAAGCCTTTATGATAACGTTTAACCCACCCTTGGTGGACATCAAGTTCTGGACTTGCGTGAATCTCGGATGCGCGGTCGAAATCTTCTCTGGAGATAGCGGTGAATGTCCGGTGTGTTATCTCATATCGGATTGGATTCTGGACGATCTGCAGTACAAACGACGCAACGTGAGGTGGTGACATGCCGATTCGTGTAAATCCAGACCTGGTCTTGTTCTGTCCGGAAGGCGCCTGTAATACACTGCTCTTCTGGGGGAACGTCGTGACGCAGGATCGTTGTCCATGCTGCGGAACACCAGGAGAAGACATTGACTTTATTGAAACCACACCAACAGGACGCGCTACAGAAACTGCGCAACGGATCGATTCTGTGGGGTGGAGTGGGGTCGGGGAAATCGAGAGTCGCCTGCGCGTTCTACATGAAGCAATACGCCGATGCGAACGTCTACGTGATCACGACGGCGAGGAAGAGGGACAGCCTCGACTGGAACGAGGAGTTCTCCAGATTTGGCGTCGGGACGAAATTGCACGGCACCACCGCCGGCGTTCTGGTAGTTGACTCGTGGAACAACATCCACAAATACGAAGATGTCGAGCACGCATTCTTCATCTTCGATGAGCAAAGACTCGTAGGACGAGGCGGATGGGTCAAGAGTTTTCTGAAGATTGCCAAGGCGAACCACTGGATCTTGTTGTCTGCGACTCCTGGCGACACATGGTTGGACTACATCCCCGTATTCCTTGCTCATGGATTCTACCGAAACCGGACGGAATTCAAGGCAAGGCACGTGATCTACAAGTCGTACACGAAATTCCCTGCGGTCGACAGGTATGTGGATCAGGGCAGACTGATGAAACTGAGATCACAGATCTTGGTTGAAATGCCGTATCAGCGACATACAGTCCGACACACTATCGCTATCCCCGTCGATCATGACGCGGAGATGATGAATAAAATCGAGAAGAAGCGATGGAATCCGTGGAAAGATCAGCCGATTCGTAGCTCTGCAGAGCTGTTTTACCTCATGCGAAAGTGCGTGAATTCGGACAAAAGTCGACTTGATGCTTTGATGAAGAAGGTCGAAAAGCATCAGAAATTGATCGTGTTCTACAATTTCGACTATGAATTGGACATCTTGCGGACGATTAGGGATGTCCCAGTGGCCGAATGGAATGGGCATAAACACCAGGAAATACCCAAAACAGACAGCTGGGTTTACTTGGTGGAGTACACCGCCGGATCCGAAGCATGGAATTGTACTGAGACAAATGCAACATTCTTCTGGTCGCAGAACTACTCGTATAAGAAAACTGAGCAAGCGTACGGACGGATTGACAGACTTGATACACCCTTTGTCAACTTGTTCTACTACGTTCCGCTCAGTTCTGCGTGGATCGACAAGGCCATCAGATCGTCGATTGTGGCCAAACGGAGCTTCAACGAGGCCGAAATCCTCGATTTTGCATGATTTACCAAGAAAAAACACCAAATTTAGGGGTTTAAGACTTTCTCTATATTAGTTAGGTTATATCAGGATATAATGTAAAAAACTAGAGATTTCTTTTCGCCGAAAATCTTGGCAAAGTTCGGAGGTGAGTATGGAGCAATGGATGCCTATCGAAGAGTTTCCTTGGTACCTTGTGGGAGAGGAAGGTAAGGTACGACGAGTCAAGTCTGAGCAACTACTTCGAGTCTCGATCGCGACCGGAGGAAATCCTTGCGTGGCTCTGCAAGACGATGAGGGTCGTTGGGTGAGGCGAGGGTTGGCGTTGCTTGTGTGTCACGCGTTCGTACAGTTCCCAACCCATCGTTGCGACACGCCGACACCCATTCATCTTGATGGCGATCGCATGAACTGTCGAGCGTCCAATCTCCAATGGCGCCCTCGATGGTTCGCCCAGAAGCACGCACGTCAATTCAACCAGGATCTCCATAACGATAACGGCGTTCGCAACATCGACACCGGTGTCGTCTACGAGAACATTTGGGACGTGGTGTTCGAGCAAGGCGTGCTGTTCAACGAAGTCGTCATGGCCGTGATCAACAAGACTTACGTCTTCCCACTATTCCAACGTTTCGAGTGGGCCTGATATAACCACGCAAGAAAAACATGGATTATAGTAGAAGGGATAGAATGTGTTTTCTACAACTCCTGAAATTTTAGGGAGGTGCCCGTGAGGAGAGAGCGCGATTACCAAGCCGTTTTGATCGACCGCATCAGTATGCGGTTCCCTGGCTGTTTCGTTCTCAAGAATGATGAGCAGTACATCCAGGGCATCCCTGACCTCACGATCTTGTACGGCGCCGTGTGGGCCGTGCTCGAGGTGAAGCGAAGCGCGAACGAACCGTTCCGTCCTAATCAGGAGTACTACCTCGAACGCCTCAACGACATGGGCTTCGCGGCAGTCATCTACCCCGAAAATGAAGCAGAGGTGCTTGATGCGATTCAACGAGCATTCGAACCTTAGTGGTACCCATGCTCTGCTGAGTCCGAGCACCTATAGCTGGGTCAACTACGACGAAGAGCATTTGGATCGTCGGATCGTCACAGCTTTCGCAGCCAGACGTGGAACAGAACTTCACGAGTTTGCTCATCATGCGATCAGACTCGGCATCAAGTTGCCCGACACGACACAGACGTTGAACGCCTATGTGAATGACGCGATCGGTTTCCGCATGACACCGGAACTGACGTTGTTTTATTCACTGAACTGTTACGGAACGGCTGACGCGTTGTCGTTCCGACAGAACAAGCTTCGAATTCATGATCTCAAAACAGGCATCACGCCTGCCAAAGTCACGCAGTTGGAAATCTATGCTGCGCTGTTCTGCCTCGAGTACGGCTTCAAGCCGATGGATATCGAGATCGAACTGCGGCTCTACCAGCATGATGACGTATTGATCTATATCGGTGATCCGATCACGATCATCAACATCATGGATAAGATCGTCGTGTTTGACCGCCGTATCGAGGAGCTCAGGATGGAGGCTTACGGATGACGATAATTCCTGAGGAAAACTACCTCGCGCACTACGGCATTCTCCGTAGGTCCGGTAGATATCCTTGGGGCTCTGGTGGACCCGAGACAGCTAGCAATCGGAGCTTCTTGGGCTACGTAGCCCAACTGCAGAAGCAAGGCCTCACTGAGGCTGAAATCGCCGATGGTATGGGAATCAACACCACCCAGCTTCGTGCTGCGAAATCGATTGCTCGCAATGAAGAGCGACAAGCGAACATCAACACCGCTGAGCGATACAGCGCTAAAGGAATGTCGAATGTTGCTATTGCTGATCGCATGGGCATTCCTGAGTCAACCGTTCGTTCCCTTCTTGCGCCTGGCGTCAAGGATAAGGCGGACATTCTCCAGAGCACGAGCACGATGCTCAAGAGTCAGATCGACGCCAAGAAATACATCGACGTAGGAACAGGCGTCGAGAATCATCTTGGCATCAGCTCGACTAAGCTGTCCACCGCTGTCGCTGTGCTTCAGGAAGAGGGCTATAAGCTCCACTACTTGAAGGTGACACAACTCGGAACTGGGCAGCAGACTACGCTCAAGGTGCTCACCAAGGGCGACGTCACGTACAAAGAAGTGTCTGCCAATCGTGGCAACATCAAGCAGATCGGTTCGTTCTCGGAAGATGGAGGACGTTCTTATGTGGGCATTCAAACGCCCTTGTCCGTCAACAGCAAGCGAATCAAAGTCCGCTATGCCGAAGAAGGTGGCGCGGATGCAGACGGTGTCATTCATGTTCGACCTGGTGTGGATGATGTCAGTCTTGGTAGTGCGCGCTATGCTCAGGTTCGCATCGCGGTTGATGGAACCCATTACCTCAAGGGTATGGCCATGTATAAGGATGACCTTCCGCAAGGGGTCGACCTTGTATTCAACACGAACAAAACGAATACCGGTAACAAGCTCGATGCAATGAAAGCGATGAAGAACGATCCCGACAATCCATTCGGTGCAGTCGTTCGGCAGAAGATCGATCCCAAAACGGGAAAGGTCAAGTCTGCTATGAATATCGTGAACGAAGAAGGCGATTGGGACAAGTGGTCCAAGAACCTGTCTTCGCAAATGCTGTCCAAGCAGAATCCGCTTCTGGCCAAGCAGCAATTGGCGATGACTCAGGAGCGCAAACAACGCGAATTCGACGACATCATGAATCTGACGAATCCGACTGTGCGACAGAAATTGCTCGAGTCATATGCTGATGATGTGGATTCAGCAGCTGTGCACTTGAAGGCTGCCGCGCTTCCTCGTCAGCGATCGAATGTCATTCTCCCCATCAACACGCTGAAGGAGAATGAGATCTATGCACCCAACTTCAGGAATGGTGAACGAGTAGCTCTCGTTCGTTATCCTCATGGCGGTGTGTTTGAAATCCCTGAGCTGACTGTGAATAACAATCATCCTCAGGCACGCAAGGCGTTGGGCAATGCTCGAGATGCTGTTGGTATTCATTCGAAGGTGGCAGAAAGACTGTCAGGTGCAGACTTCGATGGTGATACCGTTCTTGTCATCCCCAACAACAAGCGTCAAGTGAAGACTGCTCCTGCGTTGGACGGTCTGAAAGGCTTCGATCCGCAACGGGCGTACCCATCGTACGAGGGTATGAAAGTAATGTCGGCTCGAACCAAGCAAATCGAGATGGGGAAGGTTTCCAATCTCATCACGGATATGACGATTCATGGTGCGACTCATCAAGAACTAGCTCGTGCAGTTCGGCATTCGATGGTAGTCATCGATGCAGAGAAGCACAAGTTGAATTGGAAGCAGTCCGAAATCGATAACGGAATTCCTCAACTCAAGACGAAGTATCAAGGCGGTTCCCGTGCCGGTGCTTCTACGCTGATCTCTCGTGCCGGTGCTTCTGTGCGTGTGGCTGAAAGAAAGCCCCGCCCTGCTGCAGAAGGCGGCCCTGTAGATAGGACTACTGGTGCCAAGGTATTCGTTCCTACTGGCGCCACGTTCAAGAATAAGAAGGGTCTTACTGTACTACGTACAGTGGAGTCTAGGAAACTAGCTGAGACCAACGATGCGCACACCTTGTCTTCTGGTACCACCATTGAGAAGGTGTATGCCGATCACTCTAACACATTGAAGGATCTGGCCAATAAGGCACGACTGATAGCAATCAATGTCAAGCCTACTCCATACAGCCCATCTGCAAAGCAGGCCTACCAAAACGAGGTTTCATCCCTCCGTATCAAACTAAACAAGGCCCAGCAAAACAGGCCCCTCGAAAGACAGGCCCAGCTTCTAGCAAACGCCAAGGTAGACGCCAAGAAGCAGGCGAATCCAGACATGGATAGTGCTGATCTCAAGAAGATCCAAAGTCAAGCATTGGCTGAAGCTCGTGCAAGAACAGGTGCAGGCAAGCAGCGTATCGAGATCACGCCTCAAGAGTGGGCTGCTATTCAGGCTGGTGCTATCAGCACTAACACTCTCAAGCAGATCTTGATCAATGCTGATCTCGATGTGGTTAAGGAGCTGGCTACACCACGTACTAAGATCAAGATGACATCATCGAAGATTGCTAGAGCCAAGACTATGAATAGCCTTGGTTACACTCAGGCTGAGATTGCTGATCAGCTTGGCGTGTCTCTCACCACACTCAAGGAAGCTCTGTAGAAAGGAGAGAGTGGTGACTGTGCACATGCTTACAACGACTGACAATCCTTACGATCCGTTCACACAGTACGATGAATGGTCTGCGTTCGATGAACGACAAGGCTACTACACACCGCAGTACCTGGCACGCATCACCTTCTCCTCGAATGACTTGTCTGATGCTGATCAGTCAAGTGCTATCGAACAAGCGATTGAAGTTGTTGTAACTGAGAACGTCAGTGGCATCTATCGCAAGGTCGCTGCACCTGACGGATGGACCGAAGATATCGTTGCGTGATGGGAGGTTTCAAGGTAGGGGGGAGGGGTCTCGCAAATTGGACACCCCCTCTGCAT
>Ga0070682_100000214_pt1 | contig 42673 bp, 34 predicted proteins | sample KBSC63LmetaG_FD_64668 | JGI IMG/M metagenome (GOLD analysis project Ga0070682, IMG submission 64668) | Corn rhizosphere microbial communities from Kellogg Biological Station, Michigan, USA - KBS C6-3L metaG | ecosystem: Host-associated > Plants > Roots > Rhizosphere | place: USA: Michigan...
CTCTCAGTGCGTTCTTTGTGCTCTCTGTGTCTCGGTGGTGAATAAAGTAAGCAAAGACTCACCACAGAGGCACAAAGGACACGGAGGTCTCACAGAGAAACTGAAATTAGGTCACTACCGTCTGCTTGAATCAGTTGCGAAGTAATACATTAGAAGTCTGTGGTGCCGGCCAAGAGTTGTCTCAAGACGTAGGGCAGAATTCCGCCGTGCCGGTAGTAATCAACCTCGATCGGGGTGTCGATACGCAAAATCACCGGCACTTCTTCACTCTTGCCCGAAGCGCGCTTAATAACCAACGTTAGATCCTGGAGCGGCCGTACGCCGTGCTCGAGTCCGAGCAGATCAAACGTCTGTGTGCCATCGAGACCGAGTGTGTCGGCGTTCATTCCTTCTTTGAATTGACACGGCAACACGCCCATGCCGACGAGGTTGCTGCGGTGAATGCGTTCAAAGCTTTGTGCAATGACAGCTTTAACGCCCAGCAGGCGCGTGCCTTTCGCAGCCCAATCGCGGGAGCTGCCCGTGCCATATTCCTGGCCCGCAATAACGATCAAGGGGACACCGTCAGCGCGATACTTCATCGCCGCGTCGTAGATGCTCAAGCGCTCTGCGTCCGGGGTGCCGGTTGAGCGATAGAGCGTAACGCCGCCTTCTACGCCGGGCACCATCAAATTCTTGATGCGAACGTTGGCGAACGTTCCCCGCACCATTATTTCGTGATTGCCGCGCCGCGAGCCATAGCTGTTGAAGTCTTCAACCTTAATGCCTTTCGCCTGCAGGTACAGACCGGCCGGTGAATTGGGCTTGATAGCGCCGGCGGGACTGATATGGTCCGTCGTGACCGAATCCCCGAACACTGCCAACGGCCGCGCGTCGTGAACGTCATGCCAATCGTCAACTGCATTGCTGAAGTTTTCGAAATACGGTGGCTCCTGGATGTAGGTCGATTCAGAATCCCAACGATAAACACTGCCGGTGCTCGTCGGAATCTCATTCCACAACGGATTCTGCGCTTCGAAGTCGCGATAGAGTGTGCGATACGTTTCCGGGTCCATGGCCTTGCTCAACAGCTCGTTGATCTCGGACATGTCCGGCCAAATTTCATGGAGATAAACATCCTTGCCATTGCTATCGCGAGCCAGTGGCTCACGCGTTAAATCGATATCGATGCGACCGGCGATCGCAAACGCTACGACGAGTGGCGGGCTCATCAGGAAGTTTGCCTTGATACTCTGGTGCACGCGCGCTTCGAAATTGCGATTGCCTGATAAGACACTGGTTGCGATCAGATCGTGATCCGTCAACACTTGTTCGATGTTCGGATCAAGCGGACCAGAGTTGCCGATACAGGTGGTGCAACCATAGCCAACGAGATTGAAACCGAGCTGATCGAGATACTCCTGCAATCCCGTTTTCTGCAAATACGCGGTGACTACCCGGGAACCTGGCGCCAGTGAATTCTTCACCGAAGAACGCACCGTCAGTCCACGTTCTACCGCTTTCTTTGCCAGCAGTCCTGCTGCCAGCATCACACTCGGATTCGAGGTGTTGGTGCACGACGTGATCGCGGCGATCAGAACATCACCGTGACCAAGGTCCACCTCCGCATGCGGAAATTCCTCAGGGTCAACCTCAGCCAGACGATCCGGCGTTGGTCTGTTGTTGACCATTTCTGTCTCAGTCCAAACGCTCGTGTTCTGCGGCGTATCAACACCGCCTACCGCCACCGGCACCGTATCGGGACGTTGTTCGCCGCCGCCCGCTAGTGGTGTCGGCGCGGGATGGATCGTTCCAATCCTCGTGAAGTATCGCGCGACGGCGTCGTCATTCGTCTTGCCGTAACCTCCGTCGGAAACGGGTCGCAGCAGCAGATCGCAAAACTGCGTTTTCAGGTTCGATAGTTCGATGCGGTCCTGAGGTCGTTTCGGACCGGCGACACTGGGAACGATGCTGCCCAGATCCAGATCAAGCACGGTGCTGTATTGGCACTGGTCCTTTTTGGGAATGCCAAACATCCCTTGCGCTTGATAGTAACTACGAACGGCGTTTACATGATCATCGGTGCGGCCGGTCGCCTTGAGATAGGCGCACGTTTGTTCGTCAACCGGGAAAAAGCCCATCGTGGCGCCGTACTCCGGAGACATGTTTGCAATCGTGGCGCGATCGGTAACCGACAAGCTGCTGGCGCCGTCACCATGAAACTCAACAAACTTGCCGACCACTTTCGCCTTACGCAGCATCTCGGTTACTCGTAAAACAAGATCAGTAGCGGTCACACCTTCGCGCAAGCTGCCGGTCAGGTTCACGCCGACGACGTCAGGCGTCAGCAAATAAACCGGCTGGCCCAACATTGCCGCTTCAGCTTCGATGCCGCCGACACCCCAACCGACAATTCCCAAACCATTGATCATCGTGGTGTGTGAATCGGTGCCGACAAGCGTGTCGGGGTAATAAACGTCGTTGCGCTCCCACACGCTTTTGGCGAGAAACTCGAGGTTGACCTGATGACAAATTCCGATCCCTGGCGGAATAACGCTGAACCCACTAAATGCCTGCGTGCCCCATTTCAAAAACTGATAACGCGAATTATTGCGGCGAAACTCCATCTCCATATTCTTGGCGACAGCGTCTTTGGTGCTGGCGAAGTCGACCTGAATCGAGTGATCGATGACAAGGTCAGCCGGCGCCAGCGGCTCAATTACGTCAGGGTTCTTTCGCAAACGTGAGACGGCGGACCGCATCGCCGCGAGATCAACTAACAACGGAACGCCGGTGAAATCCTGTAGCAGCACGCGCGCCACTACGAAAGGAATTTCTTCGGTGCGTTCGGCAGTCGGCTGCCAATTGGCGAGTCCGCGCACGTCGTCTTCAGTGATCTTCCTGCCGTCGCAGTTCCTGAGTACCGACTCGAGTACGACGCGGATACAAACCGGCAATTTTGAGATAGCGCCTATGCCTTGTTTTTCGAGTTCGGGCAACGAATAGAAGCGGCCTTTGCGACCGGATGAAATGTCGAAAGTTTGTAGGGAATTAAACGGAGGTTGTGGCATATGGACCCAACGGGAGACGTTTCTGTCAGCAAGCGTGTCTTGCCGGATCAGAAATTGTGTACGCACAAGTTAAGTTGTTCAGTTAGCAAATCAAAGTTTAGAGTCACGTTCAGCAATCGTCAAGCAAGCGCCTTTTGAGCGTGCCGTTGGCGGGGAGCGCAGACATCCTGTCTGCTTCAACGTTCGTAATCACGCAGCCAAGCAGGTAAGAGGCCCGCGCTCCCAGCCGATAGCGGTCGCGATTCTGCAAGCACGACTCAATCGCCGATAACGTGCATTGCCCACGCATCATCTGTTTGTTATAGTTTGCCCCTTCCCCCGAAAGATTGTTTTCAGCTTTACGAGTTGAGCGTCTCGCGTTTGCGTTACGAGTTGAGCGTCTCGCGTTTGCGTTTGGAGTACCGCCTTCAGGCGGGTTTTTGCGAACTGCCTTCGTGTGGCTTAGCTGTAAAAACCCGCCTGAAGGCGGTACTCCGAACAAACTGGCCGGAGGAGAGTGCACACATGTCAAAGAAACCAACCGATGACTTTTCATACTTAAGCAATGATCCGGATTTCGTTCCCAATCCTGAGATTGAGCAATTCATGGAAGAAGAAATTGCACGTGCACCGAAGGACCCCGAACTGCTTGCGCACCGGTTGCGGAACAACACGGCAGCCTCGCCGAAAGATGCCGGTGGCGATCTCGACGCTTCGTGGGAAGACGTGAATGATAGCGGCACCGAATCGGTTGGCGGTGACAACCCAACGCCGGATCAGTCAATGGTTGAAGAAAACGCGAATGCCGTGGGCGTTAACTTCGAGGACAACGAGGAGCTGGATTTTCTCGACAAGATTGAGCGCCGAGACCGCGATCGTTATGAGCTTGACGAAGGATCAAAAACGTCGGAAGACATGATCTGATTTCGCAAGTGGACTTTCCTTAGTCACCGCTAAATCTCTTTGCGTAGCGCCCTAATTTGAATTCTCTGTGGTCTCTGTGCCTCTGTGGTGATCTCTGTCGAAGTTGTTTATCCACCACAGAGACCCAGAGCACACAGAGGTTCACAGAGAAAATTAAAACAGGAACCCTTTTCTTGCAGCAGTTTTCACTCCGTCTAGAACTGTTTCCGGCTATCCAGCAGAATCGTCACCGGTCCATCGTTGACCAACTCCACCTGCATCATGCTGCGAAAGCTGCCGGATGCAACCTGGCTTATCAGTTCGCCGGTTCGCGCGAGAAAATATTGGTAAAGTGGTTGAGCGACCTCAGGTGCGGCAGCCTCAAACCATGAGGGTCGCAATCCGCGCCTCACATCTCCATACAAAGTGAACTGCGAAATTATTAATGCTCCGCCGTTAATGTCTAGCAGAGAGCGATTCATCTTGCCGTCTTCATCATCGAAAATGCGTAGCGCCACGATTTTGGCTGCCAGGTAATCGGCATCCGTTTGCGTGTCATCACGGGCAACGCCCAGCAAAACGACGAGACCGTGCCCGATCTCGCCGACAGTTTCATCTGCAACTGTGACCTTCGCGCGCGTGACGCGCTGCACCACCGCTCGCATTCTTCTACCGCCACACGAAGGTATAGGTGAGCACGCCGCTCACCTTCACCGGTTGTCCGGCCCGCAACGCGGGCGTGAAGCGAGCGGCGCGGGCCGACTCGAGCGCAGATTTAAGCAGCAACGGGTTGCCGCCGCACATATCGTTCGCGTCGACCACCCGGCCTGTTTCGTCAATTGATATCCTGACCACAACGGTTCCCTGCAGGCGCAAGCGATGCGCTTCAAGCGTGTAGTAAGGTTTAGGCAGTGAAAGCGCGCGACCGTTCAAAACGTTGCCCTCGATAATATCCATGGCGCCATCACCGCGCTTCTCGCCAAGCTTCGCCATGAAATCCTTCAATTGCTCGGGCTGATGCGTTTGATACGCTAAACAGAAATATCTTTCGCGGGCTTTCAAATACTCAGGATGACTCCGGCCCAACAGCTTGCCGCGCAAGATCACAGCCTCCTCGTAGAGCGGTTGAGCTTTTTCCGGCTTGCCGGTGAGTCGGTAAAACTCGGCTAGTGAATAAAGCGATTTCGCGTAATCCAAATCCTCTTTACCAAAGGTCTGCTCGCGAATGGCGAGCGCCCGCGTGTAGTCTGCTTCGCTCTTTCTGAAGTCTCCCTGACTGAATGCAAGGAATGCGAGTTTGTCGAGAAGGATGGCGGCGCCCGCATCGTCCGGCCCCACCTTGCTCTGATGCGTCTTCAGTAGACGCTCGAGGAGTTTTTCCGCCTCTCCATACTTTTTCAGCGCGGTGTAAGTCTCGGCCAGATTCAACAATGCGGCGAGCACCAGATCGTGGTCCGGGGCGAGTACGCTTTCGCGCAACTGCAAGGCGCGCTTCGCCAGCGGCAGCGCCTTGTCGTAATCTCCGCTATTGAAGAGCGTTACTACTTGCGCGCTCAGTTGGGTCGCTTCAGCCAGCGTGGCTGCAGTTTGCTTTTCAGAAGTTTGCGCTAAAGGTCGGGCCAGAATAGTTTGGGTGAGTGTTGTGAGTGCGACAAAACACACGAGCCAGCGAGTGATATTAATGTGGGGCGACAACTTACGCATGCGTCAACTTTTTGGAGTGCGGTGACCTGTCACCGCTTTCTCTTCCCGGCGGCTTGACGCCGCGGTTCTGAAAAACAAGCGCGGCGACAGGTCGCAGCGAAAACAAAGCGGTGACAGGTCACCGCATTCCAAACCTAACCCTTCCGAGGCGGTTTGCTCGGTCGAATTTCCACTCTACTGGGAAGACTGCGTTCGTCGTGCTGGAGCAGGTCGATCACGACGCGGGCGATATCCTCGGGCTGAAGCTGCCAGGAATTTTCCGAGCTGGGCGAATCACCACCAAACTCGGTATTCACTGAACCCGGCATGATGTAGCTGACCTTGATGTTGTCGTGTCTCACTTCCTGCATCAATGCTTCACTAAATCCATTGAGTCCAAACTTCGAAGCGTTGTACGCAGCCATCCGTGGGTGCGGATTAGCGCCGGCAAGCGAAGAAATGTTGATGATGTAACCGCCGCCTCGCTGCTTCAAAAGCGGAATGGCTTCATGGCAGCAATAGTAGACGCCAAACAAATTCGTTTCGACGATCGCGCGAAAATCCTCCGGCGGCATCTCCGCAACAGTGGCAAACTTTCCGATACCGGCATTGTTAATGAGCACATCAACACCGCCGAGCGCGCTCGTTGCTTGTTCAAATAGCGACTTCACTGCCGCGTAATCTCGCACATCGCAGACGCAACCAAAGGCCTTACTGCCTCCCAGTTCATTCAGTTCAGCAACCGCCCGATCGAGCTCATTCTGGTTGCGTGCACTGATTAAGACGTTGAGGCCCGCACGGATCAGTGCTTCGGCAATACCGCGGCCGATGCCTTTACTTCCTCCGGTTACGATTGCGGCTTTGCCTTTTACATCCATACGTGTGATTTGAGAGAACCGCGGCGTCAAGCCGCCGTGAAGAGAAAGCGGTGACAGGTCACCGCACTCCAAAGGGTCGACTGTATTCTCAGGGAGGGATGGGGGTCAGTGTCTCTCCCTTTCCCGTTGGCGCGGGAAAGGGAGACACGATCTGCATGACTGCACATAAACGCCGCGCAGTTTCGATTTTAACGAACTGTACTTGCCGGAAGCGAAATAGCGCGATTGAGAATCACACCGAATTCGGTTCCTGACTTCACCTCTGCTTCCTGTTCCTTCTCATAGACGCGAGCGCCTGTTCCCAGTCCGCCGCCGAGGATCGCCCCGATCGCCGCGCCCTTACCACCACCGGCGATCGCCCCGATGATCGCGCCAGTCGCGGCGCCGCCACCGATGAACACCGCATCGCGTTTACGATTACTCCTGCCACTGACGCTGCTCTCGTTGTCTGAATTCACGTTGTCCGTTTGCAACGTCGAGAGCGACCCGTTTATCGCCGCGCTTCTACCATTGGGCAGCTCTATCTGATTAAACGCCACAGTGATCGTGCCCGGCTTGCGGCGTCCTGAGCGGGCGACCTGCGTCACATGTCCCCAGACTCTGGCGCCGACGGGAATTACATCAACACCACTACCGCCACCGTATACTGGCTCGGTAACGTTCGCCGAAAACCGATCACCCACGCGGGCGGTTCCCGAACTCAACTGCTGATTAAGTCTCACGCGTATGATTGTGTCGGCCGGTATCGTGTAGTACTCAATGCGTGGCGCAACGACTCTGGTCGTCGTCCGTCGGCTTCTGCGAACGCGTCGTCTCTGCGCCGAAACTTCAAATACGCTGCCCGCAATAATGGTCAACAACACAACGAGCGTCAGCGCGCGACCCACCAGTTTACTATTCACAGTCATCCTTTAGTCCTCCTGTACGGTTAGGCTCCGGCGATCCTTCCGCCGCATATCAGCGGCGAGTGAGTGCCGGCAGCCTCGTTAAAATGCAGCCAATTTTGCTTTCAGTCGTTCATTTACGACCTTCGGATTCGCCTTCCCTTTCGACGCCTTGATTACTTGCCCGACAAAAAAGCCAAACAGAGTTTCTTTGCCCGCCCGGTATTGTTCAGCTTGCTGCGGATTTGCGGCGATTACCTGATCGATGATGTTATCAATCTCGCCAGTATCGCTGAGCTGCACCAGACCTTGTTCTTCGATGATCACGGCGGCGCTCTTTCCGGTCTTAAACATTTCGACCAGCACGTCCTTACCCTGCTTGCCACTGATCTTGTCGCTCTCAACTAACTTCACGAGACCGCCCAGGTCTTCCGGAGTGATTGGCGAAGAGCTCGCGGGGATGCCGGCGGTTTCCAGCTCGCGCAATAATTCCGAGCGGATCCAGTTTGCGGTGGCGCGCGAGTCTTGCGAAATCTCGGCAGCCTTTTCGTAGTAGTCGGCCAATGAATGATCGGACGTCAACTGCGAAGCGTCGCTAAAGGACAAGCCGTAGCTTTCCATGAACCGGCGGCGCCGCGCTTCCGGTAGTTCGGGCATGGCGGCCCGCACGCTTTCGATTAATTCGTTGGTAACAACGAGCGGCGGCAGATCCGGCTCGGGGAAATAACGGTAATCGTGCGCTTCTTCCTTCGACCGCATCACACGAGTTTCGGCGGCGCGTTCGTCCCACAAGCGGGTTTCCTGCTGCAACGCACCTCCCGACTCGAGCACGCCAATTTGGCGTTCAACTTCAAACTCGATCGCGCGTTGCATGAAACGCACGGAATTGAGGTTTTTCAGTTCCACCTTGGTGCCGAATTTTTGGTCGCCAATCTTGCGCACCGAGACGTTCGCCTCACAACGCAGGTTCCCTTTTTCCATGTCAGCTTCTGAAGCGCCAACCCATTGCAACGCGCGCCTGACATGATTTACGTAATCGTAAGCTTCCCACGAAGTCCGAAAGTCCGGCTCGGTCACGATTTCGGCGAGCGGCGTACCGGCGCGATTGAGATCGATGTAGGAATAACGATCAACATCCGGTAATCCTTCATGAACGTTCTTGCCGGCGTCTTCCTCCAGATGTAAACGGGTGATTGCGATTTTCTTCGCTCGCCATTCAACTGGATGACCGGCTTCGTCGCGTTCAGCCGTCATGATTTCGAGCTGACCGTTTGCCGAAAACGGCTTGTCGTATTGGGAAATCTGGTAACCCTTGGGCAGGTCTGGATAAAAATAATTCTTGCGCGAAAAAATCGATTCGTTATTTATCTGCAGCCCGAGCGCAAGCGCTGCGCGGGCGCCGAGTTCAACCACGCGCCGATTTAGCACCGGAAGCGCCCCAGGCAGACCCAAACAAACGGGGCAGGTATTTTCATTCGGCGGGTCGCCGAAGCGCGTCGAGCAGCCACAGAAGATCTTGGATTCAGTGCTCAATTGAGCATGAATCTCAAGCCCGATAATCGTTTCCCACCCTTCCATGCTGTCGGGATCCGGCCTCCTGCTTTTGTCTTTGCTGCTCTCTTACTATCGCTGCTCGCCGCTGTAGCGATCTAATTCTAACTGCTCCGGACAACCTCCGCGCTCGCTGTGTCCGTGTGGGTGATTGCCTAAAGTAATCCACCACCGAGGCACAGAGGACTCAGAGGGGGCACGGAGGAAATCTGAAATTAGACCAATACCGCACTGCTCGCTCCTATTACTTCCTCAGCCAACCAGGCGGCACTCCCGCTCGGCGTGCTTCGTCTTCAAGCTCGCGCCATCTGGCGTTCAAAGCCAACCGCCTTGCCGAAAGCTCATTGAAACGATTGATCATCACGCTGCGCTCGTAAGAATAGTCGTAGGGTTGGTCCCAACCAGGATAGGGAGACGTTCCGACAGGCAGCACACCGCCGTTGAAAGTGTTGGGAAAACGATTCGCGAATGGGTTACCAAAAATCTGGCCGCGCGTGATCGTTCCGCCGAACCCAACTCGAACACCAGCATTGGGCGCGCCATAGACAGGTTGATGTCGAGCCACAGGAAAACCGCCTCGACGGCCATAGCCGCCAAGTCCACCATACCCGCCATAGCCCCCATAGCCGCCGAAAGTTGAAACGCTCACGGCTGAGGGAAATGCATTCGTCGCGTAGGGAAATGTCGGCTGATCTATCTGCGCGCGAACGTACTGTAGTTCCGCATCAACTGCGGCAATGTCCGAGCGTAATGCAAAAGCCCGTTCTCTCCAGCTCGCTTCGGATTCCCGCTCAGCCGCGCGCGCCACGCTCAGTTCATTCGTGAACGCAGTCAAGTCGGCATCCGACCGTCGCCGCGATTCTTCAACCGAAGGTAGTCCCAGTTCCTGGCGATGTTTCTCGTATGCTGCTTCGCTCGCGCGTCGGCGGTTCATCGAGGGCTCAAGCTCGCGATTAGTAATAGTCTTCCTCGCCGGTGCGGTGTTGGTCTGCGCGGACACGGTGGGGATATCGCCACGTCGCAAAAAACTTCCCCGCGGCTCGTTATTAATTTGCTCTGTCGCCGCGATATCGATCGCCCGAACATTCAAGGTGATCTGCAGCCCCGGCGAAACTTCGTAGGTTAACGTCGTGGCGGTAACCACAAACTGCGCCGGAATCTCAAGGTGTCTTCCATCGCGCATTACAATCGTGTAAGCGTTGGCAGCGATGCACGAAACAACCAACAAGCCCATCACACAACTGAAACGCCTTGCAATACCACTGCACGTAGATAGTGAATACATGAGACTGTACCTACCAATCTGGATTTAGTTCGTGGGGGTTGGCGGGATTCATTATACACCCGTTGGAAATGAAGACCGCGAGCCGCCGGCAGCTTTCCCCTCGTTTTTTGCCCAAAAAAGCTTTCCAAAAGTCGACCAGTTTGATATACAGGGCACCTACCGATCGTTCGAATAGCCGATTTTGCGAACCCCGCGAACGCGCCGGAATCGCAAGCGGTTCTCAAACTCTAAAAGGAGCGACTTAACAAAATCATGGCAAAGACTGTTTGCAAGATTATGGGAGTAGTTTTTCTTTTAGTTGGAATCGCGGGTTTTGCCGCGCCGCATCTGTTGGGAGCCCATTTAACCCCGGCGCACAATCTTGTGCATCTCGCATCGGGCGCGGTCGCGCTGTATTTCGGTTTCGCAGGTTCCGCCTCGGGGGCGAGGACTTTCTGTTTAGCGTTCGGTGTCGTTTATCTCGCTCTGGGTTTCCTGGGCCAGTTTGTCTTTGGCGATCCGGCGATGGACAGAATGTGGCACGTTGGCCCGTTGGATCTCGCGCGCGTCGATCACTTCATACACATCTTGCTTGGTGTGGTTTTCCTGGCGGGCGGACTTTTGAAGAGGCCTTGACCAGGTCGTCGCTCGCATAAAGTTTCAGGTTGCAAGGAGGGGCTCGATAAGTAGCGCACTTGCGCTCGAGAGCCTTAAACCCTTGCAACCTGATTGCTTTTGAACTGCTGGATTCGCTTAGAACTTCACCTTAACGCCAGCTCGACCGACGATACCCGGAGTCAGAAAGCCGTTTTCGTAGTAGCGCTGATCGAAAACATTCTCGGCTCCCGCGAACAGCACAATCGTCGCTCTTTCTGCCAAACCCTTTTCATAACTCCCGAAAATATCTGCCTTAGTGTAGCCTGCGAACGTCAGCTCCGCCGTGCGAAACGGAAAGTCGTTTTCGAAAATTGGCGCGATGTGAGAGCCAGTATGATTCAAGTCGACGTTCACACCGAAAGACTTGTAATGCTGGTTTAGAGTTAAGCCAAAGACGTGCGCAGCAATTACGTATTGCGGCTGCAGTCCAAACGAAGGAACAAAGCGGTCGCTATTCGTGTAGGTGTAGGAAGCACGCAACTGTGTGCCGCGCCAGGGCGCAGCTTCGAAAAAGCTTTCAACGCCGCGAGCCAAACCTCCGGGACGATTGACGTAGCCGCTAAACCGTCCCAGTCCCAGTGGATCGACGGTGAAGGAGTTCTGAAATTCGATTACTCGTTGCAACCGTGTGTAGAAATAGGTAACCCCGAGCAGCACGCGGTCGCGCGCCAGCCGTTGGTCTATGCCGCCGTCGACACCGAGCGACTGCTCGGCGCGTAGTGTAGGATCGCCAAACCGCTGCAGACCGAGACTCGCAAAGTTGCCGGCTCCAAACCGTTCGAATAATGAAACTGCGCGAAAACCGTTTCCCGCGTGCGCTCGAAGTTTCGTATTCGACGAGCGAATGAAATATGAGATTGCCCCATCTCCGGTAATCGATTTCTCAGCGTTGATGCCGGCCAAAACGCCAGGACGATCGGCTGCGCGGATACGATAAAACTGTCCGCGGATGCCCAGCGACAATTGCAAACGATCCTCGAAGAGCGAAAGTTGATCTTGACCGAAAACAGCAAATGTCCGCTGCCGATCCGTCGTGTTGTTGAACGCACTGAACGAAGGGATGGATTGCTGAAACAACGACTCGTTTTCAAATTCGAATCCAACGGTCGCCCGATTTGAGCGGGTTAAGTTCGCGTGCAAACGCGCGTCAAACGTATCAATCGTGCCCTTGTTGACGTTGATGAATTCAAAATCGCCGAACGGGTAAAAGGCGGCAAACTGGGGATCGATGCGGCTGCCGTTGTAGTTGCGGCGCTGACTGCCGACTCGCTGATACGCGAGTGAGTAAGCAAAATGTTCATTAAGCTGGTGAGAAAGTTTGATCGAACCGAGCAGCAGTCGGTTGCGGCGCCCCTGGTCAGGATTGTTGAAGTCGGGCTGAAAGTTCGTGCCCGCAATAGCTCGGGGGAATGAACCACCGGTAAACGCTCCCGGCAAGGCAAACGGGCTGTCGTTGAGCCGGGCGTTGGCGATGGTGGCGTAGAAGTTCGCCGCAATGGTGACGGACGAAGTCGGCGCGAACAGAAGTCGACCCGCCGCACCCGTGTTGCCATACTGATCGGCGCCGTCTACACCGCTACGGACATCGACGCGATTGACCGCCGCACTGAACCCGAACCGTTGCGCGCTGCCGCCAGAAATCCTGAGGCGCTCGCGAAATGTCTGCAAGCCGCCGGCTTCAGCGCCCAATTCAAAATGCAATCCGGCCGACGCCGTCTCGGGGACGAGGTTGACCACACCACCAATCGCATTCGTTCCGTATATCGAGGAACAAGCCCCGCGAAGTATTTCAATTCGATCGGCTGCGACCGGCACCAGATCAGCAGTAAGCGATGCAGCGGAACCGCCAATGTCAGAAGCGTCGCGAATGCGCAGCCCCTCCAACAAAATGGCGGTGTCGAAAGTTCGCTGACCACGAATGCGTATCGTAGTTAATGTGCCCGGGGACCCTTGTTGCTGAATGCGAACGCCGGCCAGGCCACGCAGATTTTCTGCCAGGTTGAGGTCGTGCCGTTGCTCAATTTCGTCTTCGTTGAGCGTGGATACGACTTTCGAAACTTCGTCGGCACGCTGCGGCGTTCCGGCCGCAGTAACCACGATGCTCTCGCTAATCGCTGCAACCTTGAAGGTCAGATCGAGGCGCTTTACCTGTCCCCGGTCGAGTGTGATCTCTTCTGAGACTAAGGTCGCGAAGCCCGCGGCCTGCGCCTCGAGTAGATATTGTCCGGGAGGTAAGTTATGGAACGCGAAATTGCCCTGGGCATCGGCAGACGTGCTTACTTGTAGATCAGTGCGCGCACGCGCGGTCAGACTGGCGCCGCTGATCTTGCCGCCATTTTCATCAGCAACGGTTCCCTCAATCGATACGGAAGCTTGTCCATAGATCACGTTCGCCATCAGCAACAGGACTGCGCTGACGAGAAACAATTTTAAGTAACGGCTAACATCAATTCTTTGGGCGCGATCGAACTCGCGCAGTTTTTTTTCAATCATCTTTAGCTTCTCCTGCCCGTCGCAGTGCGAGCTGAAACTGACGCAGCCGAAAGGTTTCCTGACTTGCGGTAGTGATCCCGAAAGATCGCCGGATGCCCTCCGCCTTCCCAGGCAGTTGCCCAGTGGCTTCGTGGAGGCATTTACTACCGCTTACAGTTGCGCGGGCAGTGACGGCATTTCACCGTCTTCCCTTTGCGGCCGTTCATGGTTAGTAGTGACCGGAGCTAGAGCTCCAGCGTTGACTCGAACAACAACTTTGGAGCGCCGCCTTTAGGCGGGTAGTTTCGCAGTTTAAGCGCCCGCCCAAAGGCGTTATTCCAAACCGAGACCTTAGACCAGTGACCTGTGAACCGGCGTTATGCGCGGAACGCCTGACACCGGATGCGCATCAACTAACACGTTCACGTCGAATGCCTCTCGCAGCAACTCGGGCGTTAACACTTCGCGTGACGAGCCATAAGCAATGCTGCTGCCATCTTTCATCAGCAGAACGTGATCCGAAAACTGGGCCGCAAGATTAATGTCGTGCGTGATTACCAACGCAGACGTTTGCCTCGTATCACAACGCTTCCGCACCAGCGCAAGAATCATCGCCTGGTGTGCCAGATCGAGATTTGCCGTCGGCTCGTCAAGCAGCAACAAGCCGGCTTCAGTAGCGAGCGCGCGGGCAAGCACAGCTCGTTGGCGTTCACCGCCTGAGAGTTCTGTCATCAAGCGATCCGCAAAGTCTTCCAGCTCAGTTTCGCGCAAAACTGTTTGCGCCACTTCAACATCGCGCGCAGTTTCCCAGCCCCACGCTGAAGAGGTGGCCCAGGCGTAGCGTCCGCCGAGAATGAACTCAAAGACCGTGGTGGGAAAACGTAACTCGGCTTCTTGAGCGACTACGCCGATCCGTTTCGCGATTGCGCGCCGCGAAATAGAATTCAGCGCCTGACCGTCTAGTAAAATCTCGCCTGATTCCGGTCGGATGCCCGCATTTAGCGTGCGCAGCAAGGTTGATTTGCCCGCCCCATTGGGACCGATGATCGCCGTGACTTCGCCTGCTGCAAGCCGCAATGAAACATCGGCCACCGCGCGGCGTACGCCGTATTTCACTGTAATATTGCGTGCTTCCAACATCAGTTTCTTCGCAGTAAGTACACAAATAAAGGTGCGCCGATCAGCGCCGTAATCGCGCCCACGGGTAACTCTCTCGGCGCGATCAAGGTGCGCGCGAGCGTGTCGGCTACAACCACGAAGATGGCGCCGCAAATCGCCGCTGCCGGCACTGTGATTCTGTTATCGCTGCCCAGTGAAAGCCGCATCAGGTGTGGTACGACGAGGCCGACGTAGCCGACGGATCCGCTAGACGCCACTGAACTGCCGACAAGTAAACTGGCGACGACGAATACGACTAAGCGAACACGCGAAACCTCCACCCCGAGGTCGAAGGCGTCGCGTTCGCCGAGCATCAGCAGGTTCAACGAGCGCGCGTGCGCGGTAAGTACAATGGTGCCGGCAATCGCAATGAACAGTGCCAGCCAAAGCAACTTCGACGTCGTGCCTGAAAGATCCCCAAGCAACCAGAACGTAAACGAACGTATACGCGTGGCGTCCATCAGCGTGGTGACGAACACGATCGCCGAGGATAAAAATGTAGTGACAATAACTCCGGCGAGAATTAATCGTTCCGGGCTCGCGCCCGTTCGCCCCTGGGCGAGGCGATATACGAGCAGCGTTGCGAGGAGCGCTCCAATGAACGCCAGCAAGGGCCGGCTCCATTCATTCGCACCAAGAAAAACCAGCGCGACCATCGTCCCCACGGCAGCCCCATTTGAAATACCGAGCAGGTAGGGCTCAGCCAGCGGATTTCGCAACAAGGATTGATAGCTGGCGCCGGCCACGGCGAGCGATGCTCCAACTGCGGCCCCAAGCAGAATTCGCGGTAACCTGATGTCGAACAGGATCGCCGACTGATCGCTCGTCAATCCACACGATTGTTTGCCGAAACTTAGTAGGGCGCATACCGCTGACTGCGCCGGCAACTTCTCGCTACCCAGTAGTGACATCAAGACGATAACAATCACCAGCGCGACAAATAGTCCCGCGCAAATCAGCGACGTTCTCTTGAAGGTCGCTCGCGCGCTCACGGACAGCTGCGGCCCCCCTGATTTTGTAGTGACTGCGTCCAATATCAATTCTCAAAAACTTCCGGATGAAGCGCGCGGGCCAGTTCCTCCAGACCGTCTACGGATCTCGGGCCGGGTCGGGAAAGGTGATCGTCGTTGATCTTGTAAATCCGACCGTGAAGGGCAGCGGGTGACCGTTTTAGCGCAGCCGCAATGTTGGAGTTTGCGTTTCCCATGGATCCGCCGGTGGGCAAAATAATTGCTTCCGGTCGCGCCGCCAGGGCTGACTCGGCGCTGAACTTCGGCCATGCGCCCGGGACGTCAGCAGTCACCGAAATTCCCCCGGCGCGTTTCAGCAAGTCAGTGATGAAGGCGTCTCGTCCAATTGTGTAAAGCGGTTCGTCGGATACCTGGTAGAAAACGCGTACGGGCGGTCGTGCCGCTACTTTCTCCTCGACGGCTTTAACGCGCGCGTCGAGTTGGTGCAGCAGCGCCTCAGCTTCAGCTTGCTTGCCCAGTAATTCGGCGATGCGTCGCATCGAGCGAAACACGCCCTCAAGATCATGAGAATCGGTAACGTATACCGCGATTTGGTGGGCTTCGAGCTGCGAGGTAAAGGCCTCAAGCTGCGATGCCGTCGACACAAAGACTACTTGAGGTTTCAGCGCAAGAATGCGTTCGATACTGGGCTTGAGAGTGTCGCCGACAGTTTCGACGCGTTGCGCTGCAGCCGGATAATTGCAATAGGTCGTCCGGCCCACCAAGCCGTCACCGGCGTTGAGTGCAAAAACAATCTCAGTAAGATTCGGCGCGAGGGAAACGAATTTCGTTACCGGATGCGGCAAAGATATGGTCCGGCCCGCTTCATCGGTGACGCGCGAGAAGTTGCTGGTATCGATCGCCGGGGGTCGGGAGCGCGAACAGCTCGCGAGTAACAAAGCGATGCCAATAACTAACGCGAGCGCAAGCCCCGGTGCTGAACTTTTATTAAGTTGTAAATGAGTTTTTACCATCGCCGCCGCCTCGTGTTTGCTTGTAGAAAGCGACAGGCGGACGGCTGATCAAAGACGGGCTTCGAAAACCGGGCGGCCTGAACGCCTTTCCGCGAGCGTTCAAAAGCTGCAAAGCGCTCGGGCAGGTCTCCTGACTTTAAAACGATGCCGGCTAAACGCAGCGTTTCATCACAGTGGCGCGACCGCGCGGGATTCTCACCCGCTTCCCTATTCTCCCCATTTGCTGGGGCACCCGAATGCTTTCTAATACAAAGACCAACTAACGGCGCGGACATTATCACGCGATGATCAGGGGTGTCAATTCAGTCTCCGACAAACAGGAGGTGGTCGGAGGCAGACACGACGTCTGCGCTGCCAGCTGCAAAAGCGCTTTTGCTTAGTCAATTCCTGTCCGGTAAGATTCAACGATTCCAATCCGAAAAGAATCAATCAACCGATGATAAAAACAATCGAATGGACTGACGAAGGCATCCGCATGCTGGATCAGCGTCTGCTGCCGTCTGAAGAAAAATACCTCATGCTGAGGTCATACGAAGAAGTTGCGGAAGCGATTCGCAAGATGGTTGTACGGGGCGCGCCGGCGATTGGTGTTTCCGCGGCGATGGGTCTGGCACTCGGCGCCAGTCAATCTGTGGGCGCTTCAGTTGCGGATTTGGAAGACGATTTCAATTACATGGCGCAAGTGATGTCGGAAACGCGACCCACGGCAGTGAATTTGTTTTGGGCGCTCGAACGAATGCGCGAAGCCTTTCGCAAGTTCAAGAGCGCGAGCAATGACCCATTGGAAATTAAGGCGAAGCTCGTTGAAGAAGCGCAGCAAATATTCAAGGAAGATCTTGCGGCAAATCGCGCACTCGGAAAGTTTGGCGCGGAACTACTTGCCGATGGCGACACCGTCCTCACGCACTGTAATGCCGGCGCGCTCGCGACTGCCGGTGACTACGGCACCGCGCTAGGTGTGATTCGCGGCGCGATCGATGCGGGAAAAAAGATTGCGGTGATCGCTGATGAGACGCGACCATTTTTGCAGGGTAGTCGCTTAACAGCCTGGGAACTGTCTAAAGACGATATTCCCGTTACGGTTATCACTGACAATATGGCCGGGCATGTCATGAAGAGCGGCAAAATTAACGCCGTGGTGGTGGGTGCAGATAGGATTGCGGCGAACGGAGACGCCGCGAACAAGATCGGAACCTACATGGTTGCGGTCCTGGCCCGCAAACACGATATCCCTTTCTATGTAGCCGCTCCGATTTCTACTCTGGACCTTTCTTTGAAATCAGGTGACGAGATACCGATTGAAGAACGCGATGGAAAAGAAGTTACACACATTCGTGAGCAGCAACTCGCCCCGGATGGTGTGCCGGTCCACAATCCCGCTTTTGACGTCACGCCGAATGACCTTATTACCGCAATCATCACGGACAAGGGCGTGGCCCGTGCGCCTTACGACGAAGCTTTGCGGAGATTAGTAGACGGCAGCGCCTTAGGTTCCAACGCGTAAGCAAATTAGCTTCTTGCGAAGCGACTGTTCTGCCACCAGTCCATCGTGAGTTTCAGTCCAGTGCGTAGGTCGACGCGCGGTTCGAAAGAAAGCAGTTCCCTGGCCCGCGTGATGTCAGCAAGACTATGTTTGACGTCGCCGGGCCGGGTCGGTTTGTAATCGGCTACCACGTCAGATTTTCCGGTGAGACTTTTTAACTCGCTCAGCAGTTGATTCAGAGTAATGCGTGCACCGTTAGCAATGTTGATAACCTGACCCGCCGCCTTCGCGCTCTCAGCCGCTTTTAGATTCGCGTCCACCACATTTTGAATATAGGTGAAATCGCGTGACTGCTCGCCGTCGCCGTAGATCGCCGGCTGATCTCCACTGAGCAGTGCGCTGATGAAACGGGAAATCACGCCGGAATATTGGGAGCTAGGATCCTGACGCGGACCGAAGACATTGAAGTAGCGCAGGGAGACGGTTTCCAAGCCGTAAACCCGTGTGAAAACCTGGCAATAATGCTCTCCCACGAGTTTCGCGACAGCGTATGGCGAAAGGGGCTCGGGCAACATAGTTTCGACTTTTGGCAGTATCGGTTGATCGCCGTAAGCCGAACTTGAGGCCGCATAAACCAGTCGTCGCACGTTACGATCGCGCGCCGCGAGCAGCAGTGAAAAGGTGGATTCGACACTGGCAATGTGTGTCTGTCGGGGGTTTTCCACTGAACGCGGGACCGAGGGAATGGCTGCCTCGTGAAAGACAAGTTCGACATCCTCAAGCGCCTTTCGCAAGGCACTCTCATCCGCAACACTCGCGTGCACAAAATCGAAATCACCTTTTAACTCTTCGAGGTTCTCCAGGTAGCCGGTCGATAAGTCGTCGATGATCCGCAGCTTGGCACCGGAAGCCATCAGAGCCGCGCCGATATGCGAGCCGATAAAGCCAGCCCCACCAGTAACGAGTGCGATTCCACTTAAAGGCATAGGAGATTAGGTCGTCGTCAGTAGTAAAGTGCCAAACGCACGCAGGTTCTAACGGCCAACGCCCACGTACTGAAAACCGAGCTCACGCATGTCGGACGGATCGTAGATGTTGCGCAGGTCAGCGATTTTTGGCGAACGCATCAAATCGCGGATTCGGGCCATGTCGAGCGCACGAAACTGGTTCCACTCCGTGATGAAAACCAGCGCATCAGCGCCAGACACCGCTTCATACTCGTCGGCGGCATACTCGATCTGCGGAAGCACCTTGCCAGCTTCTTCCATGGCGACCGGATCGTATGCCCGGACGTTAGCGCCGTTGGTAACCAAAGCGTTTACAATTTCGATAGCCGGCGCCTCACGCATATCGTCCGTTTCCGGTTTGAACGCCAGACCCAGGACCGCGATTGTCTTGCCCGTTAGTTCGCCCACGAGCTTTTCTATTTTAGGCACCATTGCCTCGCGCTGCCGTCGGTTAACTTCAATTACGGCATCGACGATTCTGGACTCGCAGTTAAATTCGCGAGCAACGGACGCCAGCGCGCGCGTGTCTTTCGGAAAGCACGAACCACCGAATCCCGGCCCGGGATGCAGGAACTTGCTGCCGATGCGCTTGTCCATGCCGATTGCGCGGGCCACGTCGTGCACGTCGCAGTCGATGCTTTCACAGAGATTCGCGATCTCGTTGATGAATGAAATTTTCGTGGCGAGAAAGGCGTTCGCAGCATATTTTGCCAACTCGGCGGCTTCGAGAGAGGTGATAACGAAAGGCGCTTCGATTAGATAAAGCGGACGATAAAGGTCGCGCATTATTGCCACGGCTTCTTCATCGCGGCTGCCAATCACCACACGATCAGGGCGCATAAAATCGTTTATGGCTGCACCCTCCCGCAGGAACTCAGGGTTTGAAACAATCCCGAAGTTCAATCGCGTTTTTAGATTATCACGTATTAACTTACGCAGATGTTCGCCGGTTCCGATGGGCACGGTTGACTTCGTGACGATCACCTTGTAGCCGTTCATGAACTCGGCAACCGAACGCGCGGCGGTTTCAACGAAACTCAAATCGGGCGAGCCATCGCTCTTCGGTGGCGTACCCACGGCGAGAAAAATGACCAGTGCCTGCTCTACAGCCTGCTTGAGGTCGGTGGTAAACCGCAGCCGGCCAGACTGCATGTTCTTAATAACTAACTGCTCGAGGCCTGGTTCGTAAATCGGCATTACGCCTTCAATCAGGCGATCGATCTTGTTGGCGTCAATGTCAACGCAGGTGACGTCAACGCCGAACTCAGCAAAACAGGCACCTGTAACCAGACCTACGTAACCGGTGCCAATTACGGCAATATGCATTAAAAATTACCTGGGATTAATAAGGAGGGTGTCGTTTACGTGCAAAACCTTGCGGGTCCGGCGCGACACATCGTCGCGTGACCCGCAAGGTTTTGATTATTGAACAGCTGCGCTACGTTGAGCGCTGCAGTTGTCGAAACACAACAATCGACTACTTCGAGGGGCTGATTACGATCGCGTTGCCGCCGAAGTTCAAATCGTTATCATGCATCGCCGCATAGATAATTCCAGCGGTTGCGCCAGCGCCGAGCAAAATCAGAGCAGCCAATTCGCCACCGCTCATTTTGTCGTCGTCGTCGCCTGGATCGTCTTTCGGGTTCGGCGTACCAGCAGAAGCACTCTCACCAGCTGCAACCTGCTTCACGGAATCGCCGACGCGCAGCTGCGCAACGCCCGAATGAGTCGTTAAAGAAGTGATGCCCTTGACCACATTCACAGTGAACGAAGTCGCCTGGCTGCCATCGACTACCACGATACCGTCTTTGGTCGTGAAGTTAACCGAGGTTCCGGCAACTGTAGAGACATGCGCCGTACCGTTATCCAGCAAACCGTTGATGCTCTTATCGGTAAAGCTGAGCTTCAAGCTGGAACTGGACAACAACTCAACGCGGCCCAGCTTACTGAGGCTCACCGTCGCAACACTCTTGTCGGCTGTAGCAATCACACTCTCCGAAAAGACTGTGCCGCCTGAAACCGCCGCTTCGCCGTTGACAGTAGCCTGACCGGCGATGGAGAGCTCTCCAGACGGGGCCTTTGCTGCGGGCGACGCCAACACAACCATCGAGTAAACACTCAAAATGGCAACTGCCACCAAGGCCGCGATCGGTTTGCGGCTCCAAGTTTTGCTAATCATTAACTTTCCTCCCGTATTGTGAACAAAAATCTTAATTGCGTGCCGCGACGGCGAAAAATGAAGCGCACTTGCCATCCGCCTCTTATACCGTGTGCGATGTTCAAAGGCCCGAATGCCGTCTGCAAAGCCTAAAACACGCGGCTGTTATTACATGAATGGCCATTCGCTGTCAACAGACTTTTGGCCAACTTTGCCACAAAACTGTGCTTTTTTCGGTTGGCCGAGAATTTATCACACGGGCCAGATTGAGTCCAGCGATTTCTCGCCCGGCTGGGGTTCAAAAGGACCATCAGCTGCAGTCGCTTGGCAGGCGTTGCCTCGGCACGTGGCCGCCGCCGAGACTCTGAAACGGGACGTTTGACCTGCTAGCCGCTCAGGGCGTTGAAACTCGTCGCGCGCGGACGGTCGGTGGCGGCGTTGAAACTCGATTGGAAACCGTTGAACCCGCCGCGTTGTTAGATAGATTCATCCGCTGCATCATGTCGGCCTGCTCGTAAGGGTCAAGCCTGGCGAAGATGAAGAACGTATCTCCGCTTCGAACGCTGCCGAGATATCTAAAAGTCGCCTGCACCACTTCGCCTACTCTCAAAGTCTGAAAACGTGGCGGCCGCTCGAATAGCAGCCCCAGCTCATCGCTAGACACCGCCTCTAACTCCGGCAGGTAATCGTTTTGAGACTCGCGAGCTATCTGTATGGCCATTTGGCGAAGCGCTCGAATGCGATTGGAGTTGCGGCGGTAATAAGACGGGCTAACCTCCCGCCGACTCGCTCGATCGTCTACAACTTCCTGCTCATTACGCAGGTAGCCCAGGTAGGTTCGCACCACAGGCCCGAACTGGTCGTCTTCTCTGGCCATCTGTGCGGCCGCACCAAAGGCTGTACACAACAAAACCGATCCGATAACCGTTAGACGGATAAGACGGGAATTACTCATGGGTTTGCCCCTCAGATTGAGTTGGAAACACGGAAAGTCGGCTTATGGGAACAGTATCGGATTCTAACAAAGCGCGTCTGAGAGTGCGTTGCATGGACATTTCAGCAATGTTACATTGATCTTCAATTTAAGGTAAGCCAACGCCTCGAACAGGTATTCCCGGTGGACAATTTTTTCGCTGACAAAAAGGTGGCATTAGGTATCACCGGGGGGATCGCTGCTTACAAGGCCGCCGAAGTTTTGCGCGGCCTCCAGCGTAGCGGTTGTACCGTGCGTGTTGGCATGACTAAGCGAGCCTGCGAGTTTGTGCAGCCTCTGACTTTTCGCGCGCTTTCCGGAGCTCACGTCGTAGTCGACGACTACGCACCGGACAATCCCGACCCAATCGCCCACATAACCTTTTCTCAAACTGTCGACCTCTTCCTGATCGCACCGGCGACAGCGAACATGATCGCCAAGCTCGCCAACGGCATCGCTGACGATTTCCTGAGCTCCACCTATTTAGCCTCGACGGCGCCCGTGTTGATTGCTCCCGCAATGAACCCTACCATGTGGCACCACCCGGCGACGCAGCGTAATCTCCGACAATTAAGGGCGGACGGCGTTATTATTGTCGAACCTGATGAGGGCGAAATGGCGTGCGGTTCGATTGGGCCGGGTCGTTTGAGCGACCCGGACAAAATCGTGGCGGCAGCATTAGAAATCCTGCGCGACGGACCCAAAGAGAAGGCGCGGGATCTAACCAATGAACATTTGCTGCTCACGGTCGGCGCTACCCGCGAAGCTATCGATCCGGTGCGTTTTATTTCCAACAACTCTTCGGGTCGCATGGGCTTCGCTATCGCGGAAGCCGCCCGACGCCGTGGCGCGAAGGTCACCGTAATCGCAGGAGTAACCTCGGTGGCCGAACCTGCGTCGGTTGAAATTATCCGGGTGACCACGGCCGACGCAATGCATCGCGCCGTGATGGAGAACTTGCCCGCAGCGTCCGTTTTCATTGGGACCGCAGCTGTCGCTGACTACCGACCAGTCCAAAAATCGCCTCAAAAAGTTAAGAAAACCGAAAACTCAATTAGTCTCGAATTGGAGCGAACTCCAGACATCCTCAGCGCTGTCGCCAGCAGTAATCAGCCACACCTGTTGGTTGTTGGATTCGCGGCGGAAAGCGAAAACGTACTCGCGAACGCGCGCCAAAAGTTGACTGCAAAAAACCTGCACGCAATTGTGGCCAACGACATAACTCAGCAGGGCGTGGGTTTTGACTCGCCGACAAACGAAGTGACGATTATCAGTCGCGACAGCACTGCACCGATTCACGTGCCGCTAATCGCAAAGACCAACCTCGCGGATATTATTTTGGATGAGGTCGTTCGCCTGCGCGCGCGCGTGGACCCACTTGACGTAGTCGCACCAGCTCGCGCTCGCGGCTAACTTTTACTTGATTATGGAAGCTCAAAACGATGCCGACGAGTTACTCTCACTCGTAAGAGAGACGACTGAATTTGTAAAGTACTTCAAGGAACTCGGCATAGATCGGATTGAGACTTCCGACGAAGCCTCGTCGAGCCAGAGTCTGCCGCCGCATCCAGTAATATTCGAACCGGACGTTACCGAACCCAGGCCCTCGTCTATTCCAGCGGCGAAGTTTCCTCCGCAACCGTCGCAGACACCCCTTGTCGCAAGTCTCTTCGAAGTATCAACGGACAATACCCTGCCTCCCTCAACCGAAACCTTCGAAGAAATTTGGGCGGAAATTGGAAACTGCACACGTTGCCCGCTCTATGAGCGCCGCACTAACATCGTCCACACGGACGGCAATCGTAAAGCGCGGCTTATGTTCGTCGGCGAAGCACCGGGTGCTGACGAAGATGCGCAGGCGAGGCCGTTTGTCGGACGCGCGGGCCAATTGCTGACAAAAATTATTGAAGCCATCGGGTTCAAGCGCGAAGAAGTTTTGATTGGCAACGTCAACCGCTGCCGCCCTCCTGGTAATCGTCCACCCACACCGGAAGAGGCAGCAATGTGTAAGCCATTTTTGTTACGCGAGATTGCCGCTGTGCGGCCAGAGGTAATTGTGGTGTTGGGCAATACTGCGATGAGAAACCTTTTGGATATCAAGCAGGGCATAACCAAAGTGCGCGGCGAATTTCAGAATTATCACGGCGTCAAAGTTATGCCCACTTTCCATCCCGCGTACCTGCTACGAGATCCTTCCAAAAAGAAGGAGACGTGGGAAGACTTAAAGAAAGTGCGCGACTTCCTGGACAGCACAAGAAAATAGGAAAGCCTTACGCAGGCGCCGCTGCGAAGCGGCTTTTGCAATTTCCCTTTTCGCGCTACCTTCTGAGCGTGGAACAGCGCCCCGAATCTTCTCACGAGGATTCGCCAAACATTCATCCAACCACTTCTGTGCCAGCGCCCGAAACGAACGCGCCTCGATATGTGGAGGTCGCGGTGCCCTTGCACGTTTCGTCAACGTTTATCTACCGGCTGCCTGAGTCGCTGCGGGATATCGCACAACCTGGCTCGCGGATCGTTGTGCCGCTCGCTCGGAAACTGGTGACGGGTTACATCACCGGATTACTGCAAGAATTGCGACCCGGCACCAGCCTCGAAGATTCTACTGTCAAAGATGCGAAAGAAATTCTTGACGCCGTTCCCCTGGTAACACCCGAACTTCTCGAACTAACGCGCTGGGTGGCCGACTATTACCTCGGAGCCTGGGGCGAAGTAATAAAAGCCGCGCTTCCACCGGGGATCAGTCCAACAATCGATCGCTTCCTGCTTCTCACTCCAGACGGCACCGCCCAAGTGAGCCAATTGCCCGAAGAAAATCTCTCCAACAAACAACGGATGTTGAAACTGTTGGCGGAAAACGAAGAGGTATCGGTTGAAGAAGTTACACGCGAACTTGCAGGTGCTGACGTTACGAAGCTAATGCGCGACCTCGAACGCGAGGGCTTCATCGAAATTCGGCAGCGGCCGGGAAACGAGTTTGTCAAAGCGAAATATCAGCGTCGTGTTCGTTTGGCTTCCGCATCTGACGAACCCGACGCGCGCAAGTTCACCGCGGCACAACTGCGCGTAATCGAAACATTGAAGCAGTACAACTCGCTCAGTCTGCCGCAACTGACGGCGCTGGCGAACGTCGGTCCCTCGTCAGTCAGCACGCTGAACAAACGCCGCATCGTCGAAGTCTTTGAAGAACGCATACGCCGCGATCCCATGGGCGACGCGAGCCCTGAGGAACAAAAGGATTACGATCTGACTGACGACCAAAAGCGAGTTCTGTCAGAACTAGATCAACCGTTGCGGGCTCGCGCGTATTCCGCATTTCTGTTGCACGGCGTCACTGGCAGCGGCAAAACCGAAGTCTACATTCGAGCCATGCGCGTGGCGGTTAGCCTCGGCAGGTCTGCGCTGATGCTCGTACCGGAAATCGCGCTCACGCCCGTTTTTTCAAGACGTTTGCGCATGCACTTTGCCGATCAGGTTGCGATTTTTCATTCTTCGCTATCGCGCGGGGAACGATTCGATGAATGGACGCGTGTACGAAACGGCGAGGCCCGAATTGTAATCGGAACGCGTTCGGCAGTCTTTGCCCCAGTGAAAGACCTGGGCTTAGTAATCGTCGACGAGGAGCATGAGTCGACTTACCGGCAACAGGATTCGCCGCATTATAACGGTCGCGATACCGCGATCATGCGCGCACAAAAGGAGGCGGCCGTAGTCATTCTCGGCTCTGCCACGCCTTCGCTCGAATCGTTTCATAACGCGAACACAGGCAAGTACCAGTATTTACGGCTACCGAATCGGCTGGGCAATCGTCCGATGGCCGAGGCGAAAATTGTCGACATGCGTGACGTGTTTTCGCGTCACCAAAAGCCGCAAATATTTTCCGAGGAACTGCTGAAGGCGATCGGCGCAACCCACGAGAAAGGAGAACAGTCGATTATTCTGTTGAATCGTCGCGGCTATTCGAGCTTTGTTTTGTGCCGCTCATGCGGCGAGAGCATTCAGTGCCCTAACTGCGACGTGACCCTGACATATCATCGCAGCGACAAGGTAATCATTTGTCATTATTGCAACCATCGCGAGCCGGCGCCGCACGTCTGTCCTAACTGCAAAGGCAAGTACATTTACTACGTCGGCGAAGGCACGCAGCAAATTGAAGAGCAATTGCGCATACTATTCCCTGCCATCAATATGGCACGCATCGATCGCGACACTGCGTCGCGCCGCGGCGTCTTTGAAAAATCTTTGAGTGATTTCGGCGCCGGCAAGATCGATATGCTGGTGGGAACCCAAATCCTTGCGAAAGGCCATGACTTTCCCAACGTCACACTGGTGGGCGTCGTTTCGGTAGATGCCGGCATGGCTCTGCCTGACTTTCGTGCTGCCGAACGTACTTTTCAGTTGTTGACGCAAGTGGCGGGTCGCGCCGGCCGGGGTGATCGCGCTGGGAAAGTTTTGATTCAGACATACCATCCATATCACTACGCGCTCAAACATGCGGCCGCGCAGGATTACGACGGTTTCTACAAGGAAGAGGTGCGGCACCGGCAGAGTCTCAATTTTCCACCGTTTGTAGCGCTCGCATCGTTGCTCGTTCATGGCAGCGATTTGGCCCGTGTGAGATCGGACGCCGTTGAACTACGCAAAGAATTGGATTTTGCTAACACTGAACGCGCGGCGCGAATTCTTGGTCCGGCGCCAGCTCCACTTGCCAGACTGAAGGGGGAATTTCGCGTTCAACTGATCATCAAGTGTCGCAATCGCCGCGAGTTGCGCCGGCTGATCGATGCCGCGTTGAAGGCGCTCGCCGAACGAAAAATAAACCTGAGATCGATTACGGTTGAGATCGACCCGGTCTCGATAATGTAACGCAAACTGTTAGTTTGCGTCTGGGCAGTAGCCCGACAGTTATGGAGGGCTACGTTGCCATTCAAGCTTGATTGAGGGCGCACTGGACGCGCGAGGTTGCGCCCCGCGGAGCCCTCCATGACTGTCGGGCTACTGCCCCGTGCCGCGTCGTCTTACAACTGACAGTTTGCGTTACGAATGCGATAAACTCCCCCTCATGAAACTTTCGGAATTGGCAAACTTAACGTCTGCGCGACTCGACGAGAACTCGGGCGATCTTGAGATCACCGGAGCCGCCGGGCTCGATGAGGCCCAGGCCGGCGACATCTCATTCCTCGCTAATCCGCGCTACACACCGAAGGTGAATTCCACGCGGGCCTCCGCAATTTATCTCGCCGAAGGCGCACCGGTTGACCGGAAGATACCGGTGCTGCGTGCTGCGAATCCATATCTAGCTTACACCCGCGCGTTGCGTTTGTTTCATCCGGAACCCGAGTTCCCGTCGTTTATTCACGAAACGGCGGTAATAGATCCATCGGCCGAAGTCGCGGAAAATGTTTCAGTCGGTCCCGGTGTGGTGATCGGTCCCCGTTGCCGGATTGCACCTGGTGTGCGCATCCACGCAAATGCGACGATTTACGAGGACGTTTCGATTGGCGCCGGCTCGACCGTCCACTCGGGCGCCGTCATACGCGAACGGTCCTCTCTCGGCGAACGTGTCGTCATCCATAACAACGTGGTGGTTGGTTGCGACGGTTTTGGTTACGCGAAGGACGAAGCGAAGAGTTGGCTGAAAATTCCGCAAACCGGTCGGGTAGTGATTGAAGACGACGTGGAAATCGGCGCCGGCACGACTATCGATCGCGCGTCAGTCGGCGAATCAAGAATTGGTCGCGGTACAAAAATCGACAACTTAGTGCAGATTGGCCACTCCTGCACCGTCGGGGAAGACACGCTGTTGTGCGCGCAGGTGGGTCTGGCGGGGAGTTCGCACATCGGCAGCCGCGTGATACTGGCCGGTCAGGCCGGCGTCGCGGGTCACCTTACGATCGGCGATGACGTGGTGTTGACTGCGAAAAGTGCGACCAGTCACGACGTGCCCGCCGGAAAAGTCATTTCCGGCATACCCGCTTTTGATAATAGAGACTGGCTGAGATCGACGGCGGCTTTCCGCAGGCTGGGTGAGATGCAGAGAAAACTTCGGGAGCTTGAAAAGAAGATTGCAGAAATGTCCGACAAACTTATGTCCGACAAACTTTAGTTTGTCGAAGAGGTGATTAGACGACAAGCTGAAGCTTGTCGAACACCCTAGGTGATGGCACCGCCGTCTACGATTACAACTTCACCGTTCATAAAACTGTTGCGATCGCTCACCATAAAAGCTGCGTATTCAGCTAACTCTTCCGGCCTTCCGGCGCGTCCTGAAGAAGCCCAGAAGTGGTGCATCTGTAACAACCGTTCGGGTAGGGCCTGCGCCAGTTCCGTATCGAAGATGCCGGCGGCAATCGCGTTCACTTTCACGCCGAAGGTGCCGGCTTCGCGCGAGAGGCATTTCGTGAATCCGATCATCGCCGCTTTTGAGGTCGCGTAGTGCACCGCAGTCGGCAAGGCGCGCATGGCGCCGATGGAAGTGATATTGAGGATACTTCCCTTCCGCTGGCGGATCATCTGTTTATAAATTGGTTTGGTCACCGCAAAGAGGCTGCCGACGTTCGTATTAATCACTTCATCCCAGGCGCGGTCGGTTGTAGTGGCAAAATTATCGCCACGATTGATGGCCGCGTTATTGATTAGAACGTCAATTCCGCCCCACTTTTCCACGACTTCACGCGTTACCTTTTTCATGCCCACGCGATCCGTCACTGACACTTTGAAATTCAACGCCCGACGTCCGTGAGCTTCAACCTTCGCCATCGTTTCAATTGCGAGATCGTCACGCGAGTTGTAATTGAAGGCTATGTCAGCGCCTTCGCGAGCGAGCACGTCGCAGAGCGCCGCGCCAATACCGCGGGTCCCTCCAGTGATAAAAGCACGTTTACCTTCGAGCAATAGGCCCACAGTTAATTCGTCTCCTAAAAAAGCCCGCGTCGAACTATGCGAGCGGGCAATACGATTTTCCGGCTCTTTGCTGAATCTGAGCAGGCGTCAAGATCACATCTGAATTGCGAGTTGATTTTTGTGCCGGGAAATTAAACTCTGAAAAGCGATAACAGTCAACGAGGCACAACTGTGGCGAGCATCAAGCGGAGGCTACTTCAGCCATAGCTGGTTGTTCCGGTAAGTCATTTGCGGCCGGAATGAGCGCCGTAATTTCTTCAACGATATGACGAGTAGCATTGGGAATCGCAAGACCGATGGTCGCGGCGCGCATCGCGGAATAATGAGCGGTGTCTTCAACCATGCGCCGAATCACCGGAACGATATCGCCCGCGCGTTTTAACAAAATGCCGGCGCCGCGATTCACGACGAGGCTTACGGTTCCGGCTTCCTGAGGCATGGGCGCGGTGATCGCATCGGCAATAATCGGTAGCCGGCAAGCCAATGCCTCAAAGGTCGTCAAACCACCGAGCTTGGAAATCATGACGTTGGCAGCGCCCATCAATTCCTCGACGTGTTCGGAATACCCAATTACCTTCACCGGAAACTGTGCGGTTTCAGCGATGAATTCAGCGTCGGCGCGCAACTCTTCATTTTTGCCGGCGAGGAAAATCGCCTGCACGTTGAGTTCACCGCGCACCAGCTCACGGAAAATTTGCGGGATATTGCCTCCGCCTTCCCAACCGGCGTTGACAAAGACGGTGAATTTCTCGGGATCGAGGCCCAGTGCACACCGCGCTGCACGAGCCGCGTCGTCGCCGGGATACGCAAACTTGTGATGCACCGGCATACCCGAAATTTTTATGCGCGCCGGCGAAACGCCGTAGTCGATTAACTGCTGCCGCGCCTCATCACTCGCCACGAGGTACAGGGACACGTCGTCGCACGCCCAACCTTTCCAAAAACCGTATGAAGGATCGGTGACGACCGAAACGAGCGGAATGTGGTCAGTAAGCTTAAGCTCCTTGAGCACGCGCGCGAATATGTGTTGAGTTAAAGGGTGAACGCTGACAACTACGTGCGGACACCAGCGTTCGAAAATTTCGGCGACGTAACCGACGCAACGCTTATGAAAGAATTCGCGCGTCTCAGGACGAAACCTGTTCACTGCCCAGTAAACATATTTCATCCAGTGTTGCTTATTGCGCAGCACCCAATTGTAAATCCCGACCATCTTCGCCGTGATCGAGTGGGACTCTTCAACGGCGCGAACGACGCGCACCGCATACGACTGTCCGTCGAAAAACTTTTGTACTCCGGCAACGATCGCCGCGGCCGCCGAGCGATGGCCACCGCCCGTGTCCGACGAGAGAATCAAAATTTTCGGGATACGCTGCGTCATATGTTCGACAAACTTCAGTTTGTCGGTCCTACGTAGGTCATTAACTTCAAAGCGACAAACTGAAGTTTGTCGAACTTACGCGCCGACGGTCATTCCTTCCGGCTCCGGCTGCAGCCGATCAATTTCTTTGCGCGCCTTCTTCATCTCTTTTTCCAGCTTCTTGATCTGGATCAAGTGGCCGGGATTAAACGGCAGCGAGGGGTAATAACTGTTCGACTCGTGTGTGCAGAAGCAGCCGTCGAGCGCCTTCTTGCGTCGCTCCTTCATCGCGGGCGAGAGCCAGAGCTTCTGAAAGTTCCAGTCAAAGTCGCGCAGGTTGGCAATCGGCGCCAGGTTTTCACAGGACGAAACTGTGCCTTCGTCGTAAATCACGCCGCCGGCTGTTCCCGCGTAGCACTTCATCTGCGCCTGTTGCGTTTCCTGGGCCTTCGCGATCAATCCGTGCATGTAGATATCGATTGCCGCTTTGAAATAACCGGCGTTGCCGCCGTAGTTATTCTTGATGGCAGCGTGGCGCGAATCGTCGTCGATCATCGCAGCCAACTTTTTGTAGCGCGAGTGATCGATATCGAGCTCCACGGGATCGGCTGAGGGCGGACGAATGTAGTTGAAGTTAACTTTGTCCGGCCTGAGATCGTATTTCAAAAAGTCGTACCACTCGAAAATGGTGTCCTGGTTCGAATTCATGAAGCAGGTGCACGTCTGCACATCCAGCTTGGGAAATTGCTTCTTGATTAACTGCAACTCGCGGGCGGTTTCGATCGCGATGTCCCATGAGCCGACTTTCTGACGAATTTTCTCGTGTGGTTCCTTGAGGCCATCGATGCCAAGGGCAACGGTCACGTTCAGTTCGGGACACTCTTCAAGTATGCGCGTTATGTCTGGAAAGATTCGTTTCTGAATCTGCCCGTTTGACATGATGTAAATCGATTCAAGGCGATTGTTTTTGTAGAACGCGCGCGCGATCTCCGGAAGATCTTTGCGTGTGAACGGCTCGCCGCCGGCGAGAATCAACACGCCCAAATTGCCGCCGAGCGTCTCGGAAATCTTCTCAATCTCGTGCGTCTTCATCTGCAACTTCTTGCGCGGACGATCGTCAAGTTCATCCGTAAAGAAGCAGTGAGTGCAGCGCATGTCGCAAACCGACGTCACTAAAATGTTCAGCAAGATTGGCGAGAAAGGCTGGCCAATTGCCAGCTTCGCGTAACGTTTTAATAGCTCTCTAGTGGTGTAATCCATTTCAACCTCAGATGATCAATACGCACCTTTTGATGCCGACAAACATTAACAGATCACACGTTTTAACGTAACCCCGTGCTCTGCGACTGTAATAATTTTGTAATCGGGAAAACGGCGCGGTGAGCAGACTATGAAACTGTGGTGCGTTCGCTGCGAATCGGGATGCCAAGAGCACGCATTCTCCGGTAGAGATGGCTACGGTCAACGCCCATCAATTCGGCGGCGCGCGAAACATTGCCTTCCGCTTCGTCAAGTTTTCTTTGAATGAACTCGCGGTGGTAAGCCTCGGTCGCCTCCTTGAACGACGGGAAACGAAAAGACGCAGCCGGCGCTTCATCTTTTCCATGCGGCGGCAAGTCGCCTTCGCTAACTTTGATTCCCGGATTCATAATCACCACGCGTTCGATCGTGTTTCGCAGCTCGCGTACGTTGCCCGGCCATGAGTAGTTCTGCAGCTCGTCAATTGCCTCACGGGTAAACTCCTTTGGCTCTTTGCCATAGGCCTGGGAAAAATTACGATTGAAGTAATCGACCAGCAGCGGCACATCTTCAAGCCGCTCGCGCAGTGGCGGTAACTCAAAAGGGATTACGTTAAGCCGATAAAACAGATCAGGGCGAAACTTTCCCTGCTCAATCTCGACGTCCAGTTGCTTGTTAGTCGCCGCGATCACCCTGACGTCCACTTGAACCGACGTCCCGCTACCCACCGGCTCGAATCTTTGTTCCTCGAGCACACGCAGAACCTTCGCCTGGACGTTCGCGCTCATGTCGCCGATCTCGTCGAGAAAAAGTGTGGCGCCGTCAGCCAGTTCAAACTTGCCCTTCTTCGCTGCCGTCGCGCCGGTAAATGCGCCCTTCACGTGTCCAAATAATTCCGACTCGACCAACTCTTCCGGGATCGCCGCCGAGTTTACTTCGACGAATAGCGCCCCTGCCCTTCGCGATTGCGCATGGATCGCATGGGCAACGAGTTCCTTGCCCGTGCCGGATTCGCCGTAAATCAGGACGCGTCCATCCGTCGGCGCCACGATTGAAATCTGCTTGCGCAGGGCGCGCATCGCGACCGACTCGCCAACCATCGCGTATTCCTTCGCCAGCTCCGCAGACATTTCCGCATTGATCAGTTCCAGCCGGCGTTGCCGCAGAGCATTGCGCACGGTCAGCACAGTCTTTTCGATCGAAAGCGGTTTCTCAATGAAGTCGAAGGCGCCCAGTTTGGTCGCACGAACCGCAGTTTCGACGTTGCCGTGACCCGAAATAATTACTACTGCTGATTCCGATCCGGCAGCTCGCAGTTGCTGCAGTGTTTCCAATCCGTCGATTCCGGGCAGCCACACGTCGAGCAGAATGCAGCCATAAGCTCGCTGCTCGGCTGCAGCCAGACATTCTTCTCCAGACGCTACGGCCTGGACAGTGAAGCCTTCGTCTTTCATGACGGCACTCAGCGTCTCGCGAATGCCCGGTTCATCATCGACTATGAGAATTGAATCCATGAAAATGTGGCGGTGTTTGGAGTTCCGCCTTTAGGCGGGTATTTGGTTTATAAAAAGCCCGCCTAAAGGCGGAACTCCAAACGCTACATGGTCGTTGCCGGCAGTTCAATGACAAATCTTGCGCCGCGTGGATAGTTGGCCTCAGCCCGAATCCGGCCCTTATGTTCCAGGATGATTCGCTGGACGATCGCCAGACCCAGCCCGGTGCCGCTGCCGCCCGTTGAAAAGTAGGGTTGAAACAAACGTTTGAAATCGCCCGGCTGAATTCCCTGGCCCGTGTCTGTCACTTCCGCGATCAAAAGGCTACGGCTGGCATCGAAACTGGTAGCTATCAAAATTTCTTTCGGTCCGAAAACAGTGGTGAGCGCGTTACGCGCATTGTCTATAAGATTCACAAACACGCGCCGCAATTGTTCCGTGTCCAACATAGCAGACGGCAGCGCCGAGTCCAGCCTCGCATCAATCGTCACTCCATCCAGTCGATCGTCGTAAAGCGCGATGGCATGACGGACGACCTCGTTCAAATCAGCGACTTCAAGCCGGGCAAGCGGCAAGCGCGCGAAGCGCGAGAACTCATCGACCATCGCTTTCAAGCCGGCGACCTCTCGCGCAATTGTCTCAGTGCATTCACTGATGACGGCCGTCACCTGGGTTTCGCGAGCTTCGTTCTCCTGATTACCGTTGGCACCAGTTCGGCCGTTGCCATTCGCATTTACACGCTTGTAGGTCTTCGCGATCCGTTCGGCGGAAAGTTGGATCGGCGTTAACGGATTCTTGATTTCGTGCGCCATGCGCCGCGCAACTTCGCTCCACGCGGCGACGCGTTGTGCCGCCAGTAACTCAGACAGGTCTTCCAACACCAGCACCACACCGCGTTTCTGTGCGGCTGAAGCTCGCAAAGCCGTTGCGGTCAAGGCGACCGGCAACGCTTCGGTCTCGGTTTCTTTGTCGATTGCGCCTAGTAGCTGTGCCTGCTCGGTCGCCTGTCCCGTCCGACGCGCTCGTCGCAGGACACGATCGATGATCGTCCAATCCTCTTCGACGAGCAGGTTTTGAAACTTCCGCTGGTCGCCGGTACCGGCGTTGAGCCGCAGGATGCGCGTCGCCGCCGTATTAATCGTGGTAACGCAATCGTCTTCATCAAGCGAGATTACGCCGGTCGATAACGATTGCAGGATCGTTTCGATGTAGTCGCGGCGTTCCTCGAGCGTCAGGTTCTTCTCGCGTAACGCCGCCGAGCCGGCTTCGATGCGCTTGCGGTTTTCCGCGAGCTGCGCGGTCATCAGGTTAAACGAATGCGCCAGTAATGCGAGCTCATCGTCGGCAACGGTCGTTACGCGGTGTTCGAGGTTTCCGCGTGCGATTTCTTTCGACGCTTCCGCGAGCGCTTTGATTGGGGTGGCAATCCCGCGCGCCAGATAAATCGCGACCCAACTGGATACAAACAAAAGCATCAGTGTCATCAAGCCGAGTGTCGAAAGTGCCAGGGAACGAACGCGCCGTTGTCGAGAAACAAGTTTGCGGTATTCGTTCTGTGAGCCTTTGATTGTCGCTTCCAGATCACTGCCTTCGTGGGGCAACGACACAAGTATCAATTTCTCGTTGTCGGAAATGGGCGCCACCATCGCGTCAAAGCTTTTGCCGTCAGCGAGGCTGTCGTCGGCGCTCGATAACGCACGCGCTTTTGCGATCAGGCTGTCGACTTCGGATGTGTTCACTCCAGTCAGCGAGCCTCGACTTGTCGCCACGACGCGTCCGCTCACATCAACAATCTCAATCGCCGAAAGCTGGTTACTTGCGATCACGCGCTCGATCGTCGCCTGCTTTTCCGAGTCCGATTGCGGCTTAAGGACCACGGCCAACAAGCCTGCAGTGTCGCGCAGTTTCCGCGCGTTCGCATCGACGGCCTCCCGCTGGATCTCCTGCGCCTCATTGACTACCCGCGTAGAGAAACCGCCAAACCATTTTTCCAGCGAACGGTTGAGGAACAAATACGAGAACACGGCCATCGCAATGATTGGCAGGAAGCTAATGGCAATGAAGTAAAACAGCAGACGAGTTTTGATCTTCGAACCGAGCTGTAGTTCACGTCGCTCGCGGCGCAGTTTCAGTAAGTTGCGCACAAAGATGAAGGAGAAGACCACAAACGCGACGAAGTTGAGGGTCGACATCGCATAGAGGAGCAGGGTGTCCGAAGCCGTATCGGGAGGCAGCACCGTCCACAGCCACAGCTGTTGCGAGACGATCACGGACAGCAGCAAAAATACGGTAATGCCAAGCGCCCACAGCACGATTCGCCGGCGGCGAGTCAGTTTTCCTGCGTTCGTTTTGGATGGAACTTCGGCGGGCTGTTCAGGGTCATTACTCATGCGGAAGTGCGGCGAGTTTAACATAGGGAAAGAATGACAGGCATACGCGAGTTGCAATGTTGCGTTGCTGACACGGGTCAGTAGCCCGACCGTCAGGGAGTTTTTTTTGCGCCTTCAAGCCCTCCCTCACGGTCGGGCTATTGCCCCGCCTGGTCTTTCCACTCCTGGTAATGCACCTTCGAGGACTGCCGAGGCAAAACCCGATTTATCGAAAACCATAACTATCGTCTAGAATGCCTCCCGCACTTTCAGTCCGACAATCATCACTCGATGCACCCGAACGAACTCTTCGTTAACGCTTCCGGACACCTGCGCGCCGCGTGGCGTCTGGTCATCTTCATCGTCGTTTACCTCTGCATCCTGTTTGTGCTGACCTCCCTGGCGCGGTTGCTTTACGCGTTTGCGCTAAACTCCATTCCCGACCGGATCGGTAGCGACTTCGTGCAGAACGTCGTCTTCCGCTTGATTCTATTGGTCAGCGCGTTAGCGGCCGGATACATATGTACGCGTGGACTGGAACGACTGCCGTGGCGTGCACTCGGTTTGTGGTTCCACTCCGGCTGGTTGCGCGATCTGGGCTTTGGATCCTTACTGGGTTTTCTATCACTCGCCCTCGCCACTGCGATCGCAACGGCCGGCGGCGGACTGAGTTTTACGATCTCAGGTCGCGCTGCGCTTGGTGCTGTTTTCCAAACGCTGCTCTTCACGGGCATGCTCTTCATAATCGCCGCCCTTGCCGAAGAAGCACTGTTCAGAGGCTATCCCTTACAAACGCTGGCGCGCGCCAATTTTGCAGGGCTGGGTGTCTTGCTCACTTCGGTTCCCTTTGCCGCGGTTCATTTGCAAAATCCAAATGTCGTCGCGGGGTTCACCTTTATTAATACCGCGCTCGCCGGAATCTGGTTCGCGTTTGCCTATCTCAAAACGCGGTCGCTTTGGTTTCCCCTCGGAATCCACTGGGCCTGGAATTGGGCGCTGGGATCATTTTTTGGCCTTCCGGTTAGCGGGCTATCGAATCTTGCGCCTCAGCCACTGATGCGGGGCGCTGACCACGGACCGGCCTGGCTGACCGGCGGAAGTTACGGAATAGAGGGCGGCATTGCCTGTACGATCACTTTGATCATTTCGACCATTTTCATCTATCGCACCTCGCTGGTGAAAATAACCCCCGAAATGAAGGAACTCACGCCCAAAGCTTCGATTACTGAGCCAATCGGGCCGGATCCCGAGCTATCCGTCTAGCCTTTCTGTTAACACTCTCCCTCTCGCTCCCGTCTTACCGGTGTCAGCGAAGCAATAATTCAATTCGCCGCACCGAATGAGACAGTTCAATGTATGAGCTCGAAGTCACAGCAGACGTACTTGTCATGACCGCACCGGGAAAAGCAGACCGCAGGTTCGGAGACGGCACGTCGAGCGCAGCTGCAGCGGCTGCGCAGGCTCACGCGGTCGAGACGCTCGAGTCAACAGAAACTCAGCTCGTGCGGCGCGTGCTGGCAGGCGACCGCGAGAGTTTTGGACGTCTCTATGAGCTCTACGCTGCGCTCGTTCACGGCATCCTTTTGGCGCGCATGCCTCGCAGCGAAGTGGAAGACACCGTTCAGGAAATATTTCTGCACGCGTTTAAGAAGTTGGACACGCTGCGCGACCCAAACGCTTTTGGTCCCTGGATTGGAATGATCGCCCGTAATCGAGCCATGGACTTTCATCGCAAAGCGCGCGAGACCGTAGAGATCACCGAAGACCTGAAGAGCGCCGATTCAAACGTTGCCAGAGCAGAAGAAATACTGGCGATCATTCGCTTGCTGCCGGACGCCTATCGCGAAACGTTAGTACTGCGGTTGGTCGAAGGAATGACGGGGCCAGAGATCGCGAAACGCACTGGTCTAACCGCAGCATCAGTTCGCGTGAATCTACACCGCGGCATGAAACTACTGCGCGCGAAGCTCGGCTTTGAGGAGGATTTACATGAATAACGAAAGCGACTACCTGTGGGACAAGACCGGCGAACCCGATCCGAAGATCCAGGAACTCGAAGAGATTCTCGGCACGCTGCGTTATCAACCTCGTCCGTTGAGTATCCCCGAGAATCTCTCGGTCGGCGGCAGGCGAAGTTTTTTTCGTAGTGCTACACCGAGTCTGGCGATTGCTGCAACGATCGTAATGCTCTTGCTTGGACTCGGCGTGTGGCTCGCGTGGCAACGATTACAGAAAGGTGAGCCAGCGCCTCAAGCACGGCAGGAAAGCATTGCACCCGCGATAGCGCCCACGCCGAACACGGAGTCGGTTGTGGCGTCAGCGCCGAGCGACAAACCAAAGGTTGTTGAGGAAGCCATACCCCGACCAGTGCTGGTTGCCGTACGCGGCAGACGGGTTCGTCATGAAGCGGTAGCCCCGGAAATAGCGGCGAAGCGACTACAGGAAGCCGAAGTTGCCAAGGAGCAGCTAATGATGGCTTTTCGTTTAGTCAGCGCGAAGTTGAATTACGCACAAAAGAAAACCCAGGAATTGAATCAGAGAGATCAGATTCACAACCAACACAGAATAGGATGAATGGAGCACTATGAAATTACTAACTAACACAACGCTTAAAGCCGCGCTGCTGGTGCTGCTGACGATTGCGGCCACTGCAAGTGTGCGAGCTCAGGACGCTCGGATACAGACCAGCCAGCTCGACGCGCTTGCGGCTAAGGCGAGCGAGACAGTTGACGTCAACATCGACGAAAGCCTGATGCAAATGACGGCCAGGTTTCTCTCGAGCAAAGATCCTGACGAAGCGAAGGTCAAGGCGCTGGTCAACGGGTTAAAAGGGATTTACGTGAAAAGCTTCGAGTTTGAAAGCGAAGGACAATATTCCGCCGCCGACCTCGAGAGTATTCGCGTTCAGTTGCGCGGCTCGGCCTGGAGCAAAGTCGTAAACATCAACAGCAAGAAGGAAGGCAGCATCGAGGTTTACCTGATGCACGTGGCGGGTAACATCAACGGACTTGCGGTGTTGGCTTTCGAACCGAAAGAAATCATGGTCGTCAACATCGTCGGACCGGTTGACCTGGAAAAGCTTTCCGACCTCGAAGGCAACTTTGGCGTGCCGGTGCTCGGCATCGAGTATCCCAGGGCGAAGCGCAAGAACTGAACGGAGTCAGTCATGAAGCAAGCTATCGCCTCCATGTTGATCGTCGTCGGACTCATGGTCACTACTCCGCCCGCGCAGGCGAAGGGCGAAGGGTTCAATGAGGTCGTGAAGTTGATCGAGCAGTTCTATCACGTCAAACATCAGGGCGTGCCGTTGCTTGCCAGAGCCGGAATTAAAACCGCGACGACTGTTGCGCGTATCTCCGGCGGACCGCGACGGCAGATCGCCGAAGCAGGCAGCGTGAAGGTTGCCTATTTTGAAGATCAGGATTTTCGCTCGGTAGCGGGTTATCCACAGTTCAAAGCTCAAATGGGCACTGCCCTGGCGACCAATTGGAGTCCTTTAATCCAGGTGGCGTCGCCGAAGGAACAGGAGCAGACCTACATCTACCTCCAGGATGCGGGCGAAAAGTTTAAGGTGTTGGTAGTAACAGTCGAGCCAAGGGACGCGTGCGTGGTGCAGGTAACTCTTTCTCCGCAGACGTTAGCGAAACTAATGCAAACGCCGGATGAGATGGGGAACCTGATAACCACCGACGCCACGAAGGACGAATAACTTCTCGGGTTCTCTCCTCGGCAGTAGCGCCCTCCCTCACGGTCGGGCTACTACGCTGTTGATCTGAGTAACAGACTAAACCTAACGGAGCAGAGACATGAGATCAGAGATAAACGTCAAATTTGAGATAGATAAGACCACGATTCGCATGCTGTTATTTCTGGCAGCGATTGTCGCGCTGATTGCGCTCAGCTCCAGCCACGCGGCTGCGCAGGAAGTGGCCGATACGATTCGTATCAACACGCGCGTCGTCTTCATGGATGCGCTGGTGAAAGATAAGCGCACGGGGGTACCGATCGCTGACCTCAAACCCGAGTACTTCGAAATTCTCGACAACGGCACTCCCAGACCAATCGCGTATTTCACACGCGAAGGTCAGGCACGCAAGCCGCTCGCGCTGATCCTCGTGCTCGACCTGCGCGACAGCGGCGCTGGACGCTTTCTGAAACGGCCGGAGATTCTTAAGGCGATGACTGACGAGCTAGCTAAGCTCTCAGCGGAAGACGAAGTGGCCATCCTCGCAATCGATCTCAATGGCGAAGACGCACACCGGCTTTGGCTGACGGGCTTCACACGCGATCACGCGCAAATCTCCGCAGCGCTGCAAAAGGCAGCACAGTTCATCGACGTCGATGAGGCGACCGCGGACGCGCGCGCCGGCCAGTCAGGACAGAACGACGCCGACCACACCAGCAGCCTGACCCTTGGCTCCTCCAAACAGGCGAAGGACTCCAGCGGTCCCGGACCCGGTACGCCGCAGTCAGACCAAAATGCAGAAGTCGAAGTCATCAAAGGCAAGAACGGCTCGACCGTTACACGTACGACGCGCGCTGACGGTTCAATCGCTGTCAAACGCCAGAACAAAAGCGGCGACGTGACCATGGAACTCGGCGATGTCTACGACATGGCCGCAGCCGTTAAGGACTCGACGCGCAAGGCACAAAAGGAACGGCCAAACTCTCAAGTTGCGATGGTTTGGGTTTCCGATGGAATCACGCCGATGTTCTTCGAGGACCGCGACGCGACCGAGCAATTGGTATTACGTCAAAACGTGATCTTCAGCTCGCTCACGACGGAACTGAGAACGTTGTTCAAGATGTTAATGCCGATCGGAAAACCAATCGCGGGCATGCTCGGCCTCAGTGTCTACGGAACTGCGAAGCGACTAGCCGAGCAGTCAGGCGGTGAAGCGGTGAAAGTGAAGCGACCGAAAGATTACGCCGCCGGCCTTAGCAAGATAATCGGGAATCTTACCGCGCGCTACAGTCTCGGGTTCACACTCGCGGAAGATGAAAAGGACAACGGTCAACTGCATGAGCTGGAAGTTCGCGTGAAGGCGCCGGACGCGAAAGGCAAATTGCGGAAGCTGGAAGTCAGTGCGCGCCGCGGATACTACATGTCAGAGGTTGGCGTGCGAACGGGCGTCGACAAAAGCACGGCGCGGCAGTAATCCATTATCGAATCATCTTCACTTGTTTTCTCTGTGCACCCTCGGTGTTCTCTGTGGTGAACTTATCGCTCGAAAAGGACCACCACAGAGAACACCGAGGGTGCACAGAGACGGAGTCAACACACGCCTTTTGTGGCAAGGCCTCTCCCAGAGGGACAGGGAGCTTATCGCTTCTCGATCGGCACCCACGGCAGGTCACGGCCGCCAATATACTCCGCGCGCGGGCGAATGAGCTTGTTGTCCGCGTACTGCTCGAGCACGTGACCGGTCCAACCCGAAATGCGGCTGACCGCGAAAATCGGCGTGTAAAGATCGAGTGGAATTCCCATCATGTAGTACGTAGAGGCTGAGTAGAAGTCGACGTTCGGATAGAGCCCCTTCTCGCTCATCATCACTTCTTCGACCTTGCGAGACATCTGATACCACTTCGAATCGCCGGCGCTCTTGCCAATCTCCTCCGAAAACTTCCGCAGATGAGTCGCACGCGGGTCTTCGGTTTTATAGACGGCGTGGCCGAAGCCCATCATCTTTCGTTTCGCTGCCAGGGCTTGCTTCACAAACGGTTCGACGTTTTCCAGCGAGCCGATCTCCAGCAGCGTCTTCATCACGTTCGTATTCGCTCCGCCGTGAAGCGGACCGGATAGCGCGCCGATCGCAGCCGTTACCGCGGCGTACATGTCAGCCAGTGTGCCGGCCACCACGCGTGCGGTAAACGTCGAAGCGTTGAGCTCGTGATCCGCATGAAGAATCAGGCAGACGTCGAAGATGCGAGCGTCGCGCTCGGAAGGCTTTTCGCCTTTCAACATGTAAAGAAAGTTTGCCGCGATGTTCAGGCTGGTGTCAGGAGCGATTGGCTCCGCGCCATTACGAATACGTTCAGCGGCGGCCACGAGGGTTGGAAATTGCGCCGTAAGTCTAATCGCCGTCTTAAGACTGGTTTCACGAGAAATATCGCGCGCGTTTGAATCGTAAAACTCAAGCGCCGAAACCGCCGTCCGCAATACATCGATGGGATCGGCCTCGCGCGGAAACTGCTTCATTAACGCGATCAGTTCCGCCGGAATTTCATAAGCGGCGCGAAGCGATTGTTCGAGTTGTGAAAGCTCTGCGGCGTTTGGCAGGCGTTTGTTCCAGAGCAGGAATACAACTTCTTCGAATGTGGCGTTATTCGCCAGGTCGTGAATGTTGTACCCCTGGTAAATGAGCTCGCCTTTTTCACCATTGACATCGGAAATGGATGAAGTCGCTGCGGCGACGCCTCTGAGTCCTGCTGAACTCGCTGCTGACGTGTTTGCTGTGGTAGTCATGAATTTTCTTAGTTGGACCGAAGATAACAAACCGAACAAAACGTGACAAGTTAGGCGGTTGCAATGAAGTCAGTACCACCACGCGGTAGCGGGTGGGTCAACCGATTGCCGATTGTCGATTGGCCTTAAGCGAAACATCAATCTGAAATCGGCAATCGACAATTGGCAATTAGCAATCCGAATCTGCAATCGCTTGCCCCACGCGCTACCGCGTGGTGGTACCGACCTCAAGGTCCACGGCGTCGCCACGTTTAGCACGCAATACTTTCGCTGCCGAACCATTCACTGTCGCCAGTTCCAGGAATCCAGCGCTGCCCCAAATAGCGAAAACTTTTGCTTTACCCGCTTCCGCAAAGTATCGACGCAGGCTCGTGATCGATTTGCCGTTAACGGTCAACTTAAATCCGGCAGCTATTTTCTGTGGCGTCAGATCGCTCTGTCTAAAGTTAGTAACGCAATTGCCAAATCGATCGACGTGGATAATGCGACCTGCGACTCCACCATCACGAGCAGGCGCGGGTTGCAAGGGCGGAAGGCGAACCCAATCCGTTATCTCTTTGCCCAAGCTGGCGGGCTTCGCGCCAAGCGAGACAGCGGCGGCAACGGGAGCAAAGATGTCGCGACCGTGAAAGGTGGCGCTTACCGGCTGGCGAAAGACCTTGTCGTTCGTGACGTGGAAGACTCCTGGTTTGCCGCCGCTTTCCTCGACGCGTTCACAGACGTAACTGAAAATGCCGTTGTCGGGACCGACAAAGAATT
>Ga0070682_100000215_pt1 | contig 42514 bp, 33 predicted proteins | sample KBSC63LmetaG_FD_64668 | JGI IMG/M metagenome (GOLD analysis project Ga0070682, IMG submission 64668) | Corn rhizosphere microbial communities from Kellogg Biological Station, Michigan, USA - KBS C6-3L metaG | ecosystem: Host-associated > Plants > Roots > Rhizosphere | place: USA: Michigan...
TCGCCGCCGACGGTGTCGAACGCCGCGTCGACGCCCTTGCCGTTCGTGAGGCGCCCCACTTCGTCCTCGAAGCGCGTCTTGCGGTAGTCGATCACGACGTCCGCCCCGAGCTCATGAATGAACGCTTCGTTCTCGCGCCGGCCCGTCGCAAGCACGCGTGCACCCGCAGCCTTCGCGAGCTGCACGGCGTAGCACCCGACGCCGCCTGCCCCAGCGTGAACCAGCACCGTGTCGCCCGGCTTGGTCTGGAAGAACGTAATGATCGAGTCGTACGCCGTAATTGCTGCGAGGGGCAACGCGGCCGCCTGCTCGAAGCTCAAGCCGGACGGCTTCTTCGCGACGATGTCCGCATCCTCGACGTGATACTCGGCGTAGGTGCCCTGCCGCCCGAAGATCTTCGCGCAGTAGAAGACTTCGTCGCCCGGAGCGAGGTGCGTGACGCCGTCGCCGACCGCCTCCACGACGCCGGCCGCGTCGTAGCCGAGGATCGACGGCTTCGGTAACCCCGCCCAATCGCCGCTCTGCCGGATCTTGAAATCGACGGGATTGACGGACGCCGCGCGCACGCGGACGAGCACTTGGTTTTTCGCCGGCGTCGGCTTCGGCATATCCGCCGTTTCGAGCCGCTCCGGACCGCCCCAGGCACGAACCACCATCGCCTTCATGCCTGCGACCGTGCCAGATCGGGCAGCGTGCGCAACCGTGTCACGATGTCGCACTAGCAGGGGGGCCTTGCCCCCCGTCGCGGACGGCGAGCTCGTCGATGCGGAGCTACTAAAACGCGATGCCTTCGCGCAAATCTCCGTCGGTCGCGGCGTCGAGCGCTTCGATCGCTTTCGCGACGGCGCTCGATTCGTCCTCGGGCAGCTTGATCGCGAAGCGCACGTAGAGATCGCCCTGCTGATTCTGGCGCTTGACGCCTTTGCCCTTGAGTCGCGCGACCTGGCCACTCTGCGCGTGCTTGGGCACCGTCAACGTGACCGCGCCTTCCGGCGTCGGTACGCGCACCTTGGCGCCCCGGTACGCTTCACCGGCCGTGATCGGCAAGTCCAAATACAAATCCAACCCCGCGCGCTCATAGTGCGGGTGCGCACCCACCCGAATGGTCAGCAAGAGATCGCCTTGCGGCCCGCCATGCGCCCCCGGCGCCCCGTGCCCCTGAACCCGCACGCGGTCGCCCTCGCCGGCGCCCGGCGGAATGCGCACGGTCACCGGCTCGCCGCCTTCCTGCAGCTGGAGGCGAAGCTCCGCGCCGCGGATCGCCGACGCGAAGTCGACGTTGACCTCGCTCGTGAGGTCACTGCCCTTCGCGGGTCCACTCCGGCGCGGGCCGCGACCGCCGCCAAACAGATCGCCGAGCATGTCGCCGAAGCCACCGGCGCCGCCGCCGCCCGGCATGCCGCCGCTGAACAAATCCTCGAGACTGACGCCGCCACCGGGACCCCGCACCCGACCGCCGCGTGTCGCCGCCCGGTACGCGCGCGCGGCCGACGCATCGAACCCCTCGCGCACGCCGTCCTCACCGAACTCGTCGTAGAGCTTCCGCTTCTGCGGGTCGCTCAACACCTGGTTCGCGCGGTTGACGGCCTTGAAGCGCGCTTCGGACTTCTTGTTGCCCGGGTTCTTGTCCGGGTGCAGCTCGCCCGCGAGCTTGCGGTACGCCTTCTTGATCTCGTCCGCGCTCGCTGAACGCTCGACGCCGAGCTCTTTGTAGAAATCGGCCATGGCCTCAATAGGGAACGTAACCAGCTCCCCGCAAGTTTCAAGCGTCGCCGCTTCGCTCGGAGCGCCTAAGGCGACTCCGCCGCTTCGCACCGGATGACGACCCGGCCCTGCGCTCCGCTGTCGGACCCCTGAACGAAGCGGAATTGGTCGGGATGCGTGGTCGAGCAGTCGGTGAGCAGCTCGGGAACCTCGGTCGCGCACCAGCCGGGCTCGCAGTCGGGGCAGTCGAGGCTGTTGATGCAGCTCGCGAGCGCGCTGCCCGTGAGCTGGCGCACCTCGCACACTCGGTAATCGTAGTCGTTTTTGGCATCGTGCTCGACGCGGGGGGCACGCTCGCCACCGGGTCCGATCGGATCGAGCCAGCCGTACGCGGGGTCGCAGGTCGCGTCGACTCTCGCGTGGGCGGTCACCGTGCACGCGGCAGCGCCGTCCGCGTCGATGCGCGGGCTCCACGTGTAGCAATCCTCGACGATGCCTTCGTCGGTCAGCGGCCGCAGGAAGGACTCATCCGCGCAGGGCCAGTAGCCCACTTCACCGTCGTAGAAGTGCTGCGCCGAAACCCAGGCCTGGTAGCGGTCGCTCGTGGCGCCACCGAAGGGGTAGCAATCGGCCGACGCCGGCACATCGTCGCGCTTCGGAAGGATCGCGAAACCGGGGTACGCGTTCATGCCGAGCGGCACCGCGTACGTCGTCGCGTCGCCCTCGCTTTCGTCCTCGTGCCCGAGCGCCGCAATGACGTACGTCGTGCGCTCCGCGGGCAGCGCCGCCGCGAGCGCCGCTTCGTCCTCCGTTTCGGGGGAGCGCGCTCCGAGGGCAAGGCTCGCCGCGCGCGCGTAGGCGCTCAACGCAGCGAAAGGGCCGGCCGCGGGCTGCTCCGGCGCCGTGGCTCGGGCAATGGCACCGAGCCAGGCGCCTTGCTCCGTCGCGGTCTTCTGGTTGGAACGCCAGTGAAGCTCGGGGATCTCGACCTCGCTCGTAACGCTGGCCGCCGTGGGAGCCGAAGGATGCGCGACAATCACGCGGCGATCGACGGGGTGAAACGCGGCCGGGTCGAACGAAAACCCACTGGGCTGGTCGAGATCGACGAAGGAGTGAACGAGCACGTCGCGCAGCTTCGACGCATCGGAGCGATCGTCGGCGACGACGACGTACACCTCCGGCCACGCCGGGCCGACCGCTCGCGTCACCGTGTGGCTGTCGTCGGCGGGGACGGGCGGCGGACTCTCGGACGCCCCGCAGCCCGCGGCGACGAGTAGCACCGCTGCCCAAACCGCCACGGAGCGAACGCGCATCGAGCACCAGCACCGTGCAAACGTCGTTCCCGCTCGTGCGCACGGAGATCGCGCGCCTCCCCGCCGCGGCGAGCCAACCCGGTTGGCGTCGCGCTGCCGCGAGTTGGCCTGCCGAGCCGTGCTTTCAGCGCCGCAAACGGCAGGAAACGACCGCCGAGTCCGTATGCCGATCCGCGGGAGCGTGCCCGAAGTCGCTCGTGAACTCGATCTCGTCGAAGCCGTTGTAGTGGAGCAGCGCCTCGGCCTCGCGCGGGAAGAGCTGGCGATGGCTGAGCGGGATCGTCCAGGCACGGCCGCGCTCGGGCGAGAACCGCGTCGTCACGAGCAAGAGCTGGCGGAACGGATCGTAGTCGAAGCGCTCGTCGTAGCGTGTGAGCTCGCCGCTCGCAGGGTGACGGATGCGCGGAGCGCCGAACCAGCGCTCGGGATCGCGACACAGATCGTCGGGCTGCGGCACCGAGAAGTCGAACACGAAGCGGCCGTCGGGCAAGAGGTGCTCGCGCACGCGCGCGAAGAACGCTTCGAAGTCCTCGCGCTCATAGAGGTGGAGGACGGTGTTGAACGGCGCGATCACGAGCGGGAAGCGTCGTCCGAGCTTCACCTTGCGCATGTCGCCGTGGTGGAAGCGCACGCGCTCGCGCACCTTCGGCGCCTGCTTTTCGAGCGTCGCGGCGAGATCGTCGAGCATCGAACGCGACAGATCGACGCCCTCGACCTCGACGCCCGTGCGCGCCGTGGCGAGCGCCACGCGGCCGTTGCCGATGCCGTACTCGAGCACGGGGCCGCGCGACTTCTTGGCGAGCCGCACGTAGTACTCCACGTCGTGACGGCGGTTGCCGTACGTCTTCGTGTAGTACGAAGGGTCGGAGTAGTGCGCGAGCGCACCGGCGTCGCCGACCGTGCCGAGCTCGGCGATGTCGCCCGGAAATGGTGCCGCCGGGCGCCGCGTCATCCTCTGGTGCTTCCGAGGGCCGCGGCGCGCACGAGCGTCACGGGTTCTGCTTGGCGAGCTCTTCGATGTACTCTTCGACCACTTCCACCGACGGGCGGTGGTAGCGGACCCGACCGGCCGCGATCTCGCGCAGGCTGATCACCGGGGCCTTGTTCTTCGCATTGACGAGCTGCGGGGCACCCTTCATCAAGGAACGGGTGCGAGAGGCCGCGAGCACGACGAGTGCAAAGCGGTTCTCTTCTTTTTCAAGGCAGTCTTCGACGGTGACTCGGGCCATGGGGGCGCGGAAACTACCTGCAGGGCAGGGCCCGCGCAAGCTCGCTGCCTTTTCCCAAACTCGATATCTGACTATCCGTTCAGTATGAGCCTGCCAATCGCCGCGGAGCCCTGCTAAAACCGGCGCGTGACCACCGAGGGAACCGCGGGCGTTCAGCTCATCGACGACGCGCTCATCGAGGCGACGCTCGCTCGCGCGCGCAGCTCGCCCCGCCTGCGCGCCAACTACAACCTGCACGCGAGCAATGCCGAGGGCTATCACCGCTTTCTGAACGCGTGGATTCAGGGCACGTACGCGGCGCCCCACCGCCACGTCGCGGTTCCGAAGCCGGAGACGACGCTGGTGCTGCGCGGCAAGCTCGTTTGCTTCATTTTCGACGACACGGGCGCCATCGCTCGGAGCACCGTGCTCGGTGCGGGCGGCGTCCACGGAGTCGATATCGCTCCCGGCATCTGGCACACCATCCTCACGCTCACGCCCGAAGCCGTGTGCTTGGAGACCAAGCTCGGCCCCTGGGACGCGAAGACCGATAAGGAGTTCGCGCCGTGGGCGCCGCTCGAGGGCGATCCCGGAGCAGCGGCCTACGCGGAAGGTTTGCTGACAGCCGTACGTCAGGTTTGAGGAACACTGAACTAGTGTTCAGCGACCCTCAATGCTATGGCCGGTCGCCATGGCACGTGCGAGCGAGCGGCCGCGTCCGAAGGGAAGAGTCGAAGCGACGCCGCTCGGCGCCCCGCGCGCCGGCGAGACGATCGAGATCACGGGCGCGCGCGAGCACAACCTCGACATCGATCGGCTCGTGTTGCCGAAGCAGAAGCTCGTCGTGTTCACGGGGCCGAGCGGCTCGGGCAAGTCGAGCCTCGCGTTCGACACGCTCTACGCCGAAGGTCAGCGCCGCTACGTCGAGTCGCTCTCGACCTATGCGCGGCAGTTCTTGGGACGGCTGGACCGGCCCGCCGTGGAGCGCTTGCGCGGGCTGTCGCCGACGATCGCCATCGAGCAGAAGAGCGCGTCGTCGAACCCGCGTTCGACCGTCGGTACCATCACGGAGATCCACGACTACCTGCGCGTGCTCTGGGCGCGCGCCGGGCGGCAACATTGCACCGAGTGCGGCAAGCCCGTCGCCGGGCGCAGCGTCGACGAGATCGTGCGCGAGGTGCTCGCGTTGCCGAAGGGCTCGAAGCTGCTCGTGCTGGCGCCGCTCGTCACGCATCGAAAAGGCGAATTTCGCGAGCTTTTGGCCGAGCTTGCGACGCGAGGGTTCGCTCGCGTGCGCCTCGACGGCAAGGTGACGCGCCTCGACGAGCTCCCCGCGCTCGACAAGAAGAAGAAGCACACGCTCGAGCTCGTCGTGGATCGCATCGCGGTCGATGCGGAGTCGCGCTCGCGCCTCGCCGAGGCCGTCGAGCTCGGACTGAAAGAGGGGCAAGGCGAGCTCACGGTCGACGTCGAGGGCGGCAAGGCACTCACGTTCTCGACCGCGCGCACCTGCTGCGGCGTGAGCTACCCGGAGCTCAGCCCGCAGAGCTTCTCGTTCAACTCGCCGCTCGGGATGTGCACGGAGTGCAACGGCCTCGGCACGCGGATCGAGATCGATCCGGAGCTCGTCGTGCCCGATCGCTCGCTGTCGATCAAGAAGGGCGCGATCGCGCCGTGGGCGACCTCGGTCGAGCGCGGCGACGGCTGGACGTTCCGCATGATCGAGGCGCTCGCCAAGGCGACGGGCGTCGATCTCGACGTTCCCTTCGGAAAATTGCCGAAAAAGCAGCGCGACCAGGTGCTATTCGGGCTCGAGGGCAAGAAGATCCGCATCGAGTGGGGTGAGGAGGGCTCGGAGAGCCACGGCAGCTGGGGCGTGCGCTTCCACGGCGTGATCCCGACGCTCATGCGCCGCTATCACGACACGAAGTCGGAGCGCATGCGCGACCAGTACCGCAAGTACATGCGCGAGCTTCCTTGTGCGGCCTGTGAGGCCAAACGCCTCCGCCCGGCAAGCTTGTGCGTGCGCGTGGGCGACAAGGGCATCGCCGACGTGCTCCGGCTTTCGATCAACGAGGCGGCGGCCTGGTTCGGCGCGCTCGACGTCGGCGGCAGCGGGCGCGCCATCGCCGAGGGGCCGCTGCGCGAGGTGCGGAGCCGCTTGCAGTTCTTGCTCAACGTCGGGCTCGACTACCTCACGCTCGAGCGCGCCGGACCGAGCCTCTCGGGCGGTGAGGCGCAGCGCATCCGCCTCGCGAGCCAGCTCGGAAGCGAGCTTTCGGGCGTGATTTACGTGCTCGACGAGCCGAGCATCGGCCTCCACGCGCGCGACAACGAGCGATTGATTGCGATGCTCCGGCATCTGCGCGATCTCGGCAATTCGGTGCTGGTGGTCGAGCACGACGAGGAGACGATCCGCGCGTCCGATCACCTGGTCGACTTCGGCCCCGGCGCCGGGCACCAGGGCGGGCGCGTCGTGTTCTCGGGACCACCCTCGGAGCTGTCGCGTGTCTCGGACAGCTTGACGGCGCAGTACCTCACGGGCCGGCGGCGCATCGAGGTGCCGGAGACACGGCGCGCGGCCAAGGGTGCGCTCGTCGTGCGCGGCGCACGCGAGCACAACCTGAAGAACATCGACGTGAAGTTCCCGCTCGGCGTGCTCGTCGCCGTCACGGGACCGAGCGGCGCGGGCAAGAGCTCGCTCGTGAACGGCATCCTGCTGCCGGCCCTCGCGCGCCATTTGCACGACGGGCAGGCTCCGGTCGGCGAGCACGACGGGCTCGAGGGCCTCGAGCTGATCGACAAGGTAATTTCTATCGATCAGCAGCCGATCGGCCGCACGCCGCGCAGCAATCCCGGCACCTACACGAAGGCCTTCGACGAGATTCGCGCGCTCTTCGCGGAGCTACCGGACGCGCGGCGGCGCGGCTGGGACGCGGGGCGCTTCAGCTTCAACATGGCAGGCGGGCGCTGCGAGTCGTGCGAGGGCGACGGCGTCGTGCGCGTCGAGATGCACTTCCTGAGCGACGTGTACGTCACGTGCGAGGTGTGCCAAGGGCGCCGCTACGACGCCGAGACGCTGTCGGTGCGCTACCGCGGCAAGAGCATCGCCGACGTGCTCGATACGGACATCGACGGCTGCCTCGGCCTATTCGAAGCGCATCCGTTGCTTGCCCGTATTTTGCGCACGCTATCGGAGGTCGGGCTCGGCTACGTGAAGCTCGGTCAACCGGCGCCGACGCTGAGTGGTGGCGAGGCCCAGCGCATCAAGCTGTCGCGCGAGCTTTCGCGGCGGCAGACGGGGCGCACGCTCTACGTGCTCGACGAGCCGACGACGGGTCTCCATTTCGAGGACGTGAAGCGGCTGCTCGAGGTCCTGCATCGGCTGGTCGAAGCGGGGAACACCGTGATCGTCATCGAGCATCACCTCGACGTGATCAAGTCGGCCGACCACGTGATCGACCTCGGCCCCGCGGGCGGAGTCGTGGGGGGACGCCTGATCGCGACCGGCACGCCGGAAGCCGTGGCACGTCACGCGAAGAGCATCACCGGCCCGTACCTGGCCGCCGTTCTGGGGCGCGAGAAAGCGAAGCCTTTACCGCGACGCGCGGCGCGCTCGCGCGAGCTCGACGCGGCCCCGTAGGCTCTCGACCCACGCGGAGGAACGCATGGCACGCACGGAGAAGCAGCGCTGTTGGTGGCCCGGCACCGACGCGCTCTACATCGATTATCACGACCGCGAATGGGGCGTGCCCGTGCACGACGACCGGCGCCTCTTCGAGTTTTTGGTGCTCGAGGGCGCGCAGGCCGGGCTTTCGTGGATCACGATCCTGCGCAAACGCGAGGCCTATCGCGCGGCGTTCGACGCGTTCGATCCGGAAAAGGTCGCGCGCTACGACGCGCGTCGCGTCGAGAAGCTCCTCAAGAACGAAGGCATCGTCCGCAACCGCCTGAAGGTGGAGTCTGCCGTGAAGAACGCGCGCGCGTTCCTCGAGGTGCAGGAGGAGTTCGGCAGCTTCGCGAAGTACCAGTGGGGGTTCGTCGGCGGTCGTCCCGTCGTCAATCGCTTCGAAGACAAGAAGCAGGTCCCGCCGCGCACCGCGCTCTCCGACGCCATCAGCAAAGACATGAAGCAGCGCGGGTTCAGCTTCGTCGGCTCGACGATCGTGTATGCGCACATGCAGGCCGTCGGCATGGTGAACGACCACGTCGTCACCTGCTTCCGGCACGGGCAGGTCGCCAAGAAGAAGCGCTGAGCTGCGCGCAGGTTTCGCTCCGAAGCCCGGCAATTCACGCGCTTTTGCGCGCCGCTTCCGTCACCGTGCTATTCTGGTCGTGGTGGTAGGGAGGTTTCGCTTGCTTCGTTCTCGCTTCGTCCAGCTCCTCGGCGTCACGGCGCTCTGGGCGGGGTGCACTCTGAACCCGGGTCCCGATCTGCCGGGCCACGGAGGCCCCACGGGCGCGGGCGCCACGGGCAACATGATGGGCAAGGGCGGAAGCCCTGCGGGAGCGGGTAAAGCCGGCAGCAGCACCGGTGCCACGGGCGGCTCGGGCGGCACGAACGGCAAGGCCGGGTCGGGCAACGTGGGCCACGGCGGGACGGGTGGCTCGGGCGTGGGCAAGGGCGGTACCGGAAACGGCGCGGAGAACAGCGGCGCCAACGGCGGCTCGGGCGGCACGGCCAAGGGCGGTAGCGGCGGAAGCACGCCGACCGCTGGAGCCGCGCCGAGCGGCGGGTCGAGCGGAACGAACGCTTCCGCCGGTGCTCCCGACAGCGCTGGCGAGTCCGGAGTGGGCCTCGGCGGTGAAGGCGGCGCCGGTGGCGAAAACGGGAGCCAGGCCGGAGCCGGCCCGGGCGGCAACGCGAACGGCGGCGAGGCCGGCGCGCAGAGTCCCGTCGGCGCGAGCGGCACCGGGCCCTGAGCCCCGGCGCGACACGCGCGGACAGCACGCGGACAGGCGTGATAAACGTCACGACGTGCGGCGCCGCTTCGTCACGCTCGCTCTCCTGCTCGGCCTCGTCACGGCGTGCTCGAAGAAGCCCGCGGCCGAGACCCAACCGTCGGCGAAGCCCGCGGCTCCCCGCCTCAAGATCGCGGTGATCCCGAAGGGCACGACGCACGAGTTTTGGAAGAGCGTGCATGCCGGCGCCGTGAAGGCCTCGCGCGAGCTCGACGTCGACATCGTGTGGAAGGGGCCGATCAAGGAAGACGACCTCAAGAGCCAGATCGATCTGGTGCAATCCTTCGCGGCGCAGAAGGTGTCGGCGATTGCGCTCGCACCGCTGAACGACAAAGCGCTCGTGTCGTCGGTGAACGCCGCCGCGGACGGGGGCACACCGGTCGTGATCCTGGATTCGGCGCTCTCGGGCGGAAAGATCGTGAGCTTCGTCGCGACGGACAATCACTCGGCGGGGCGGCTCGCGGCGGCGCGCGCCGGTGAGGTGCTGGCGGACCACGGCAAGATCGTCGTGCTGCGCTATCAGGTCGGCTCGGCGAGCACCCATGATCGCGAAGAGGGCTTCCTCGAGGGCGTGACGCGGCGACCGGGCCTCGACGTCGTGAGCTCGAACCAGTACGCGGGCCCGACGACGGAGTCGGCCTTCGCCGCGGCGGAGAGTCTCCTGCTCGCGCAGAACGCGGCCAAGGGCGGCGTCAACCTCGTGTTCACGCCGAACGAGTCGACGACGTTCGGCATGCTGCTCGCTCTGCAGAAGACGAACCTTGCCGGTAAGGTGCGCTTCATCGGCTTCGACGTCTCCGACAAGCTGTTGAAGGGCATCGACGACGGCGCGATCGACGCGCTCGTCCTGCAAAACCCCTTCAAGATGGGGGAGCTCGCCGTGCGGGCCGCCGTCGACCGCTTGCGCGGCAAACCGGTGGAGGAACGGACGGACACGGGCGCGCAGCTTCTCGATCGCAAGAATCGCGACGAGCCGGCGGTGAAGGCGCTCGTCAAACCGGACCTCGCGAAGTGGCTGAACTGACGGGCGCGCCCCCGAGCGCGGACGCACCGCCTCGGCTGGTCGCCCGCAGCGTCGGCAAGAGCTTCGGTGAAGCGCGCGTGCTCGAGGTTGTCTCGCTCGAGCTACGTAACGGGTCGATCCACGCGATGCTCGGCGAGAACGGCGCCGGCAAGAGCACGCTGATGAAGATCCTCGCGGGCGTCGAGCGTCCGAGCGCGGGGACGCTCGAGCTCGACGGCGTTCCGTACGCTCCGAACGGCCCGGTCGACGCGCGACGGCGCGGGGTGGCGATCGTGCATCAGGAGCTGTCGCTCTGTCCGCACCTCACGGTCGCGGAGAACATCGTGCTCGGCAGCGAGCCGCGTCGCGCCGGGCTGTTTTCGCGCACGGACGCCGTCGCGCGTGCCCGGCGCGCGCTCGCGCTCGTCGAGGAGCGAACCCGGCCGCTTTCGCCGCTCGCGCGCGTGAGCGAGCTGTCGGCCGCCGAGCAGCAGCTCGTCGAGATTGCGCGCGCGCTCTCGGCCGACGACTGCCGTCTCCTGATTCTCGACGAGCCGACGACGAGCCTCGGGCACGACGACACCGAGCGGCTGTTTCAGGTGCTCGAGGCGCTGCGCGACCGAGGCCTCACGATCCTCTACGTGTCGCACTTTCTCGACGAGATCCGCCGCATCGCCGACGACTTCACGGTGCTGCGCGACGGCAAGCTCGTCACGAGCGGTCGCATTCGCGAGACCACGAACCAGGAGCTCGTCGCCGCCATGGCGGGCGAGGCCGTAGAGCACCGTGCGCGCGCAGCGGGGCCGCGCGGCGAGGTGATTCTGTCGCTCGCGGGTGTCGCCGGCGTGCGCTTGCCGCGCGACGCGTCGCTCGAGCTCCACCGCGGCGAGGTGCTCGGCATCGCCGGGCTGATGGGCTCGGGGCGGACCGAGCTGTTGCGCGCCATTTTCGGGCTCGATCGCGTGAAACGCGGGGAAATTCGCGTCGCGGCAGCGGTCGGCCCCGCCTCTCCCGCGCGGCGTCTTCGGCAGGGCTTGGGTCTCGTGAGCGAGGACCGCGCACGCGAAGGGCTCGCGCTCGAGCGGAGCGTCGCCGAGAACCTCACGCTCTCGAAGCTCGGGCCGCTCGGGCGCTTCGGTTTTCTTTCGCTCCGCCGTGAGCGTGAGCTCGTGTCCGGTTTCATCGAGCGGCTCGGGATTCGCACGCGCGGACCCGATCAGCGCGTGCGCGAGCTCTCGGGCGGCAATCAGCAGAAGGTCGCGCTCGGGCGCCTCCTCTATCACGATGTCGACGTGCTCCTGCTCGACGAGCCCACGCGCGGCATCGACGTGCGAAGCCGTGCGGAGCTTCACGCCCTGTTCGGCGAGCTCGCGGCGCGCGGCAAGGCGTTGCTCGTGGTCTCGAGCCATTTCGACGAGCTCCTCACGGTGTGCGATCGCATCGCCGTGATGCACAAAGGGGTGCTCGGCGCGCCCGAGCCGGCACTTGGCCGCTCCGAGCGGGAGCTCCTCACGGCGGCGGCAGGCGCATGAAATCCGTCGTCCGGCGGGCTTGGTTCGGACCGCTCGGCGCGCTCGTGCTCGTGTATTTGCTGTTCGCGCTGCTCGCGCCGGATACGTTCACGGGCGCCGTCAACCTCTCGACCATGGCGCGCCAGACGGCCGTCGTGGCGATCACGTCGCTCGGCATGACGTTCGTGATCCTGCTCGGCGGGATCGATCTGTCGGTTGGGTCGGGCGTCGCGCTCACGGGCGTCGTCGTCGCGCGCGCGCTGCAGGGTGGCATGGGTGCGTGGAGCGCCGCCTTGCTCGGGCTCATCGCCGCGACGGCCACCGGTCTCGTCAACGGGCTCCTTACAGCGCGCGTCAAGATCACGCCCTTCATCGTCACCCTCGGCACGATGAGCGTGCTGCGTGGCGTCGCGAAGGGCCTCGCCGGGGAGCAGAAGATCGACGCCGAGCCACGCGGGCTCGAGCACTTGATGGGCGCCGGCTCGGCCGTGGCGCTCCCGCTCGGGGTCTGGCTCGCCGTGGCGCTCGCGGTGCTGGCCGCGCTAGTGCTCGAAATCACGGTGTTTGGGCGGCACGTGGTCGCCATTGGGTCGAACGCCAGCACGGCGCGCCTCTGCGGCGTGCCGGTCGAGCGCGTGACGATCGCCGTGTACGCGCTCGCAGCGGCGCTGACGGGCGTCGCCGGCGTGCTCGAGTTTTCGACGCTGACGGTCGGAGACCCGACTGACTCGCTCGGACTCGAGCTCGAGGCGATTGCCGCGGTCGTGATCGGCGGCGGTTCGCTCGCAGGCGGGCAAGGCTCGATCGCCGGCGCGATGATCGGGGCGCTGCTCATGACGGTCATCAAGACCGGTTGCACGCACGTCGGCGTTCCGAACTGGGTTCAGGAGATCTCGACGGGCGTCATCATCGTCGTGGCCGTGGGCATCGACCGCTTGAGGCGGCGGTGAGGCACCAGTGAGCCCGACGGTCGAGCTCTTCGGCAAGACGGTGCTCCCGCGGGGTCCGAGCCACCGCGCCGTGCGGCGCCTGCACGAGCTGCTTTCGGCGCTCGAGCCGGGGCCCGAGCTCGCCCGCGACGTCGAGCGTTTGGTGCAGCTTTCCGGCTTCGTTCGCAGCGGGCCGTCGATCCCCGAGCCCGAAGGCTCCGAGCCCGGCGAGCGGCAACCGCTGCTCCGCCTGCGCCTGCTCGTGAATGCGCTCGAAGCGTTTCCGGAGCTCGCGGCGCGCTGCTCGGCGCTGCTCGGCTCCGTGCTCGCTCGCTGCGCGGGGCTCGGCCTGCTCGCGCGTACCGGCGTGCCGGCCGATCGCGGCCTGTTCGGAGAGACGATGGATCGCCTCTCGCGTCGCTTTCTGCCGGAGCCGATCGAGGTGCACGACCTCGCCGAGCTCGCCGGCCGCATGTTCCCGGCGAAGAGCGACCTCACGTGGCTCGCCAGCGTTCCACCGAGCTTGAGCGGACGTTTCGCTGCGGCCGTCGTCGTCCACGGCGCGACCGACGGAAACCCCTGGGCGCCGCTCACGCGCCACGCGGAGGACGCGCTCGCGCTGATCGGAACGCGCGTCGGCGGCGTGGGCCTGTACGACGCGATCCGCGTGCGGAGTCCAGTCGTTCCGTTGCGGGGCTCCCCGTTTTTTCAGCTGCCGCAAGCCACGACGCTGCTGCTCGCCGAGCTGTCGGCGCAGAACCCGCCGGCCGTCGCGCAGGCCGCCGCGGACTGCCAGACGCTCGTCGCGCGCTGTCACGATACGGTCGCCGCCGTCACGCAGAACCTCGAGCAATTCGGCGTGAGCGTCGACGTCGTGTACCGCCTCGAGCTCATCACGAAGAATCTCGAGCGCTACGCGGCGCTGCTCGAGCGACTGAGCGACGGCGACCCGACCTCGCGTGCCGACGGGGCGCGGCGCCTGCTCGTGCGGCTGCTCCAGGCACGCCGCAAGGAGCGCGACCTCGGCGAGATCGTCGTCGGCAATCTCCACCTGCTCGCGCGCAAGATCATCGAGCGCGCGGGCGAGACGGGCGAGCACTACATCACGAGCAATCGCCGCGACTACTTCGGGATGTTTCTGTCCGCGGGCGGCGGCGGCGTGCTCACGGCCGGCACCGCGGCGCTGAAATTCCTGATTTCCGCCGGGCATTTCGCGCCGTTCGTCGAGGGATTCCTCGCGTCCTCGAACTACGCCGGGACGTTCGTGACGATGCAGTTCCTAGGCTTCACGCTCGCGACCAAGCAACCGTCGATGACCGCGGCCGCGCTCGCGAGCTCGATGCACGTCTCCGCGGGCCAGCGCGATCTCTCCGGCCTCGTGACGATGACGGCGCGCATCACGCGCTCGCAGCTCGCGGCGGCGGCCGGCAACATCGGCGCCGTCATCCCGACCTCGCTCGCCTTCAACGCGTACTACCAGCACAAGACCGGCCATCCGTTCCTCGACGAGGAGGGCGCCGAGCACATGCTCGCGTCGCTACACCCGACGCACAGCGGCACGGTGTTCTTCGCGGCGCTCACGGGCGTGCTCTTGTGGCTGTCGAGCGTCGCGGCGGGTTGGCTCGAGAACTGGGCCGTCTATCGGCGTTTGCCCGAGGCGATCGCGCAGCATCGGATCGGGCGCTACGTGGGACGCCGCACGACGGCCTGGGCGTCGCGCGTTTTCCAGCACAATGTGTCGGGTTTCGGCGGCAACGTTGCGGCGGGTTTCCTGCTCGGGATGACGCCCGTGATCGGGAAGTTCTTGGGGCTACCGCTCGAGGTGCGGCACGTGACGCTGTCGACCGGAGCGCTCACGCTCGCCGCCGCCGAGCGCGGCTTCGGCATCCTGCGAGAGCCGGCGTTTCACGCGGCGGTGCTCGGCATCTTCGTGGTGTTCTTGATGAACCTGACGGTGAGCTTCAATCTCGCGCTCGCCGTCGCACTCCGCGCGCGCGAGGTGTCGTGGCGCGATCGCGTTCCGATGTGGCTCTCCATCTTCATCACCCTCGCGCGCTCGCCCCTGCAGTTCTTCTTCCCACCGCAGAGCGCCGGCGAGGCCGTGCACGGTCCGGTCACCTCGCGACCGCCGGACGTGCGCGAGCGCTGACGCCCCGAGGGAAGCGCTAGCGCCGCAGCGACGGGGGTCGGAAGGCGCGAAACCACCGCATCAGTTGCAATCGGCGGCGTCGGTGCCGAAGGCGCACGCGGCGCCTTCCTCGCACACCCCGTCGTAGGCGAGGTCGCAGCTATTGGCAGCGGCGCAATCGGTAGTGTCCGTGCCGGGGTCGCAGAAGCCCGCTTCGTCGCAGCTGCCGTCGTTCGCGAACACGCAGGTGTCGCCGCCACCTGAGGTCGTGTTGCAGGCCGCCTCGTGCCGCGCGGCATCCGTGCTGCAGCTCGTGCCGACGGCGGTGCAGTCGGGACCGAACGCGCGGATGCACGCCGCGAGCGACGCCTTCGCGTCAGCGCAAGCTTGCTTCGCTGCAGCTTGGCTCAAGCAATCGGTCGGGCAGTTCGTCGAGCTCGTGCAGGTCGCTTCCCACTCGCACAGGGTGTCGCAGGTGGGGCGAACGCTCGGGCCCTCGCCGCCCGTGCCGTTGTCCCCGGCGCTGTCGCTGCCGCCCCTGCCGCCGCCACCGGTACCGCCGAGGCTCGTGCCGCCGCGCCCGGCGTTCGGCGGGCCGCTGCCCGCGTCTCCGCCCGTGCCGGTTCCGCTCGAGCCGCCGCGAGCCGCTGCGCCGCCGTTCCCCGCCGCTCCGCCACGCGCGCCGCTCGCGCTGCCGGCGTCTCCCGCGCCGCCGCGACCACTCGCGCTCGAGCCCGCCGCCCCGGCGCCGCTGCTTCCCGCCGTCCCGGCGCGGCCGCCCGCGGGCGCGCTCCCTGCGGCGCCAGAATGCGCGCCGCTTCCGGCCGTTGCGCCGCGTCCGGCGTGGTTCGTGGCGGTGTCGTTGTCGTCGTCGTCGTCGCCACCACACGCCACGACCGCCAGCGCGGCCGTCATCGCCGTCGCGAAGAATTTCGAAGCTGTCATACGTCTTGCACCCACGGTGCAGGCGCGCACCGCTCGACCACCATCGCCGATCCTACGCGCCTCGCAGGAGCTGCTCAATTCGACGCTCAAATCCAGCCAGTTTTACTCACTTTGGAGGACCGCATCAGCGATCGGTCCGACAGCTTCGGTCCCGCAACGACGAAGAATCTACTTAGACGGGGACGAGCGCGGACCGGCCCCACACCCTTGCTGTGGTGATGAGAGGTGGTAGCTTTGTCAGCGTGGTGAGGAGGCGCCGATGAAGCAGGGTGCTCAGTGGCTGGTGCTTGGGGTCGTGGGCTCAGCGATGCTTTTGACGTTTTGCGGGGGAAAGAGCGACGACGATGAGCACTCGAGTGGGGGAGGCGCGGGGCGCCCGAGCTCGGCCAGTGGACGCGCGGGCACGGGCGGCTCCACCGGTGGAACTGGGCGCGCGGGATTCGCCGGATCAAGCAATGGCGGCGCGGGCCTCGGAGGCGCGAGCTCCGGGGACGCAGGCTCCGGAGGTGTCGCCAATTACGGGCAGTGCGGCGGCCCCCAACCACCCGACACGTGCGGCGGCATTTGTGGTCCCGGAATGTGCCGCGTTCCCGGCCAAGTGCAATGTGGTCCTTGTGGCGGAGCAGGCAACGGAGGCGCGGGCTTCGGAGGCTGCATGAGCGGCTCATGCGCTTGCAATCCCGGAATGTGCCAGGCTCCCGGCTCCGTGAGGTGTGAACCGTGTGGCGGGGCAGGCAACGGAGGCGCGGGGTTTGCCGGCGCGGGCGGTTGCATGTTCAGCGACACCTGCGGCACCTGCAGTCCTGGAATGTGCCGCCCTCCCAACTCCGCGGTCTGCCAGCCTTGTGGGGCCGGCAACGGAGGCGCGGGGGCCGGCAACGGAGGCGCGGGGGCCGGCGGCGTCTGCAACACCGACACGTGCGGCCCCGTCGGGGGTGGCGGGTTCGGTCCGGAGGGCGGAGCGGCAAACGACGGCGGTGCCTCCGCGAGCCTCGACTGGATACCCCCAAGTCGCAAGACGGCGACGGCGTCGCCGAGCGTGCGCGCGTGTTACACGGCCAACGCTTCCGAGGGCGATCCGTGCTTACCGCCGGACGGCGCGATCGTCGGATGGCTGAGCGATCTGCCGCTAGGCTGCGACGCCGAGGTCAAGGGCGGGCCCTTCTCCGCCACGGATGAGCGCGGGCTGCTTTGCTGCTATTCGGTCGAATGCCTTGGCGAGCGCTCAGTCTCGATGGCGCGTTGACGGCCTAACGCTGACGGCGGTGGCCGGCACCGTCGCCATTGGCGTCGCGGTGAACAAGCACGAGCCCATCGTCGAGTGGGCCTTCTTTCACTACGCGCGCGCGGTGCTCGCCGCCGTCGTGTTCGTCGTCGCTTGCCTGGCAGCGGGAAATCGAATCACGCGCTGGTTCCTGCCCCGCGCGCTGCCGCTCGCGGAACGCGCCACGATCGTTTTCGCGACGGGTGTCGTGGCCTTTTATCTCGTCATTTCGGCGCTGGGGTTCCTCGGCCTTCTCGGCTGGTTCACGGCCGCGGCCACGCCCGTCCTGTTGGTCCTGTTCGGGGCGACGGATCTCGCCACGCTCGTGCAGCGTTTGCGCCGTCACCTCGTCGCACGCCGGCCCCAGCCGAAGGTCGGCTGGCTTGGCGCGCTGGCCCTCGCGTTCGGTCTTTGGGGCGTCGCGCACGTCTGGTTCCCGATCCTCACGCCGCAGAACGCGTCGTATGACGCGCGCTCGTACCACTTGCCGATCGCCGAACATTACCTCGCGCGGGGCGGCATCGTGGCGTTCGACGAAGGGTGGGTCAAAGGCGCGTTCCCGCAACTCGCGAGCCTGCTCTACACGTGGGCCTTCTCCCTGCCGAAGACGCTCTTCGACCAGATGGAGACCGCCGCGCACCTCGAGCTCGCGATCTTTCTGATGACGTTGGTCGGTGTCTCGGCCGTCACCCGGCGTGTATTGGGCCGGCGCGCGCCGCTGGCGTGGACGGCGCTGTTCCTGTTTTCCGGCATCTTTTGTTACGATTCTGGGCTCGTGCTCGGTGCGGACCACGTCGCCGCGCTCTGGGCACCGCCGCTCTTCCTGCTCACGCTGCGCTACGCGGAACGACCGGACCCCCGTGCGGGCATGCTGCTCGGCGCGCTGCTCGCAGGCGCGCTCAGCACGAAGCTCACGGCGGCGATCCTGTGTGTCGTCCCGATCGGTGTCATCGCGACGAAGGCCGCCTCGGAGGTCGTGAGGAGCCGGCGACTCGCGAGCCTCGCACCGCCTGCGTCCGCGGCGGCGAGCGTCGTCGTGCTGACGGCACCCGTCTGGCTCCGGAACGCGCTCTTCTACGGCGACCCGCTCTACCCCATGCTCCGGCGCTTCTTCCCGGCGCACCCTTGGTCGCCGGCCGCCGAAGCGGCGTACCTCGGTAACTTCGATTTGCGACGGCCGCCGGTTGCGCTCGAGGGCGCGTGGGAAACGCTGAAAACGCTGCTCAGCATCGGCTTCGTTCCCCACGATTTTGCGGTCTATCACGGCGATATCCCGGTGTTCGGCTTCCTTTTCGCGGTGACGGCCCCGATGCTCCTATTCCTCGGCAAGCGGCCGCGGCTACACCTCCTGTTCCTCGCCGTGTACGGGGGCGTGGCGCTCTGGTTTTGGATCCACCAGTACGATCGCTACCTCCAAGCCCTCGTGCCGTGGATGGCCGCCGCGACTGCGGCGGTGCTCGCGCTCACGTGGGAGCGCGGCGCGCTGGTGCGCGTAGCGCTCGTGGCGCTGGTTGCGCTGCAGGTGGTCTGGGGCGGGAGCGTTCCGTTCATGGCGACGCATCGCGGGGTGGGCGGAGCGATCGAGCCCGTCGTGATCGATTTCTTGGGAAGCGGCTTCGGACGGAGCAAGCCGGATCGCTTCGTCGCCGTGAAGGACTTCGAAGCGCTCGGCAAAGCCATTCCCGCTGGCGCCAAAGTGCTGGTGCACGAGGAGCGGCTTCATCTCGGGCTCGCCGCGGCGACGGCGTCGGATTTCCCAGGGGATCAAGGACTTTACTACTGGGGGGAGGCCGGTGCGCAGACGCCCGCCGAGATCTGGCGCGTGCTGCGCGCGCACGGCATCACGCACGTCGTCTGGGCGGATCGTCTGAACCACGGCGCCGATAGCGTGGCCGGCGCACTCGCGTTTCTCGACTTCGCCGACCGCTTCACGCGTCGGCTGGGCCGCTTCGGTGGGTTCGTGCTCGCTGCGGTGCCGCCGGTGTCACCGCCGGACGAGCCGCCGGGTATGGTCGGCTACTACCCGTGCCCGACTCAGGGCGGATCACCGAGTGGTCTCTTCCCGCTCGGAGCATTTGCGGGCCAAGGCTCACGCCTCTCGACGCCCGCGCCGTCGGACGCGTCATTCGACCAAAGCATCGAGCGCGCGAAGTTTCTCGTGTACGACACGCGCTGTCAGGGTCCGTTACCGGAGCGTGCCCGCGAGCGCTTCACGCTCTTCGCGGCGCGAGGCGAGCAAATGCTGCTGGCCGCTCGAAAACCGGCTCCGCCGCGCGCTCCCTAGGTCCGTCAGGCGCTCACGTGGCTCCGAGCACGCGCACCTTGAAGCCGAGCTCGAGGCTCAGCGCGACCATCTCGCCGAAGACGTCGCCGTACGCGACGGCGACGTGGTTCGATTGGTAGTGCGCCATCAAGGCGTCGCGACCGACCCCCATGTCCGCCGCCATGAACGGCCATTCGCGCGTCGTGCCCTCCCACCACGCGTCGCGTGTCGCGGGCGGGAGCTTCACCACCTCGCCCTTGCCCACGTCCATCCAGAGCACGTCGTCCTTGATGTACGCGCGGGCCCAGGTCATCGCGCCCGGTAGGCTCTCGCCGGCGAAGGTGCCGCCCGGCGTCGGGAAGTAGAGCGCGGGCTGGCGGTAGCTGTGCGCGCCCTTCAGCGTCGCCGGATCGTGGTTGAACGCGTACGCGCCGCACGAGCCGGAATTGAGCAAAACCCAGAGAAAACGGCCGTCGTGCTCCGCGCCCCAGCGCACGTCGTGGAACATGACCGCTTCGTGGAGGCCCTTGTCCTTGAGCAGCCGCTTGAGCATCTCCATCGGCATCACGTTGCCCTGATCGGCCTCGGTCGCGGTGGCGATCGGCGCGCCGTTCGACTCCGGGCGACACGCGGAGTTCAACAAGCCTTCAGCGAGATCGGACGGCGGGCGGAGGGGGATGAGGCCGAGCTGGTACTGCCAGCCGAGACAATCACCGCCGTACTCGGCGAGCAGGTCGAGCACCACGAGGTAGTCGCGAAGCTGCTCGCGCGTGGCACGCTCGTCGAAGTCGGTCGCCGTGCCCTCGCCCCAGTGAAAAGCGAGACCGCGATCCTTCACGAATGCGAACGCGTCGGCGATGCGCTTGTCGCTGATGCTCTTGCCGCGATCGATGATCCACGCCTGATCGATCTTGTGCTCGCCGAACGAGTACGGCGCGAGCAGGCGCGGCCCGAAATAGCCATTAATCATGCCCATCGACGTGTCGCCGAGCATCAGAATCAACGGGTGGCGGCGGCGCATTTCGGCGGCGATGCGGCGGGCGCGCTCCGAGGCCTCGGCGGAAACGGGCGCGTGGTAGCTGATGCCCTTCTCGGCGCGCGCGATCGCACCGTTGCGGCACCATTCGTCGAGCTCGGCCATGAACGTCGCGTCCGAGCTCATGTCGCTCGCCGTCGTCCAGATGCGCGAGTGCTTGCGCTTGAGGCTCGTGAGGCACGCTCCCGTATTGAGCAAGCCGACGAGGCCCGGCCAGCGTCCGGAGAAATTCGACGCGAGGAGCAGCGGGTTGTCCTTACCGACGACGCCTTCCGTGGTGTGCGGGCCGTAGACCCAATGCACGAACACGCCGACGATCGGATCGTCGATCGGGCCGAGCTTGTCGCGTCCCTCGTGCGGCTTGCTCAGGAAGCCCGGCACGCGATACGGCTCGCGCCCGAGCTTCTTGAGCGCGCGCTCGAGCTCGACCGTGGCAGCCTCGATGTTCGGCAGCGCGAGCTCGTTCGGCTTCGCGCGCCCGTCTCCCGGCCAATAGAGGGCGATCTTCTTGCTCATGGGATAGCTTCTCCGCCTTTTTCGACGTTTTCTTTGGTGTAGAGGCGCGTGCCGAGCGTAACGCGATGGGGCGGCTTCTTCCCCGCGAGGAGCTCGAGGCCGAGCGCGATCGCTTCGGCGCCGCCCGTCGGGTACGCGAAGGTCGCGTCCAAAATACCCTCTTTGACGTAGCGGACGCCCTCCTGCGGCAGCGCGTCGATACCGACGAACTTCATCTCACGCTCGCGTCCCGCGGCTTTGGCGGCGAGGTAAGCGCCGTGCGCGCCGGGATCGTTGTGCGCATAGACGAGGTCGATCTTCTTGTGCGCGGCGAGCGCCGAGTCCATCTCACGGCGCGCGTTCGGCTCGAGCCACGCCATGTCGGCCTCGAACGCGACCTTCAAGTCCGGAGCGTTCGCGGCCGCGAGACCTTCACGGAAGCCGCTGTGACGATCGCGACCGGGCGTCGAGGTCATGAGCCCCTCGAGCTCGACGATCGTCCCTTTGCCGCCCAAAAGCTTCGCGACGAGCTTGCCTGCCTCGGCGCCGATCTTCTTGTTGTCGGCGCCGATGAAGGTCGAAAAGGCTTCGCCCTCGACCGCGCGATCGAGGACGATCACTGGAATATTGCGCTCGAATACCTCGCGCACGGGGTTCGTGAGCGGCGCCGCCTCTTTGGGCGAGATGATCAAGAGGTCGATGTGCGAGAGCGCGAGCTCCTCGACCTGCGCGCGCTGGCGCAGCGAGTCGTTCTGCGCATCTTTCATGATGAGCTTGAGGTTCGGGTGCTCGGCGGCGGCGTGCTCGATGTCGGCGTTCATCTGCACGCGCCACGGCTCGCCGAGGTTGCACTGGCTCACGCCGACCAGATACGTCCGCGGCCCGGCGCTCCCCGACGCAGCGGGTGCGGGCGGGCTCGCCTTCTTCTGACAGCCGAGGACGGCCAGGCCGACCCCGAGGCAGAGCGTGAGCACTCCCGTTCGCCGCATGAGCGGATCACAGCCCCCGTGAGCGCAGGGATCAAGCACCGCGCGGCCGAGAGCCGTGCATCAGTGATTCAAGAGGTACGCGACGGCGAGCCCGGCGACGAGCGCCACACCGACGAAGATCGGGAGCCAGCGCGAGCCGCCGCTTCCCTTGAAGTCCGGCGGTGGCTCGACCTTGAGCGGCGTGAACGGAGCGGGAGGCGCCGAGGGCGGCTTCACGAGGGGCGGTGGGTTCGTGCCGGTCGGCGGCGGCGGCGCCGTAAAAAGCACGGCGGCCTCGGCCGCGAACGGCGTCGAGTTGAGCGGCATGTCGGCCGCGCCGCTCTCCCACGTCTCGACCTGCGCGACCATGCGCGCCCGCGTCGCGAGGGCGTCGGCGGCCAGATCGTTCACCCACTCGGCAATGCGGCGCGACGAGGCGCCCGGCGCTGCCGTCTCGAGCGCGAGCGCGAACTCGTGCGCGCTCGCGAAGCGCTGGTCGGGATCGAGAGCGAGCGCGCGCATCGCAACGAGGTCGAGCTCGTTCGGCAGGTTCGGCCGGTGGTTGCCGGGCGTCGGGTAGCCGCCGTCGAGGATCTTCTGCATGCGGTCGGCGTCTTGCTCGGCCGTGAACAGGCGCCGCGTGGCGAGCAGCTCCCACAGGATGATTCCCGCAGAAAACACGTCCGAGCGCTGAGTCAGCCGCTCGCCGCGGATCTGCTCGGGCGACATGTAGCCGCTCTTGCCCTTCACGCGGTTCGGGTGCGACTCCTCGATGTGCTCGAGCGCCTTGGCGATGCCGAAATCGAGCACGCGCGTGAGGCCGTCGGCGCCGACGAGCACGTTCGGCGGCGAAACGTCGCGATGCACGAGGCCGAGCGGGCGCCCTTGCTCGTCCGTCGCTTCGTGCACGGCGTCGAGACCCGCGAGCACGCCGAGCATGACGCCGACCGCGATGTCGAGCGGCACGTGCTCGCGCCGCTCGCGCGCCTGAGTGCGACACAGCGTGCTGAGCGACTCGCCGTGCACGTACTCGAGCACGAGGAGCACGTCGCCTTTCGAGGCGACGACGTCGACCGTGGGCACGACGTTCGGGTGGCGCACGCGCGCCGCGAGCCGCGCCTCCTTCAAGAGCATCTGCGTGAAGTCTTCGTTCTGCACGAAGTTCGGGAGCAGGCGCTTGATCGCGACCACGCGGGAAAAACCGCCGGCGCCGTCGAGGCGGCCGAGGTGCACGGTCGCCATCCCGCCGCTCGCGAATTGCTCGAAGAGCGCGTAGCGACCGACGCGAACGAGCGGCTCGCGCGACGAGGGCGCAGCGCCGAGGCGCTCCGCCGCCGGGCTTTTGGGCGCCGCCTCCACCTCTTGCTCGTGCCAGGTGCCGCCCGTCACCTTCGGCGGCGGATCACCGCCGCTGCCGTCGAGCCGGATTTTTTCCCCACAGCCGCGACAGGCGAGCATCGCCGTGCGACCGCGCACGCGCTTCTCGTAGAGCTCCGCGGGCACGGCCATGCGCTTTGCGCACTTTTCGCATTCGACCGTGTAGAGCATGAGTCCGCGCAGGGCTTTCCCGAGGGTTCGCGGAGCCTAGTGTGGGGAGTCGTAAGTCACAACCTCCCCGAGGAAAAAGTCAGGAGGTCTCGCGACTCGCGCGCCGTTGAAAAAGCACCGCCAAGATCAGAATCGCGCCCGTGAGCATCAGGCGGAGCTCGGTACTGTAGGCGTTCAGGCTCAGCACCTTTTGCAAGTAGCCGAGCGTGAGCGCACCCACGAGCGTGAGACACACGCCGCCGCGACCACCGGCGAGACTCGTGCCGCCGAGCACGACCATCGCGATGGCGTCGAGCTCGTACCCGAGCCCGGTCTCCGGGTCACCGTGCGTTTCCTGCGCCGCCTGGCAGATGCCGGCGACCGCGGCAAACAGCCCCGAAAGCAGATACGCGAAAACCAGCGTCGCGCGCACCGGAACTCCCGACAGGCGCGCGGCCTCGAAGCTCGAGCCCACGGCGTAGAGATAGCGACCGATTCGCAGTCGCCTGAGCACGAACCACGTCACGAGCACCGTCGCCGCGAAGATCAGCGTGACGACCGAAAGCTCGCCGCCGAGCACGCGCCCGTCGAGCACCCCGAACAGGGGCGGGGTGGGAACGTTGACGAAACGTCCGTCCGCCGCTTGCACGTAGTTCGAAATCTTCTGTCCGCCGGAAAGCTCTTTTGCCACACCGCGCGCGAACACCATCATCGCGAGCGTCACGATGAAGGCTTGAATGCGCGCGAACGCCACGAGCGCTCCCGACACCGCGCCCGCGAGCGCCCCGACGCCGAGCACCACCAGCAAAGCGGCGAGACCCGACCAACCGTGCGGCAGCGTGAGCCAGGCGAAGCACACGGCGGAAAGCGCGAGAACGCTCCCGACCGCGAGATCGATACCGCCCGCGACGATCACCACGGTCATTCCGCAGGCGAGAATGCCCTCGACCGCGATTTCGCGCAGGACCGCGCGCTGCGTCTGCCACAGGAAAAATGCGCCGTTGGCATTGAGCACGGCTCCAAGGACGAGCACGGCGACGAGCGGCACGAGCGGCCGCACGCGGGGCGATGCTAGCCAACCGAGCGCGGCACGCGGCCCCTCGGTCACGCGCTGCCTCCCATCATGAGCGAGAGCAGGCGCGGCTCGGCGAGCTCGCGGCGCTCGAGCGTCGCGACGGCGCGGCCGTCGTAGAGGACGAGCGCGCGATCGGCGAGCGCCGTCAGCTCGGTGATGTCGGAGGTGCGAAAGAGGATGCTGGTACCGCCGGCGGCGAGCTCGGCGAGCAGCGCGTGCACGTCGGCGCGCGCCCCGAGGTCGATGCCGCGCGTGGGATCGTCGAGCAAGAGCAGCTTCGGGCGCGCGAGCAGGCAGCGTACGAGCGCCACTTTCTGCTGATTTCCGCCGGAAAGCGCGCCGCACGCGGCGTCGAGCGAGGGGGCTTTGAGGCGGACGCGCTCGGTCTCGGGCTTGACGGCGCCGAGCTCGAGATGACGGCGCACGAATGCGGCCGGCGAGAAGCGGCGGAGGCTCGAGAGCGTGGCGTTCTCGAGCACGCTCTGCGCGGTGAGGACGCTCGCGTTGCGGTCGCCCGCGAGGAGCGCCACGCCGCGCGCGAACGCCTGTGCGGGGGCGCGCGCGCGGTACGGCTCGCCGTCGAGCGCCACGTCGCCGCGGATGCGCGTTCCGTCGCCGAACAGCGCGTGAAGGAGCGTGCTCGCTCCCGAGCCCTCGACGCCCGCAATGCCGAGCAGCTCGCCGCGCCGGAGCTCGAACGAGACCGGCTCGAGGCGTGGTCGCGAATCGCAGGCGAGGCCGTTCACGCGCAGGCGAATCGGGCGGCTTTCCTCGGCATTCGCCGCGGGCGGCGTCGTCAGGTCGCGGCCGAGCATCGCGCGCAAGAGGCCGTCGCGGCCGAGCTCGCTTGCTCGCGCGGTGAGCACGCGCGCGCCGTCGCGGAGCACCGTCACGCGATCGGCAACGCGAAAGATCTCGTCCATGCGGTGCGAGATGTAGATGACGCCGATGCCGCGCGCCGCGAGCTCTTTGACGCGCATGAGGAGGCGCTCGACGTCCGGCGCGGGCAGCGCGCTCGTGGGCTCGTCCATCACGAGCACGCGCACCTTGCTCATGAGGGCGCGCGCGATCTCGACGAGCTGGCGTTCGGCGAGCGAGAGCGCTTCGACCGGCGTGTCCGGATCGACGCGAAGGCCAAGCGCAGCGAGCGCCTGCTTCGCGGTTTCCCGTGCGGCGCTCCGGTCGACGAGCGCGAACGGCGAGCCCGGCGTCGCGAGCAGCAGGTTGTCCGCCACCGAAAGCGACGGCACGAGCGAAAGCTCCTGGTGAATCGTGGCGATTCCTGCGGCGCGCGCGGCCGCGGGATCGTCGAAACGGAGCGCGCGGTCGCCCAGTCGCAGCTCGCCCGCGTAGTCGCCGAGCGCGCCCGCGACGATGCGGATCAGCGTGCTCTTGCCGGCGCCGTTCTCGCCGGCGAGGACGTGGACCTCGCCGGCCTCGAGCTCGAACGAGACGTCACGGAGCGCGGCGGTGCGGCCGAACGACTTGGTGACGCGCCGTAGCTCGAGCAGCGCCACGTTACGTCACGGCCTCGCTCGAGCGCGCCGGAGTCCTCATGCCCACGTCATGCTCGCCGGGTCCCAGCGCTTCCACACGCCACGAATCTTTTGCTCGAGCGCGCGCGAGCCCGTCGGAACGCGGAACTCCACGCTTTCGAACAGATCGTCGAGCGGGCGACCGAGTTCCTTCGGCGGCGTCGCGACGAGCTTCGGGTCGATGGTGTGTGCGGTCATCGACAGCACGTCGATGTCGACACGGACCGTCGCGTAGCCGTTCTTCGCGAGCTCGAGCCAGCCGATATGCGGGTTCGGCCGCGTGTCGTCGTCCGTGAGCAGTTGGCCGACGAACCCCGCGATCAGCGCCGCTTCGGGCGGAAGCGACGGGTCCGACGCGAGCGCGGCCTGGATGCCGTCCTGCAAGGTCGTGGACGTGACGCTGCCCGCGATGAGCTCGATGATTGCCCTGTCGGGGTGGTCTGCGGGATACGGCGCGCCCGCGAAGAACGAGTGCAGATCGCCCGTAACGACGACGACGTTGTCCACCTGGCCGAGCGTTTCGAGCAACGCCTCACGTTCGTTCGGCGCGCCGTCCCAATCGTCCGTATTGAGCACGATGCGCGTCCGAAGCTCCTCGGGAGCGATGGTGATCGGACCGAGGTCGATCACCTTTTGCATGAACCCGTACTCGTTGCCCCACACCTTCCACGTGCGCGTCGAGCTCAGCATGGCGTCGAGGAACCAGGCGCGTTGCTCCTCGCCCATCAGACGCTCGCTCGCACCCTTCGTGCGCGCGAACGCTTCGGCGGCGAGCGCGCGGAACGGGGCTTCTGCCACGAGGTAGCGCGAACCTTGCGCCGAAAATTCGGCGGTTTTGAGCAGCTGATGCACGGCGTAGCCGCGCGGCAGCGTTTCGTCGTCGGGGTCGAGCGGCGAGTCTTCGCCCGCAGCCGCGAGGACTTGGTTGATCCAGGGAACGGAGAGCTCGCCGGTGATGCCGGCGCGCTCGAAGCCCTGCGCTTCGGCGGCGTCGGCGAGCGTCTGCGCGAGCTCGGCGAGCTCGGGATCGTCGATGGAGACGTACGCGACCGCGTCGTCCGGCACGCTGCCGAGCGTCTTCTTCGCGCTCGCTTCGTCCATGAACACGGCCCCCGGGAAAGCGTCTTCCGGCACGACGTGATCGGGGCGATAGCGGCGTAGATCGGTCAGCACGAGCTCGAGCAGCGTGCCGAAGACGAAACTTCGGTAGATGCGAAAATCGTCGGGAAAGGGCGCGTCGTCCGTGAGCGGATACGCCTCATTGCGCGGTGGCGTGGTCGCGTAGTCGACGGGCATGAACTCGAACCACGCGCGATCCGCTGCTTTGCGTCGGTCCGTATCGAGCTCGTCCTCGCGACCGTTCGTGTACGTGGCGGTCGCGCCGTGGCAGTCGTTCGAGAACTCGTGATCGTCGGGGATCACGACGAACGGAAAGCGCTCGTGCACGCGCTGGATGTCCGGATCGCTACGGTACGTCCGATAGAGGTCGCGGTAGTTGCCGAGCGAGCGCGCGGCCAGGTAGCTGCCGTCACCGAGCGCGAGCGCTTCATCGGGCGCGCCAAACGTGACGGTGCGCTCCGGCGACGACGATTGGAACGCCGGATCGGCGGTCGTTTCGTACACGTAATCCCCGAGGTGAAGCACGAAGTCGAGCTCCGGATTCTGCTCGAGGAGGTGGCGATACGCATGGAAGTACTTGCCGCCGTAGTCCTGGCAAGAGACCACGGCGAACGACAGGGGCACCCGGTCGTGCTCGTCCGGCGCGGTGCGCGTGCGCCCGGTGCGGGAAGAGACGCGTTCGCCGCCCGCCTCGAGGGTGAAGCGGTAGTAGTAGCTCGTGGCGGGCGTGAGGCCGTCGACGCGGATCTTGATGCAGCCGTCGTTGTCGGCCGCCGCCACGATGTCGAGCGACGGGCCGCCCGCGAGCGAGACCGCGTGCTTGAGCTCGGCATCGGTCGCGACGACGAGCGTCACGACGAGATCCTCGCCCGCGCGGCTCGGATCGACGACGCGCGTCCAAAGCACGACGCTGTCCGGGCGCGGATCGCCCGACGCGACTGATTGCGGGAAGTAGCGCGCGCCATCGGGCTCCGGGCTCGCCGTGCTCTCGCCGTCGCCGCAGGCCGTAAGGATTGGCGGACCCGCAACGACGGCGAGCGCACGGAGAAAAGCACGTCGTTCGAGGCGAGCCATGGCCCGCGCAGGGTAGCAGGCACCCGCTAGCGCTGGCGAACGCCGCCAACCGCAGCGTCGAGCTGCGCGGTGAGGCGGCCGCGCGGCGCGTTCAACGTGGCGCGCACCTTCTGCGCCACCTCGTCGTTCGGCGAGATCTTCTCGAGCGCCTGCGCCGTATCGAGCGCTGTCTCGCGATCGCGGCGCGCCAAGAGAAAGAGCGCACGTTGACGGAGCCCGGCAACGACTACCTCACGCGTGGCGAGAGCGCCCGCGGCGGCGTCACCCGGCGCAACGGCGCGCAGCACGCGCTCGAAGCGGCGGCCCGCGCGCTCGAGCGCCGCGGTGCGATCGGAGCGACCGACCGGGTTCGCTTGGAACCGGAGCCAGAACGCTTCCGGCACGACGTGCTCGTTCAAGCGCTCGTCCCAGGTCGGGTCGAGCTCGACGTACAGCGGGCGCGCGTCGGCGAGCGTCGTGAGCGCGTACTCGGTCGGCTTGCCGCCGAGCGCGAGATCGCGAAGCAACGGCGCGAGAGCGGGCTCGGCCTCGAGCAACCGTCGCCGGAGCGCGCCACGCTCGAGCAGCGTCGCCGGGACGACGAGCACGTCGGGGCGCTCGCCGCGCAGGAGCTGTGCGGACCAGAGCCGCCAGGCGATCGCTTCGGAGCGCGCGAGCACGAGGCCGTTCGGCGGGACGCTGCGCAGGCCCTCGTCGGTCCACACTTCGCTCGCGGTCGACACCCGGCGCTCCGTCGCCGCCGCCGCCGCTTCCGAGCCGACGAACACGAGCGTGAAGTCGAACGCGACGAGCAGCGCCGCGGCGGGCCGCGCGAACGGAACGCGTGCGCGCGCGAGCCCGAGCGCCGCCGCTTGCACGCCGAGCGCCGCGCACACACCGAGCGCACCGAGCGCAAGCAGGCGCGGCGCGCCGAACGGATCCGGCGTGAGCAGCCCGACGTGGCTCGCCGGCAGCCCCAGATCGAGCACGACGAGCGCGGCGAGCGGCACGACGAAGGGGCGCGTGCCCTTGGCGAGCAAGCCGAAACCGGTGCCGAGCAGCGCGAGCGCGAACGGCAAAAGACCCATCTCCGACAGCCACGCCGCGTACGCCGTCACGCGCTCGGTCGAGGTGTCGCGCGCCGCGAGGCTCGACTGGCCGAGGCCGAGCCCGAGGTCGAGCCACGCCGTCGGAGCGCGCGAGCGCACGAAGAGCGTCGCGACGAACAGCGCCTCGACCAAGGCGAGACCCACGAAGCCGGCAACGAGCTCGCGCGACTCCGGAACACGCCGCCGCGCAAGGCGCAACATGCCGAGCCCCACGAGCAGCGCGAGGCCCGCCGTGTGCGACTCCGCGAGCGTGAGCCCGGCGAGCGCCCCCACGACGAGACTCGAGCGCACGTCCCCGCGCGGGAGTCGGTCGGCGGCCGTGAGCGCGGCGAGCGCGAGCGCCGCCGCGACGGCCGCGCCACCCGCCGTCGTCGCTTCGAGCTGAAACGTCGGCGCGAGCACCGCGGTGAGCGCGGCGGCGAGCGCGAGCGGAGGCCCGAGGGGAGCTCCCGGCTCGGCAGCTCTGAGCGCCCGGAGCGTCCAGCCGAACACGAGACGCGCGGCCAAGGCCGCGGCCAGCGCGCCGACCCACGCGGCTCGCTCCGCCCGGCCGCCGAGCGGCAACAGGCTCGAAGCGTGCGCAAAGGTGAGGCTGACCCAGCCCTCGCTCGCGATGGGCAAGAGCCCCAAACCGGTCACGAGCGGCAGATCACCGCGAAAATCACCCGTGGTCTGCGCGCGGCACACCGTCGTCACGAGCGGCACGACGAGGGACAGCCACGCGCACACCCGCTCGAAGCTCGACGGGGACCGGGAGGCAGCCGCTCTCACGCTCCCTCGCTACGACGGGCCGAGGATTCGGCCCAGTTTTCGGCCCTTGTGCTAGAAAGTCCGCCCCCGGGCGCCCCGTTGCGCCCCCACGAAAGACGAACCTTTGGCCCGATTCATCGACGAGCTCAAGCGAACCCACGACTGCGGCGCCCTGCGCACCTCGCACATCGGTAGCGAGGTGGTGCTGTTCGGCTGGGTCGCGAATCGGCGCGACCACGGCTCGTTGATCTTCATCGACCTCCGCGATCGGGAGGGCATCACGCAGATCGTGTTCGACCCCGACGCCTCGGGTCCGGCGCACGACTTGGCCGAGCAGTTCCGAAGCGAGTGGGTCGTCGGCATCCGCGGCAAGGTGCGCTCGCGCGGCGAGCAGTTCAGCAAGAAGGAAAACAAGATGGTCTCGGCCGCGAACCCCGGCCTCGCCACCGGCGAGATCGAGGTCGAGGTGCTCGAGGCCACCGTGTTCAACAGGGCCGAGACGCCGCCGTTCGCGATCGAGGACAAGAGCGACACGCGTGAGGAAGTGCGCCTCGAGCACCGCTACCTCGATCTGCGTCGCGCGCCGCTGCAACAGGCGCTCCGCATGCGGCACCGCGCCAACCACGCGGCACGCACCTACCTCTCCGATCAGGGCTGTCTCGAGCTCGAGACGCCGTTTCTCGTGAAGTACACGCCGGGCGGCGCGCGAAACTTCCTCGTGCCGGCGCGCTTGCACCCGAACAAGTTCTACGCGCTCGCGGAGAGTCCGCAGCTCTTCAAGCAGCTCTTCATGGTGGCGGGCTACGAGAAGTATTTCCAGATCGTGCGCTGCTTTCGCGACGAAGACCTGCGGCTCGATCGCCAGCCCGAGTTCACGCAGATCGACATCGAGCAGAGCTTCGTGAACCAGGACGACATCTTCCGCACGGTGGAAGGGCTCGTGTTCTCGATCTGGAAGGCAGCGCTCGGGCTCGACCTCACGACGCTCTACCCGGACGGGCGCTTCCCTCAGCTCGATTTCGAAACGTCGATGCGCGACTACGGTAACGACAAGCCCGACGTGCGCTTCGACCTCAAGCACATCGATCTGACGGAGCTCGTGATCGAGCACAAGGGCGGCGGCATTCCGTTCTTCGCGGCGATCGCCGACAAGTTCGCGAGCGGCGCCTTCCGTCGCGATTTGCCGGCCGAGATCGTGAAGGCGCTCGTCGTGCCCGCGGCGGCGCAGTTCTCGCGCGCCGACGGCGACAAGCTCGAGCAGCTCGCGAAGAGCATGGGCGCCGCGGGCCTCGCGCGCGCCAAGGTCGGCCCCGACGGGAGCTGGACGCAATCACCGCTCGCGAAGAGCGTCACGCCGGAGATGTGTCGCGCGATCAACGAAGCGACCGGCGCGAAGGACGGCGACATCATCCTGTTCCAGTTCGGGAAGGCCTCGCTCGTGCACACGGTGCTGGCGAACCTGCGCGTGAACGTCGCGAAGAAGATGGGTCTCATCCCCGAGGTCGGTCACGGCAACCAGTGGAAGTTCCTCTGGGTCGTGAACCCGCCGCTCTTCGAGTACGACGACGACTCGAAGCGCTGGGCCGCGGCGCACCACGCCTTCACGCGCCCGCACGACGAGCACGTGGACCTGATCGAGAAGGATCCGGGCAAGGTGCTCTGCTACCGCTACGATCTCGTGCTGAACGGCTTCGAGATCGCGGGCGGCTCGATCCGCCTTCACGACCCGCTCGTGCAGCGACGCGTGTTCGGCGCGCTCGGCATCGGCGAGGCGGAAGCGCAGGAGAAGTTCGGCTTCCTGCTTTCGGCGCTTCGCTACGGCGCCCCCCCGCACGGTGGAATTGCGCTCGGAATGGATCGGCTTGCCATGCTGCTCGCCGGCACGGACAGCATCCGCGACGTGATCGCGTTCCCGAAAACGCAAAAGGGCACCGATCTGATGAGCGATGCGCCGAGCCCCGTGAGCCCGCATCAGCTCGCCGAGCTGAGAATCCGCACGATCACCGACACCTGAGAGCCGACGACTCGTCATCCGATCAGTCGTCCACGCGGGGCAGAACCATCGGCCCCAGGCGAAACCCGGGGTACCCCACACTCGAGGGATCCGAGGAGGGGGGATGTGTGTTATTGTGTGCTTTGACTCCGCCATGAACGACGCGGAAACCATCGATAGCGGCTGGGGCGCCGCCGCTGAGGACGGGCGTAGCCCGGGCGGAAGCCTTTGGCAGGTGAACACGCGCGGTCGCAAGGTCATCGCCATGACCGAGGCCGAGCTCGCGTCGAGCTACAAAGGCGGCAAGCTCACCGGCCGTAGCCTCGTCTGGGGCGACGGCATGGCCGAGTGGACCCCGCTCGGCGACGTTCCGCAGCTCGCCAAGCTCCTCCGCGAATCGGAGCCCCCGCAGAGCGGCACACGCCCCCGCATCGAGGAGCTCACGAGCGGGACGCAGTCGTACGCCGCGAGCGCCGAGGTCACGACCAACACCGGCGGAATCGCCGTGTACGAGCGCCCGCTCGCGATGATCGAGTTCCCGGAGGTGATCGAGCCCGCCGAGCCCGCGGACGAGCCGACGCCGTCGTTCGCGACACCCACGGCGACACCGTCGGCAAAGGCGAACGCCACCGTCAACGCGCAGCGGTCGCGAGCCACGGGCCGCAAGCCGCCGGACATCAACGCGGTCGAGCGGAAGTCGAGCCCGTTCAAGGCGCCGCGCCCGACACCGGTCGCCGTTGTCGAAGAGACGAACGAGGAAGAGCCCGAGACGATCCGCCCGAAAGCGGGCGATATGAAGGCCGAGGACGTGCCGCGCATCCCGCCGGCGCCGGCAGTCCCGTCGATCCGCGAAACGCTGCCGGGCCCGATCTTCCCCGCGCCGGTCCTCGCGTCGCCGCTTGCCGCGGCGCTCAGCGCGGCCACACCGCCGCCCTCCACGCCCGCGGCGTCCTCGACGCCGCTGCCGCCGACGACGCGCGTCACCTCGACACCGCTGCCGCCGACCACGCGCGCCACGTCGACGCCGTTGCCACCGACGACACGCATGGCTTCGACGCCGTTGCCGCCTGCAGCGCGTCCGAGCTCGCCGGCGCTGCCGCCCGCAACGCGTCCGAAAACTCCAATTCCCTCGGGCCCGTTCGGTGCGCCGGCGCCGACCAACGTCGCGTCAGCGCCGCCTGCCGTCGTGGCGTCGCCGCCCGCCGCCGCAATCCCCCCGAAGACTGCGGCGCCCGCGGCCGCCGTGCCGCCACCCCCTCCACTCCCCCACGAGCTCACCGCCGCCGACATAGCGCCCGCGGCGCCACCCACGTTCGTCGACGCGACGCTCGTGAAGCCGCCGCGCCCGGCCATCGAGTTCTTGCCCCCGATCATCGTGCACGAGAAGGAGGACGACGACGGTGCCTCCGGCATCCTCGAGCTGCCGCTGCACGGAGCGCTCAAGGACGCGGTCTTCAGCGAGTCGACGATCGTGCTTTCGGGACGCAAGCGCGTGCGCTGGATCCCGCTGCAAGGCGTGATTGCGCTGTGCGTCGGGGCCGCGTGCCTCGCCTCGGCGCTGACGGCAGTCGTCGTTCGCACACGTCCGCAGCCGGCGCCGCGCGTCGTGGAGAAGATCGTCACGATGCCGGCGGCGCCAGTCGAACCCGTCGCGCCCGCGCCGGTGAGCACGGAGGCGACGCGCGCAGCCGCTGTCACCGCGCCGCAACCGGAGCCCAAGACCGTAGCCCCAGCCGAGCCCGCCCGCCCCGCGGCAAGCCCCGAGCGTACGAGCGCGAAGGCGGAGAGCGCGAAGGCCGCGCCCAGCGAGACGAAGACGGCGTCCAGCGACACGAGCGCGACGACGCGGAGCCGAGACACCGCGCGGCAGGAGTCGGGCCTCTCCACGAGCGACGACGCGAAGCCGCGCCGCGAAGCGCGCGCCGGTTTCCCGACGAGCCCCGGCTTTTAGCGCTCTTCAGCGAAGCGCGCGCTTCTGGGTCAAACGCCCGCGAGGGAGCGCGGCGACCTCGAAACGGCACGCGCTTCGAGTCGGCTCAAGAGTCGCTCGCCGTCGTCGTCCGAAAGCACGAGCTCGAGGTTCGCTTCGCGTACGAAGCCCGCGCGCGCCATGTGCGCGGTGAGCGCGAGCAACGGCGTGAAAAACCCGGCGGTGTCGAGCAGCCCGATCGGTTTGTCGTGGAAGCCGAGCTGAGCCCAAGTCCAGATCTCGAAGAGCTCGTCGAGCGTGCCGAGTCCGCCCGGCAGCGCGACGAAGGCGTCGGCAAGGCTCGCCATCTTCGCCTTCCGCTCGTGCATGCTGGCTTCGAGGATGAGGCGCGTGAGCCGCGAATGCGCGAGCTCGCGCTCGGCGAGGCGCGCGGGGATCACGCCGACGACCTGGCCGCCCGCCGCGAGCGCCGCGTCGGCGAGCACGCCCATGAGCCCGACGTGGCCGCCGCCGTAGACGAGCGTCGTTCCGCGCCGGGCAAGCGTGCGCCCGAAGGCGCGCGCCGCGGCTGCAAACGCCGGATCCTCGCCCGTGCTCGAGCCACAGAACACGCACACGGCGCCGAGGGGTGGCGTGGCGGTTTCCGTCATCGGCGAAGCACCGCGTTCGGGGCCGGGCGTTCGAGCGTCACCCACGCGGCGATGCTCGGTCGCTGCCACAGGGCTTCGACGTAGCGCACGAGCGCCGCGGGCAGCGGGTCGCCGTTCGCGTGCAGGCGCATGAGCGCGAAGGCGAGATCCGCATCGGCGATCGACCAATCGGCGCCGATGGTCCCGCGCGCGCCGACGAGCTCGCTCGCGACGCCGACGAGCTTCTCCGCGTCCTTCTGCGCGGCGTCGTCGAGCGGTGTCGTGACGCGCTCGAAGAAGATGCTGTCGGACGGACGCGCGCGGCGGAGCGCCGGCAGATCGGTGCGGAGCCAGCCGAGCACCTGCCGCACGCGCGCGCGCCCCTCGGCATCGGCGGGAAAGAGCGCGGGGTGCGCGGGCGGCGGCAGCGTCTCTTCGAGGTACTCGACGATGGCGAGCGATTCACTCACGGCAAAGCTCGCGGCCTCGAGCGTCGGCACACGAGCCGTGAGCGAGCGTGCCTTGAACGGCGCCGCGCGTTGCTCACCCGCGGAAAGATCGAGCAGCCTGAGCTCGAACGGGACGCGCTTCTCGGCGAGCGCGACGAACGCGGTGAAAACGAAGGGGCTGTCGAGCTTCCGCTCGCCAAACAGTGTGAGTGGACGGTCCGGCATCGCCTGCGGAGCTTACAGGGGCCTTGACCCCCGTTCCATCGGCCAGCACCATCGTTGGTTCGAGATGAGCGCCCGAATTCTCGTCGTCGACGACAGCCCGACCATCCGCAAGGTCGTGAGCTCGATTCTGGTCGCGCGCGAGTACGAGGCGCTGCTCGCCGAGGACGGCCAGGAGGCGCTCGACCTGCTCGGCACGGAGAAGGTCGATCTCGTCCTTCTGGATTTCGTGATGCCGCGCATGAACGGCTACCAATTCTGCCGCGAGCTCCGCGCCAATCAGGAGCTCAAGAACCTGCCCGTCGTGCTGATGAGCGCGAAAGGCGACAAGATCCGCGAGCAGTTCGTCGAGCAGACGGGCGCCATCGACGCCATCACGAAGCCGTTCGACGCGCGCGGACTGGTCGCCGTCGTGGAAGGCGCGCTCAAGCGGCAGGAGGAGGGACGCGCGGGGCCGGTGCCGGACGCCGAAGCGATGCCGGTCGACGACGCGAGCCTGCTCGAGGAGATCCGAGCGAGCCGCACGAGCCTGAGCGACGACCCGGCCCTTCGGCGCGTGCAGGCCGCGCAGGAGTTCGCGATCGCGATCGAGCGAGTCGTGCGCAGCGAGCTCAGGAAGCTCAGGAAGCTGCCGCCCGGCACCGACGATCTCGTGAAGACCGCGATCGAGCGGGCGATTCGCCCGGAGACGATGGCGGCGCTCACCACGTTGCTGCGCGCGCTCTCCTACGGCGAGAACACGCGGGAGGTGCTCGCGGGCGACGTGAGCGTCACCTCCATCGCCGAGGTGCTTCAGCTTCTCGATCTGCAACGGCAGTCGGGCGCGCTCAGCGTCTTCACGCGTGACGCGGAGATCACGCTCCACGTTCGCCACGGGCGCGTCGACTACGCCGCGTGGCGCGGGCTCAGCGCGGAGTTCTTGCTCGGCCGCTACCTCGTGGAGGGTGGGCTCGCCAAGGATCAGCTGGCGAAGGTGCTCGAGAATCGCAGCGCCGGAAAGCTCATCGGTGAGGCGCTCGTCGAGCTCGGCTTCGTGACGCCGGAGGCGGCGCGCAGGGCGCTTCAGCGCCAGACCTCGGAGCTCGTGTACGAGGTCGTGCGCTGGAAGAGCGGGCGCTTCGCGTTCTCGGTCGGCGCCGAGAACCCGACATCGGCCAAGGCGGCCCTCGCGCTCGAGACGAGCGCGCTCGTCATGGAGGGTTTCCGGCGCGTCGACGAGTGGCGGCTCATCGAAGGCAGCTTCGACTTCGACGACGTGCTGTATCCCGACCAGGGCGCGATCGAGCGGCTCGACAGCGAGACGAACCTCACGAAGGGGGAGCGGAGCGTGCTCGCGGCGATCGACAGCGAGAAGACGATCCGCGAGCTCGTCGGCCAGATGCCGCAGAGCTCGTTCGAGGTGTGCAAGATCCTCTACCAGCTCTTGAACTCGCGCCTCGTGCGGCGAAAGGCGCCGGCATGAGCGAGCGAGCGGGCCTCCTCGTGAGGGCGGGCGGCGAGCTCGGCTTCGTGCCCGCGACGACGGCGCGCTCCATCGTTCCGCTACCGCCCATGTCGCCGGTCGGGAACACGCCGCTGTTGATGACGCTCGTGAGCGGGCGCGTCGTGCCGGTGGTCGCGCTCGGGAGCCCGACGTCGGTCCTCGTCGTGTGCGAGCTCGACGAGGAGCAAATCGGCTTTTCAGGGCTCGAAGTGAACGCCGTGGGGTCGTTCGAGGCCACCGAGCGCGGCGTGCTCGTCGAGGGGCGCGCCGTCCCGGAGCTCGACCTCCTCGGAGCCCTCCGCAGCATGGAGCCCGCGCTCGAGCCGCAGCTCGGGGAGGCGCCATGACGGAGCGGCTCGATCAAGCGTCGTTGCTCGAAGCGATCGAGCGCGCGGGTCGCATCATCGAGCAGGCGGATTCGGCGCTCGCCGCGGCACGCGGCGGTGCCGCCCGCGGCCAGACGCAGCTCGAGGCCGTGAGCGACGCGGCGCGCGGTTTCTCGGGGCGCGGTCGCGAGGTGCGCGCGAGCCTGCAGCTCGTCTACGAAGCGCTCGAGCGCGCGAAGCTGAGCTCGCTGAACGCCGGGCTCGAGGCCGGGCGCCTGAGCGAGCCGGCCGGAAAGATCGTGATGCAGCTCGCGGGCGATCTGCGCGCGCTGATCGCAGGCGGGCTCGAGGCGCTCGAGGCCCACGCGACGCTGCTCAGCGACAGCGATCGGGAGCGCGAGCGCTGGCTCGACGGGGTCGTGACGACGCGCGAGACGCTCGCCGGAATCATCGCGGATCTGGGCGTTTTGAGCCGGCACCGCCAGGAGATGCTGGGCGCGCTCTCGAGCCTCGAGCACGCCGTCGCACCGCTGCTCGGCGCCGATCCGCAGACGGCACGGCGTCTCGCCGAGCTCTCCGAGCAGGCGAAAGCCCTCGCGGCGACGGTGGGCGCGCTCACGAAACAAGGCGTCGACGAGCGCGTGCGGCAGGCGCTCGCTCCGCTGCTTGACGCGCTCGGACCACGGTCAGGGTCCGACTCGTGAGCGGGCGCGACGCGGAGCTCGATCGCCTCCTCGTCGGAGAGATCGAGCGACGCCTGCCGATTTTCGCGCAGCCGAACGCGCCGGCCATGGACATGCGGGCGGCGCTGCATTCGCTCAAAGGTTCGTCCGGAATGGCGGGGCACGCCGAGCTCGCGCTCGTGATCGGTCAGCTCGGTGCGCGACTCCGCTCGGGAGCCCTCGACGCGCGCACGGTCGCGCAGCAAGTGATCGGCGACGCCCTCGAGCGCTTGCGTGCCGGGCTCCCGCCGTTCGCGACGAGCTGGCCCGACCCGCCTCCACCGCTCGAGCCGAGCGCGCCAGATCCGCGCTACGCGGCGGAATACCACTCGGCGATGCGCGACTGCCTCGGAGAGCTCGATCAAGTTTTGGCGAGCACCGGCGACCCGGGCGCGGGGCTCGCCCAGGCGCAGCGCACCGTGCACTCGATGAAGGGCGGCTCGGCGGCGGTGGGGGACGACGTCACCGCCTGGTATTGCCACGGGCTCGAGGCTCGGCTGCGGGGCGTGACGGGCACGACCGGCGCGAGCGACGCGCTCGTCGAGCTGTCGCGGCACCGCGTGCTCTTGGCGCTCTTGATCGAGGATCCGCTGCGGGGACTCGAGCGGCTCCGCGCGCTGTCGGAGCGACCCGCTGCGCACCGTGCACCGAGCGCTCCGCCGCCGCCGACGAGCGCCCCACCGAGCGCGCTGCCGATGCCGGTCCGCGAGGCCTACGATCCGCCCGTGCGCGTGAGCCAAGCCGCGCTCGAGCACCTGTTCGATCGCCTGGAGAGCGTCGACGCGATGGGCGACGAGCTCGGCGCGACGGCCGCCACCGCTGCACGCATGAGCGCTCGGCTCGCGGGGCTGCGTCTGACGTTGCTCGACGCCATGCGCCGGATCGGCCCGGCGCGCCCGTGGGGTCCGCCCGCGGCAGCGCTCCACGATGTCGACATGACGGCCGAAGCGCTCCGCCGCGCCGCCGCGCGCGCCAAGCTCGGCGCCGTGGGCCTGCAGAACGGTGCGAGCCTGCTGCGCGCCCGCGCGCGCGAGGTGCGTGAAGGTCTCACGGCGCTGCGCCGCACGCAGATGGGCTGGGTGTTCGAGCGCGTCGGCAGCGCGGTCCTCCGCTTCGCGGACGCGCAAGGCAAGCTCGTGCGCGTGGAGATTTCGGGAGCCGACGTCGCCGTCGATCGCGCGGTCGCGGAACGGCTGCTCGAAGCCGTGATGCAGCTCGCGCGTAACGCCGTCGCGCACGGCATCTCGGCACCGGCCGAGCGCGAGCGCGCGGGCAAGCCGCCGATCGGCACGATTTGGCTCCGCGCGAGCCGCGAAGGGAACTGGCTCCGCGTGCAGGTCGAGGACGACGGCCGCGGCGTCGACGTGGAGCGCGTGCGCGCGATCGCCGTCGAGCGCGGCTTCGCGAGCGCAGAGCTGCTCGAGCAATCGAGCCCGCCCGATCTGATGGGGCTCCTGCTCTTGCCCGGCATGACGACGCGTGAAGGCGCCGACCTCTTGGCAGGGCGCGGCCTCGGGCTCGATCTCGTGCAGGCGGCGGCGCGGCGCTTCGGCGGCGCCGTGCGACTGCACAACGGCGCGGCCGGGGGGCTCGTCGCCACGCTCGAGCTGCCGCACGACCAGAGCGTCGTCGACGTGCTCTGGCTCGAGGAGCGCGGCAAGGAGTTCGCGCTGCCCGTGAGCTACGCCGGTCGCGTCATGCTGGCGTCGCTCACGACGCCGAGCACGGCGCCGCGGCTCGCCGCGTGCCTCGGCGAGCGCTGGGCCGCTCCGCCGCGGATCATCGTGGAAGTGACGGTCGAAGCGCTCGGAGCCGTCGCGGTCGGCGTCGACCGCGTCGGCGTGATCGAGCAGTGCAGCCTGCGCGCGTTGCCGCCGCGCATCGCCGGTGCGGGACCGTACGGCGGCGCCGTGCTGCGCGCGGACGGCGCGCTGCGGCTCGCCCTCGACGGACCGGCGCTCGCGGCGCGGGCGCGCGTGCTCGCGGCGCGCGCCAAACGTCGCTCGCCTCCCCCCGCCGAAGCGCCGTGAGCTCGCTCGTCATCACCAGCGCGACCGCCGCCGACGCTCCCCGGCTGCGCGAGCTCGCCAAGCTCTCGGGCTCGGGGTTCGAGCCCGAGGCCGAGCTCGCCCGTTCCTGGGCGAAGCTCTGGGTGGCGCGAGCCGAACCCGGCGGCGACGCGCTCGCCTTCGCGCTCACCTGGCGCGCGGCCGACGAGGTGCACCTTTTGGACCTCGCCGTGGACGCCGGCTGGCGCCGGCGGGGCCTCGCTCGCGAGCTTCTGCACGCCGTCCTCGCGGACGCGCGGAGCTCGGGAAGCCGCCTCGTCCTGCTCGAGGCGAGGGCATCCAACGAGCCGGCCCTCGCCCTGTATCGTTCCGCGGGGTTTTTCGTGACGGACGTGCGGCGAGCCTACTATTCGGATAATGGGGAGGACGCTGTGGTGATGCGACTCGAGCTCGGTTCCACTTCGCCGGAGAGCGTATGAGCTCCCCGGTTCTCCCCAAACGCCGCTTGGCAACGCTGCCGCTCATGCGGCGCGAAAGCATCGGCGGCCTCTATCACGTGCTCACGTTCGAGGACGCCGAGGGCACCCTCGCGCTCCCCGGCCAATTCACGATGGTGCGCGGCGCTGAGTGGGGCGACGCCCCGCTCCTGCCGCGGCCGATGAGCTACCTCACCGCCGGCAACACCCCGTCGATCCTGATCAAGGTGATCGGTGAGGGCACCCTGCGCATGGGCCGCGCCGAGCCGGGCGAACCGTTCACGCTGCTCGGACCGCTCGGGCAGCCCTGGCGAGCGCCGAGCCCAGGCCGGCGCGCCGTGCTCGTCGGCGGCGGCGTCGGCATCGCGCCGCTCTTGTTTTTGGCTCGGGCGTTCGCCGCGAGCGGCCAGCGCCAGCCGATCGCCATCTACGGCGGACGCACGGCAAAGGACCTCCCGCTCGACGACGAGCTCACCGCGCTCGCCGAGCTCCACATCACGACCGAGGACGGCTCGCGTGGCACGCGCGGCCGCGTCACGGACGTGCTCAAGGATCTGCTCGGCCCCGACCACGAGGTCTTCACCTGTGGTCCGGATCGCATGATGGCCAAGGTCGCCGAGCTCTGCGCGTCGCGCGACGTGCCGTGCGAGGCGTCGCTCGAGACGCCGATGGCGTGCGGCTACGGCGTGTGCCTCGGCTGCCCGGTGCCCGTCACGGACGGCGGCTACCTCTACGCGTGCATGCAGGGTCCCTGTGTGGACGCACGCCGCGTCGACTGGTCGCGCGGCGATCACGCGCCGAAAAAGGGCGTCACGCAGCTGAGGACCAAGTCGTGAGCGCGCTCGCGGTCTCGATCGGCACGCTCGAGCTCAAAAACCCGATCCTCACGGCCTCGGGCTGCTTCGGCTACGGCCTCGAGTACGACGAGTTCTACGACGTGGCCGAGCTCGGCGGCATCTGCACGAAGGGGCTCAGCCTGAATCCCCGCGCGGGCAACCCGCCCGAGCGCATCTGCGAGACGCCCGCGGGCATGCTGAACGCGATCGGACTCGCCAACGTCGGCGTCGAGGCGTTCTGCCGCGAGAAGCTGCCGATCCTGCGCGAGCGCGGCGTCACGGTCGTCGCGAACATCTTCGCGAGCAGCGTGGCGGACTTCGTGACGATCACGGAGCGGCTGAATCGCGAGACGGGCGTCGCCGCCATCGAGCTCAACGTGTCGTGCCCCAACGTCACCGAGGGCGGCATCGAGTTCGGCAAGGACGCACGCATGTGCGGCGAGGTCACGCGCGCCGTGCGGGCCGCGACCAAGCTCCCCGTGTGGGTGAAAATGAGCCCGGAAGCCGGCAACATCGTGGCCGTCGCCAAGGCCTGCGAGGACGCGGGTGCCGACGCGATCACGGCCATCAACACCATCCGCGGCATGTCGATCGACATCGAGCAGATGAAGCTCCGTCTCGCGAATCGCACGGGCGGCTTCAGCGGCCCGGCGCTGCGCCCGATTGCCCTCCGCATCGTGTGGGAAATCGCCGGCGCCGTGTCGATCCCGGTGATCGCGATCGGCGGTATCTCGACGACGCGCGACGCCATCGAGTTCATGGCCGCGGGCGCGACCGCCGTGCAAGTCGGCACCGCCAACTTCGCCGATCCTTCCGCCGCCAAGCGCGTGCTCGACGGCCTGCGCGCTCACTGCGAAAAGCGGAGCATCGACGTGAAGGCCCTGATCGGCGCCGCACGCGGATGAAAACGCCGGGCCGGCGTCCGCTCCTTCGGGCGCTCGTCCGCACCTTCCCATTCGGTCTCGTTCTCGCCGTCGCTGCGTGCGAATCGCACCCGGCGCCGGCCGACGCCGGACCGACCGAGCCGAGCCCCAACGCGAGCATCTTGCCCGCGCCGCTCGCGACCGGACCGGATACGCTGCGCGCGACGCTCGATGCCGGACCGAGCGACGGCGGGCTCGACGCCGAAACGCTGCCGCCCGCGACGGCACGCGAGGACGAAGCGCTCCCGACGGACGTCGAGGAGCTGCACGACCCGAGTGGGCTCAGCATGCGTGCGCGCTTTCGCTGGCCGGACGTGGCGCCACCGGGCCGCCTGCCCGAAGCGAACCTCGACGCCCTGGAACGAGCGCGCGCGGCTTCGAGCTTCGAGCTCGACATCGTCGCGGCGGCCGCAGGCCGGCTCCGGGTCGCGCTCGCCACGTCGCGCTTCGTGCTCGCCGCCGGCAGCGAGCTTCGCGCCCGGACCGATCGCTACGGCCACGTGCTCTTGTGGCCCGATCGCAACCGGTACGTCGTGATCCAGGCCGGCGCGCTGCGCACCGTGCTCAACGAGCGCCGCGCCGACGTGGTCCCGCTCGCCCACGTCGCCGGGACGTCGCG
>Ga0070682_100000216_pt1 | contig 42444 bp, 44 predicted proteins | sample KBSC63LmetaG_FD_64668 | JGI IMG/M metagenome (GOLD analysis project Ga0070682, IMG submission 64668) | Corn rhizosphere microbial communities from Kellogg Biological Station, Michigan, USA - KBS C6-3L metaG | ecosystem: Host-associated > Plants > Roots > Rhizosphere | place: USA: Michigan...
CCTCCTGGGGGCACTGGTGGGTCTGGGACGAGCCGACCCTGGTCAGCTTCCTGATCGTCTTCCTCATGTACGCGACCTACTACCCCTTCCGCTACGCGATCGAGGACCGCGACCGGCAGGCGCGCTACGCCTCGGTCTTCGCGATCACCGCCGGCGCCTTCGTCCCGCTCAACTTCCTCGCCGTGCGGATGGCGCAGAGCCTCGTCCACCCGCGCGTGTTCGCGACCAGCAACGGCGGCCTGCCCGGAGAAATGATGCTTACCTTCCTCTGCTGTCTGGCCGCGATGGCTCTGCTCTGGGTGACCTTGGTCAAATTCGAGCTGACCGCGAAGAGCGCCTCCGGCCAGGTGAAGCGGCTGCGGCGGGCGCTCGACGCCCCGGCACCAAGCGGCTCCTCGCGGATCGCCCCGGAGGTGAGCTGATGCTGCTGCCGCTGGGCGCCCCGGCGCTGCCGCTCGACGAGGCCGGCAAGTACGTCGCCGGCGCCTACGTCGTCTTCGTCGTCCTCCTCGTCGTCTACGTCGCGATCATGGCGGCGAAACTGCAGCGGATCGAGCGCGAACTGCGCGAGGTCGCGGCGATCGCCGAGGAGCGCAAGGACGAGAAAGAGGAGGTGCCCGCCTGATGGCCGAGCTGTTAGCGCTGGGCGTCTCCCACAAGACCGCGCCGCTCGACCTGCGCGAGCGCCTCTCGCTGACCGAGGGGCGGGCGGTCAGCGCCCTGGCCGAGCTGACCGCGGCGAAGGGCATCCACGAGGCGGCGGCGATCTCTACCTGCAACCGCACCGAGCTCTACCTGATCGTCTCCGACCCGGTCGAGGCTGAGTCGACCGCGCTCGGAGTCCTCACCCGCCAGGCGGAGATCCGCCCGACCGAGCTGCTCGGCCACCTCTACTCGCTGCGCGCGAGCGAGGCCGCCCGGCACCTGCTGCAGGTGACCGCGGGGCTCGACTCGATGATCCTCGGCGAGGCCGAGATCCAGGGCCAGGTCAAACGCGCCTACGAGCTGGCGCTGGTCGAGGGCGCGACCGGGCCGATCCTCAACCGCCTCTTCCGCGGCGCCCTCAGCGCCGGTGGGCGCGCCCGCGAGGAGACCGGGATCAGCCAGAAAGGCGTCTCGATCCCCTCGGTCGCGGTGGAGCTGGCGCGGCGCGCGATCGGCGACCTCTCCGCGAAGCGGGTGCTGGTCGTCGGCGCCGGCGAGACCGCCGAGCTGGTCGCCCGGGCGCTGGTCGCCCGCGGCGTCGCCACCGTCTTCGTCGCCAACCGCCACTACGACCGCGCGATCGGCCTCGCCCAGCGCTTCGACGGGACCGCGGTCCGCTTCGAAGAGCTGCCCGAGCAGCTGACAAGCGCGGACATCGTCGTCTCGGCGACTAACTCGCCCCACCACATCGTCGAGCGCGAAGGGCTCGAGCAGGTGATGGCCGCGCGACCGGAGAAGCCGCTGCTGGCGATCGACCTGGCGGTGCCGCGCGACATCGAGCCGGCCTGTCGCGAGATCGCCGGGGTCAGCGTCCACGACATCGACGACGTGCAGCAGATCGTCGAACGCAACGAGAGCGGTCGCGAGACCGAGGCGCGGCGGGCGGAGCAGATCGTCGAGGCCGAGCTCGACCGCTTCGAGCGCTGGCTCGCCTCGCTCGAGGTGGTGCCGACGATCACGGCGCTGCGCGAGGGCGCCGACGAGGTCGTGCGGCGGGTGCTGGCCGAGAACGAGGGCCGTTGGGAGAGCCTCAGCGAGGCCGACCGCGAGCGGCTGGAGACGATGGCGAAGGCGATCGCCTCGCGGCTGCTGCACGAGCCGACCCTGCGGATCCGGCGCTCCGCCGGATCCGACGAGGCCTACTTCTACGTCAGCGCCCTGCGCGAGCTGTTCGGGCTGGACGTCGGGACCGAGCCCGAGGGCGAGGCGCGAGGCAACGTCACCGAGCTCCGCCGCAAAGACCAAAAGGGCTGAGAGTGCGGATCGCTACGCGGGGGAGTGCGTTGGCGCTTACCCAGGCGCGTTGGGTTGCAGAGCGGCTCGGTGGTGCGGAGCTGGTCGAGGCGAGCTCGGACGGGGAGCCGGGGGACAAGTCGCGCTTCGTGCGCGGGGTCGAGCGAGTGTTGCTGGCCGGCGAGGCGGAGATAGGGGTCCACTCGGCCAAGGACCTGCCGGGCGAGATGCCGGAGGGGCTGGAAATCGCCGGCGTGCCCGAGCGCGAGGATCCGGCGGATGTCTGGATCGGAGCAGGGACCTCGCTGGAGGACGTGCCGGAGGGGGCGCGGGTCGGTACGGCGGCGCTGCGTCGCCGGGCGCAGCTGCTGGCGACGCGGCCGGACCTGCGAGTCGAGGAGCTGCACGGCAACGTCGACACGCGGCTGCGCAAGCTCGAGGAGGGTGATCTCGACGCGATCGTCCTCGCCGCGGCGGGGCTGCGGCGGCTCGGGCGCGGGGACGAGGTCGGCTTCAGGCTCCCGATCGAGCAGATGTGCCCGGCGGCGGGACAGGGGGCGCTGGCGCTGCAGGTTCGGACCGACGACGAGACCTCAGGCAACGCCGCCGCTTCCGTCAACGACCTGGAGGCGATGCGCGAGCTGACCGCGGAGCGGACGGTGGTGGCGCTGCTGCAGGCGACCTGCAACACGCCATTGGGAGTGCATGCGCGGGTCGAGGGCGAGCGGCTGACGATCGATGCCTTCGTCGGCCTCCCCGGCGGCAGCGAGTGGCTGCGCGACCGCTTGGAGGCGAGCGCCGAAGAGCCCTCGCTGGCCGGTGCCGAACTCGCCCAGCGCCTGCTCGGTGCCGGCGCCCGCGAGATCCTCGACCGCGCGGAGGAGATGTGAGCGCGCGAGGGGGGGTCGTCTATCTGGTCGGCGCCGGACCCGGCGATCCTGGGCTGATGACCGCCCGCTCGCTGGAGCTGATCGCGGGCGCTGACGCGATCTTCTACGACCGCCTGATCCCACCCGGCGCCCTTGCCGGCGCTCGCGAGGACGCGGAGCTCGTCTACGTCGGCAAGCAGCCGGGCGTGCCCTCGGTCCCGCAGGAGGAGATCGGCGAGCGGCTGGTCGCGGCCGCCAAGGAAGGCAAGCGCGTCGTCCGGCTCAAGGGCGGCGACCCCTTCGTCTTCGGCCGCGGCGGCGAGGAGGGTGAAGCGCTGCGCGAGGCCGGGGTCGAGTTCGAGGTCGTGCCCGGCATCACCGCCGGCGTCGCCGCGACCGCCTACGCCGGCATCCCCGTCACCCACCGCGACGACGCCTCCGCCGTTGCCTTCGTCACCGGCCACGAGGACCCCGCGAAGCCAGAGAGCGCACTCGACTGGGAGGCGCTGGCGCGCTTCCCCGGCACCCTCGTCTTCTACATGGGGGTGAAACGTCTAGGCGACAACGCGACGGCGCTGATCGAGGCGGGACGGAGCGCCGACGAGCCTGCCGCCGCGATCGAACGCGGGACGATGGCGAGGCAGCGGACGGTCGAGGCGACCCTGGGGACGATCGCCGAGGCGGTCGCGCGCGAGGAGGTGAAGGCACCGGCGCTGATCGTCGTCGGCGAGGTGGCGCGCCGCCGCGAGCAGCTCGGATGGCTGGAGCGGCGACCGCTGCACGGTCGCCGCGTCGTCGTCACCCGCGCTCGCGCCCAGGCCAGCGGCCTGGCGACGACGCTGCGGGGACTCGGCGCCGAGGTGGTGGAGCTGCCGGCGATCCGGATCGAGTCGCGGACCGAGTCGCAGGAGGTGCGTGACGCGGTGAAACACCTAGACGACTACTCGCTCGTCTGCCTCGCCAGCCCCAACGGCGTCCGCCTCCTCTTCGAGGCGATGGCCGAGGCGGGACGCGACGCCCGCGTCCTCGCCGGCGCGACCGTCGCCGCGATCGGCCCCGGCACCGCCCGCGCCCTCGCCGAGCGCGGCATCGCCGCCGACGTCGTCCCCGAGCGCTTCGTCGCCGAGGCGCTGGTCGAGGCTCTGGCGGACGTCGAGGTCGAGGGCAAGCGCGCGCTCGTCGCCCGTGCCGCCGAGGGCCGCGACGTGCTTCCCGACGCCCTGCGCGAGCGCGGTGCCGAGGTCGACGTCGTCGCCCTCTACGAGACGGTCCGCGAGACGCCGGACGAGGCAGAGATCGAGGCTGCGCAGAGCGCCGACTACATCACCTTCACCTCCTCCTCAACGGTCACCAATCTGATTGACGCCCTCGGCGACCACTTCCCAACCGCCCCCTGCACCGTCTCGATCGGTCCGATCACCAGTCAGACCATCCGCGACGCCGGGCTTGAAGTCGACGTCGAGGCCGCCCGCCAGGACATCGACGGCCTCCTCGCCGCCCTACTCGATGACGTTCGGCAATCCGCATAGACACTTCCGCCGGACCGACTCGACGAACAGCCGCGCCCGCGAGCTCGCCGCCATCGGCGCCCCCCACGGCACCGTCGTCACCGCCGCCGAGCAGACCGCCGGCCGCGGCCGGCAGGGCCGCACCTGGACCGCCCCCCCAGACAAAGCCCTCCTCTACTCGGCCATCGTCCGCCCACTGGAGGAGCGCCACATGATGCTCCCCCTCGCCGTCCCCCTAGCCGTCTGCGAAGCAGCCGAGCAGCTGAACCCAAACATCGAGTGCAAGGTCAAGTGGCCAAACGACATCCACGTCGAAGGCCGCAAGCTGGCAGGAGTCCTAGTCGAGGCCCGTCCCCAAGATGCCTGGGCAGTAATCGGCATCGGCCTGAACATCTCCATCTCTCGAGAAGAGTTCCCGCCCGACCTCCGCACCCGAGCGGTTTCGCTTTTCGACCCCGGTCACAGGGCCCGAGAGAGGGGGTCCGCCGGACACTCCCCGCTGTTGTCCGCCGGACCCCCTCTCTCGGGCCCTGCAGCCGCAGCCGAAGCACTAAGCGAGCACCTAGCCCACTGGACCCGAGCCGAGCCGAACGAAGTTCTCGCCGCCTGGCGATCCCGCGATTTCCTGCAGGGAAGAAAGGTCGAGTGGGACGGCGGCTCAGGAGTCGCCGACGGCGTCGACGACCGTGGTTACCTCGTCGTCGTCACCCCCGGCGGCGACCGCATCGCCGTCGGCGCCGGCGAGGTCCACCTCACCCGCTACTGACTCGGGCTTTCCGCTCCCGTTCTGGTCTTTATTGCGTTTGCGTTTGCGGCGCCGCTTGCCGCCCTTGGGGAAGTTCTTCAGCAGCTCGCGCGACACCGCCGACGGTTTCCGCGCCATCCGCATCCTAGCCCCGCGCAGCACCTCCTCGCCCTCGGGCGTGTGTGAGACCGCCGCCGCCAGCAGCGCCACCGCCAGGCGCCGATCCTGTTTGCGCCCCGCGTGCACGAGCCGGCGCGCGTTGCGCCCGTGTGCCCGCCCCGAGGAGTTGACCAGCAGCCCCAGCAGTCGCTTCGTCTCCGGCCAGCGCTGCACCGCGTACTCCTCGTGCAGTTCGCGGGTGTAGGAGGCGAGCCGCCAGACCCATGCCTGCGCCTGGTCGCGGCGGCCGATCCGTTTGTCGGCCAGCGCCTGCAGCAGCGTCTTCGTCCCCGCCCGTTTGTCCTCGCGGCTCCAGGTGCCGACGATGTCGATCGCGTCGTCGAAGGCCTCGGGGTCGCCGAGGTCGGCGATCTCCCCCAGCGCTTTCAGCCGCAGCTGGGCGTTGCGGTTGCGCTGCACGCAGGTGAGCAGGAAGCGGCGGCGCAGTTCCTTGGTGCGGTCGTTCTGCAGCATCGCCCGCGCCCGGCGCCAGCCCTGGGTGTTGACCCTAGCCCCGGCCAGAGCCGCCCAGGCATGCTGCTCGGGGTAGTCGAGGTTCTCGACCGCGATCCGCCAGATCTCCCGTTCCAGGACTTCCATCCGCCGCTCCTCTTTGTCGGAGACGGGGACGATTCGCCGCTCGACTCGGACTTTGCGGCCGCGGCCGCGCCGCACCGGCCCGACGACGATCGCGCCGCCGCGGTAGACATCGCGGTCGAGCAGGCTGTGGAGGGTGACGATGGTCTCGTCGTGGGTGGTCGCCGGGTGGACGAAGTCGAGGACGATCCCGGACTCCTTGCCGGGGGCGCGCCGGGTCACGCGGCCGACCCGCTGCTGATAGACCCGCCGCGAGGCGGTCGGCGCCAGGTGCATGCAGATCGTCGCCCGCGGGCTGTTCCAGCCCTCGGCCAGCAGCATCGCGTTGCAGAGCACGTCGACGGTGCCGCGCTCGAAGCCGGCGAGGATCTCGGCCAGCTCGCGCTTCGGCGTCTCGCCGGAGACCGCCTGGGCGTTGATGCCGGCGTCGCGGAAGGCTTTGGCGACGTTCTTCGCGTGCTGCACCCCGGCGGTGTAGACGACGCCGGGGACTTTGCGGAAGCGAGAGCGGTAGAGGTCGGCGATCGCGACGTTGAAGGGCTCCTGGTCGAGCAGCGCGGCCAGCTCCTCCTGGTCGAAGTCCTGGTCGACCTCGCCTTTGCGCAGCGGCACCTTGGCGATCGTCCGCACCCCAGGCCCCGGCGGGATCCGCAGGCAGCGCAGCGGCGAGATGACGCCGCGGCGCGCCGCCTGGGCGAGGTCGAAGCGCGAGGTCTGGGTCGGGAAGAGGTCGGCGACATGGCGGGCGATCAGCGCCCCGGTCGCGGTCATGCCGATGTAGACGGGGCCGGTCCATTCGCGGATGCAGGCGCTGGTTTTCTCGCCCAGCGCGGTGTGGGCCTCGTCGCAGATGACGATCGAGTAAGCGTCGGAGACTTTCTTGTGGTTGCGGACGAACCACTGGTAGGTCTCGACCGTGACCGGCCCGTCGGGGTCGTCGCGGCCGTCGAGCAGCGGCGGGCGCAGGCGCTCCTTGTAGCCGCGGTCGGAGATCTCGCCGATGAACTGGTCGACGAGGTTGCGGCGGTGGGTGAGGATCAGCACCCCGCCGGTCCGCGTCGCCTCGACGAAGCCGACGGCGGCGACGGTCTTGCCCGCCCCGGTCGCGTGCTCGAACCAGAAGCGACGCTCGGCACCGGGGTCTTCGGGCGCCTCCTCGACGACGTCCTCGTCCTCGGCGGGCTGTTCGACCCAGTCCTGCGGCTCCTCGTCGGGCGCGACCTCGTCGTCCTCGTCGAGCTCGGCAGCGTCGGGCCCGGCGCCGTCCGCCGTAGCGGTCGCGCCGTCGGCGCTCCCGTTGCCGCCCTCCGTCCCGTTGCCGTTGCCGTTCCCGGTGGCCTCGACGGCACCGCCCGCCTGCTGCTGTCCCATCAGCTCGGCGAGCGTCCCAGAGAGGGCGTCCACCTGGTGCGGGTTCAGTTCCGCCCCGTCGCGCAGTTTCGGCGGCTCGTCGGCGAGGAAGCGCTCGAGGCCCAGCAGCAGCGAGAAGTCGCGCCGCCACTCCATCGAGGGGTGCTCGGCGCCCTCGTCGAGCTCCTTCAGCGCCGCGTCCAGCGCCCGACGGCGGGCGGTCCCCGGCGCCAGCGCCTCTGGCCCCTCTCCGTCGAGCAGGAAGGGCTCGCGGGCGAATGCCGCTGCCCGCTCGATGTCGGCGCTTGAAGGAACTGCCGCGTCAGCGGCAACGTCGCTGGTGTTGGCCATGGAGGCTTCCGGGGCTTGGGTCCCTGCCGAACTGAGGTTTACGGCGGGGACTACGTGAAAATCGAACGAGGCGGCGGGGACTGCTGCACTCCCCCCGAGAACTCAAGTGGCTCGCGAACCGCGAACCGAACGTACGTATTGTACCCACTGAGCGGATGCGTGCGCGAATCAGACCCTTCCTGGCGCTGTGGGCGGTACTGCTGCCGGCGCTTCTCCTCGGCGGTTGCGGAACCTCCGAGAGCGGCGGCAACGGCTCGCATCCTGACTACGCCAAATCGCTGGCGGGGTCGCCGCCACCTCTAGCCGCCCTCCACAAGCAGGCCAACGACCTGCTCGGCGGCGGCGAGGAAGCCTTCGAAGGGCGCCTGGCAAAGCTGCACGGCTACCCCGTGGTGGTCAACGTCTGGGCCTCCTGGTGCGTTCCCTGTCGGCAAGAGTTCCCGGTCCTGCAGAAGCTCTCCGCCCGCTACGGCAAGAAGGTTGCCTTCCTCGGGCTCAACTCCGAAGACTCCAACGACGCCGCTGCGACCTTCCTGCGCGAGCAGCCGGTCCCCTACCCCAGCTACACCGATCCCGACAAATCCGTCGCCGAGTCGATCGGCGTCGTCGGCTTTCCCGACACCGCCTTCTACGACAAGACCGGCAAGCTCGTCTTTCTCAAGCAGGGGCCCTACACGAGCGACTCCGACCTGAAAGCCGACGTACGCCGTTACGCGGCCGGCGGCGCATAATCAGAGGCGATGGAAGCCTTCGTCGTCATCGCGCTGATCGGGTTCGGAGCGTTGCTCGCCGAGCTGCTGCTGCCGACCGGTGGCATCCTCGCCGCGATCGGCGTCGCCGGCCTCACCGCCGCCGGGATCGTCGCCCTCAACTCCGACACCACCACCGCCGACTACATCGGCGGGGCGCTGATCGCGCTCGGGGTCGTCTCGGCGATCAGCTTCTACTTCGTCACCCGCAAGGTGCTCGCGGCTCACCACGACCCCCACGTCCGCACCGGCACCGAGGAGATGGTCGGCGCCAGCGCCGAGGCGCGCACCTCGATCGACCCTGACGGGCGGGTCTGGCTCGGCGGGACGATCTGGAGCGCCCGCCTGGCCGCAGGCTCGGAGCCGGTGCGCCAGGGGGATAGAGTCAGGGTCGAGGCGGTCGACGGGCTGACCCTGGTGGTTAGCCCGGAGCCGCAGGCCGCGGTCCACTCGAGTGAAGGAGCCGGTTGATGCAGGCAGTTGCAGGGATTCTCATCGTCCTCGTCTTCTTCGTGCTGATCGCGCTGGGAACCTCGGTCCGGATCCTGCGCGAGTACGAGCGCGGGGTGATCTTCCGGCTCGGCCGCCTGATCGCCCAGAAGGGGCCGGGGCTGATCCTGCTGATCCCGCTCGTCGACCGGATGGTCAAGGTCGACCTGCGGACGGTCACCCTCAACATCCCGCCGCAGGAGGTGATCACCCGCGACAACGTTCCCTGCCGGGTCAACGCGGTCGCCTACTTCCGCGTCGTCGACTCCAACCGGGCGGTGGTCGAGGTCGAGAACTACCTGATCGCCACCTCGCAGATCTCGCAGACGGCGCTGCGCTCGGTACTCGGCAAGGCGGAGCTCGACCAGCTGCTGGCCGACCGCGAGCGCCTCAACGAAGAGCTGCAGAAGATCATCGACGAGTCGACCGAGCCCTGGGGCGTGAAGGTGACCGCGGTCGAGATCAAGGACGTCGAGATCCCCGAGCAGATGCAGCGGGCGATGGCGCGCCAGGCCGAGGCCGAGCGCGAGCGGCGGGCGAAGATCATCAATTCCGAGGGCGAGTTCCAGGCCGCCCAGAAGCTCACCGACGCCGCCGACATCATCAGCACCAACCCCGCTTCGCTGCAGCTGCGCTACCTGCAGACGCTGCTGGAAATCGGCACCAACCAGAACACGACCGTGGTCTTCCCGCTGCCGATGGACGTGCTCGAGCCGTTCGTCGGCAAAGGCGCGGCCGGACGCGCCGCGGGGACCGAGCGGCCGCCTCGTCCGCCGGCTCCCCCGGAGCCGGATCCGCCCCCCGTGGACGAGCCCGACCCTGGCGACCTCCCCCCCTCGCGCTCCTGAGCTCACCGGAGATCCGCATCGACCAGCTGACCGGGCTGAGGACGATCCTCGCCCCGGGCCGGGCTGCCCGCCCCGACAGCTTCTCGCCGCGCTCGACCGAGCCGAAGGGCCCCGAGAACTGCCCCTTCTGCGAGGGGCGCGAGGACCGCACCCCGCCCGAGCTCTACGCGCTGCGGCCGGGCGGAGGCGGGGCCGACACGCCGGGCTGGAAGACGCGTGTGGTGCCGAACCTCTATCCGGCGCTGGGCGCCCCCGACGAGTTGCGTGGTTCCTTAAGCACCGATGACGTGCAAAAGGAACCACAACTCGCTGCGCCCGCTGCCGACGCGGGCGCCTTCGCCAGCGCCGGAGATCCACTGCTGGCGACCAGACGGGCGGGCGAACCCGACCTCTTCTCCTCGCGGCCGGCGGCGGGATCGCACGAGGTGCTGATCAACTCCCCCCAGCACCTGACCGCGATGGCGGAGCTGGACGAGGAGCAGTTCGCCGCCGCCGTAGCCACCTGGCGCGAGCGGATGTGCGCCCACTCCGACGCCTCCTATCTGCAGCTGATCGTCAACGAGGGCGGCGGAGCCGGTGCCTCGCTCGAGCACACCCATGCGCAGCTCTACGCGCTGCCGTTCGTCCCGGCCGCGGTCGCCCGCGAGCGCGAGCGGGTCGGCGCCTACGGCGAACGCACCGCCGGCGGTGGGCTGCTCAGTGACGTCCTCGTCGAGGAGGTGCGCCGCCGCGACCGCCTGGTCGCGATCGACGAGGAGGCGGCGCTGATCTGCCCCTGGGCCTCCCGCTCGCCGTTCGAGCTGCGGGTGATCCCGCGCCGCGAAGCCGTCCGCTTCGAGGAGGACGAGGGCGGCGCGGCGATGATCCGCACCGCCCTGCGCGCCCTCGCCACCCTCTTCGACGGCCCGCCCGAGCTCAACCTCTGGGTCCGCACCGCCCCCCGCGGCGCCGACCAGTTCCACTGGCACGTCGACATCGCCCCCCGGCTGACGATCAAGGCCGGCTTCGAGCTCGGCACCGGCGTCGACATCAACGTCTACCCGCCCGAGCGCGCAGCCTCGGACCTGAAAGAGTGCCTCTGATGCAGCCGACCGAACGACCGATCCCGCGCTTCATCGCCGACACCACGCAGGAGGGAATCCCGCACGGGCGCTTCGCCGAGCGGCTGCGCGAGGAGTTCGCGAAGGCGGTCGAAGGGATCGAGGACCTGCCGGCGGGCGCGGAGCTGCCGGCCGAGGTCGACTGGTTCCCGGAGCGCGCCTGGGGCGGCCGGGTCTGGGTGCCCTGCTCGGCGAATACCGAGAGCGAGGAGGGGCGGCTGGAGCTTTTCGGCCACGTCTCCTACGTGCTGCCGCCGGCGGGGGAGCCGCGGGACTTCGCCGCCAAGGCCGACTTCACCGACATTCTCGCCGCGGACAACGAGGACTGGCGGATCGACCTCAACGACGACGTGATCGGCCGCTGGCGCGGGGAGAACGGGCGCGCCGGCGCCGTCACCCTCGTCTGGGGGCGCCCGCTCGTCCGCGGCGCCGTCGCCGCCACCGCCGTGCTGGAGGCCGAGACCGTCGACCAGGAGCTGATCTCCCAGGACCGCTTCACCCTGATCGCCCTCGACGCCCTCGAGGGCTACGGCGACGAGATCTTCATGGAAGTGAAGCTCTGGAGCCGCCGGGCAGACGAGCTCGCCTCCGAGACCCTCTACGCCTGAGAAAGCACCTCGATTTCGACGTCTACCCCGGCACGCGCCAGCCGCGCGTCGATGGTGATGAGCGGTTCCTCGAGCAGTTGGGCCAGCGCCACATATAGGCCGTCGTAGAAGCTGACGTTCTCGCGCAGCAGCCAGGCGAAGGGGACTAGTCGCGCATGCGAGACGCGGTGGACCGGCAACTTCGCCAGCTCGTCGAGAGCTTGAACCGCTTGGTTGACTTCAAGCGTCTTGCGACGCACCCCTCCCCGCAGTGCGCTGCCGACCTCTGCGTCAAGGAGCTCAGGCGCCCACAGCGCTCTCTCCTCACCAAGGACGCGCGCTTCGGCGGTCTCCCGGTAGGCCCCGTCGACCAGCAGTTCCACCATGACTGAGGCGTCGAGAACGGGCATCAGTCGCCACGGTGCTCGCGGATGATGTCGACGACTTCCTGAGTGGTCATTCCGGAAGGTCCTCTGGCCTTTGCTCTAGCGAAAATCTCCTCCCAGGAGTCCTTCTCGTTTGCCCAGCTGAGCTCTTTCTTTATGTAGTCGGACATAGTCATCCCCGCCCCCGCCGCCCGCATCTTCAGTTCCCTGTGCAGGTCGTCGGGGACATTCCTGATCTGGATCATCTTCGACATGTGCTCCACATTAAACCGTGCGCCGGACATGTCGAGTATCTCTGCGGCCTCCATGCAAGCGATCCTGCCGAGCCAACCCGCAACTGTGGCGCGCACATCGAGCCAATTCCCGCACGCCTTTGCCAACTAAGCGACAATTTCGCCTCCGGCCCCGATAGCTCAGCTGGATAGAGCGATCCCCTCCTAAGGGATAGGCCGCTGGTTCGAATCCAGCTCGGGGCATCGCTGGGATTGCAGGTCTGCGCCCAGATGGCCGCAACTCTTGACCTCTCCCGTTGCTTGTACCCAGAGTGCAGCCCGTGGCCAGGACCGTCCGATCGAACCTGCTCCGCACCACCCTCCTGCTCGTGGCACTGGCCGGGCTCCTGAGCCTGCTGGCGGCATCGTCCCTGGCCGCGCCTGGGAAGCGAACGCTGCGTTTCGACGGGCGCAGCGTCAGCGTCCCTCGCTCCTGGCCGGTGCTCCGGCTCGCCCAGCACCCGCGGATGTGCGTGCGGCTCGATCGGCGGGCGGTCTACCTGGGGACGCCGTCGTCGCAGCAGGACTGCCCGGCCGGCGCGCTGGGGCGGCGGCGGGCGATTCTGGTCGAACCGCGGTCGGGCGCTGCAGGCATCTCAGCGCTGCCGCGGGCGAGCGCAAGTCGGGCCTCCCGCTCAGGCGCGGTCTTCACCGGGCTCGGCTTCGACGCCTGCAGCGCCCCCTCCGCCCGCTCGATGAGCGCCTGGAAGGAATCGCCCTACCGCGCGGTCGGGGTCTACATCGGGGGGATCAACCGGGGCTGCTCGCAGCCGAACCTGACGCCGGAATGGGTCGCGGCACAGACGGCGGCCGGGTGGCACCTGATCCCGACCTACGTCGGCCTGCAGGCACCGACCAGCGCCTGCTCGAGCTGCGCCAAGCTCAGCGCCAGCCAGGCGACCGCACAGGGCGTGGCCTCGGCGGTGGACGCGGTCGAAGAAGCGAGCGCGGTGGCGATGGGCCTCGGCAGCCCGATCTACTTCGATATGGAGTCCTACAGCCGCACCTCCTCGGCCACGGCGGCGACGCTGGCCTTCCTCGAGGCCTGGACCAAGAAGCTGCATGAGCTCGGCTACGTCTCCGGCGTCTACAGCAGCAGCGCCTCGGGGATCGCCGACCTCAGCGACCAGGTCGGCAGCGGCTACGAACTGCCAGACCAGCTCTGGATCGCCAACTGGAACGGCGCCCAGAGCACCTCTGATGCGGCGGTGCCGAGCAACGCCTGGACCCAGCACCAGCGGATCCACCAGTACCGCGGCGGTCACAACGAGAGCTACGGCGGGGTGACGATCAACATCGACAACGACTACGTCGACGGCTCCACGGTGGGCGAAGCGACGCTGCCACCGACGCCCGAAGACGACCCGGTGGGCGCCCTCGACCTCGCCAAGGCGCCGGCGCCCGGGCAGGTGCGGGTACGTGGCTGGGCCTTCGACCCGAACGTCCCCACCGAACCGGTGGCGATCCGCCTCGTCGTCGGCGGCAGGGAAGGCGAGCCCGGCGTGGCCTCCTACGACCTCGGCCCGGTCGCGAACCTGCCCCGCCGCGACGTCCGCCTCCAGTACCCGGAAGCTGGCGGACGCCACGGCTTCGACCTCAGCATGCCGACGGTCAAGTCAGGTCGCCAGCGGGTCTGCACCTACGCCCTCGACGTCGAACCCGGCGAAGACAGCCTGCTCGGCTGCAAAGGGGTGACGATCCCGGTCGCGATCCAGCTCTCGAACCTGAAGGCCCGCCCCAACCGGGTGCAGGTCCGCGTCACCTGCCTCTGGCCGGCGGGGACCGACTGCCCCGGCCAGATCGTCCTCCGCAGCCGCTACCGGGTGCCGGTCGCGCACTACCGCGGCCGCGGGCCGCGGACCCGGCCGGTCACCCGCGTCGTCGGCCGCACCGCCTTCCGCCTCACCGGCGGGCAGGGGCATACCTACCGCGTCCCGCTCACCGCCACCGGCCGCAAGCTGCTGCGCCTGCGCTCGAGCTTGAGGACCCACGTGCTGGTCGCGATCCCCGGCGGCCGCCGCATCGGCGTCGTCGAATTGCGGGGCTAGGTCCTCAGCCGCGGTCGGGGCGGTCGGGGTAAATCTCGTCGATCGTGAGCAGGGCCCGGTACGGGGCGCCCGCGGCGGCTTCGATCTTCTCCGCCCCGCCCGCGAGCCGGTCGACCACGGCGATCACCCCTGCGACCTCCAGGCCCTCCTCGCGCACCCGTTCGATCGCCTGCGCAGTGGAGCCGCCGGTGGTGACCGTGTCCTCGACCACGAGGCAACGGACGCCGGCCTCGACCGGCCCCTCGACCCAGCGCTGCAGCCCGTGCTCCTTGCGGGCGCTGCGGACGAAGAAGGCGACCAGGTCGGCGCCGGTGGGCGGCGCGATCGCCGCGCAGGCTGGGGGGATCGCCGCCGTCGCCGGGCCGCCCACGGCGGTGGCGCCCACCTCGGCCGCGGCCGCGGCGATCAGCTCGCCGGCGGCGCGAAAGCCGGCGGGGCGCATCAGCGTCCGGCGCGCGTCGACGTAGTACTGCGCCACCGCCCCGCTGGCCAGCGTCACTTCGCCAAGGATCAGTGAGTGCTCGCGCAGCTCGTCGAGCAGCGTCTGCTTGGCGGCGTCGAGGTCGGTCACGGCGGCCATCCTAAGACAGGCTCGCTACGCCGCGAACAGCTCGGGGAACCCCTGCCGCCAGCTCGGGTGCGCTGGCTGCCAGCCCAACTCCCGCTTGGCCTTTGCATTCGAGGCCCCGCGAGACTCGGTGGCAGAGCGTGCCAGGGTCGGCCCGACCGTCAGGGCGACCAGCCAGCGCGGGATCCGCCGCGGCGGCTTCGCTCCCAGCGTCTTGGCGTAGACCGGCAGCCACTCGCGCAGTGGCGAGGGCTCGTCGTCGACGACGTTGTAGACACCGGGTGCACCGCGCTCAAGCGCGATTACGACCGCTGCGGCGGCGTCCGCAGTGTGGATGAACGAGAACCGCGCTTCCCCCTTGCCGACGATCGGGTAGCGGCGCTTGCGCACTTCTTCGGCCTGCGAGCCGCCGGGGCCGATGTAGGTGTTCGGCCCGTAGAACCAGCCGAACCGAAAGACCAGCCCCTCGAGTCCCTCGGACTCCAGAACCTGACGCTCCAAGTCGGCGAGGGCGGCTACCGCCTTTCCGATCTTGCCCGGCGCCTCCAGGTCGAGGGACGCCCCCTCGTCCTTTACCCATCCGCCCTCGGGCGCGTAGAAGAAGGCGACGCTCTCGGCGACGACCCGCTTTGCCCCCGCCGCTCGCGCGGCGGCGATCAGGTTCCGGGTCCCCTCGATCCTGATCCGGTTCGTAGGTTCCAGGTCGGTGCGGGGCCCAAACCGCGGCGGCAGCGCCGTCAGCATGTGCACGACCGCCTCCGGCCGCGCCGCGACCACCGCCTCGCGCAGCCCCTCGGCGTCGAAGACGTCGCAGACGACGGCGTCCACCCCGTCCTCCCGCAGCTCCGCGGCCTTCTCCTCGCGCCGGGTCATCCCCGTCACCTCGTGCCCGGCAGCGACCAACTGCCGCACCAGCGGTCCCCCGATCGCCCCACTTGCTCCGGCGACGAAGACCCTCACGCTCCGCTCCCCCTAGAAGACGAAGATGCTCTCGCCGAAGTGGAGCTGTTCGTAGATCCGCGGCTGGTCGGCGATGAAGGTGCGGACGCAGCCGTGGCTGGCGGCGTAGTTCGGGACTTCGGCGTAGCCGTGGACCGCGTAGCCGTTGTGCCAGTAGAAGGAGTAGTACATGCCCTCCGAGTTGTAGCCCGGTTCCTGGCGGTAGAAGTGGTAGTGGCCGGTGATCGTCGGCGTCGAGGGCTTGCCGGTGGAGACCGGGTAGACCGCGAACGGCTTGCCCTTCTTGATCAGGACCAGGACCTGCTTGCTGAGCGGAACCTCGGCATGTTCACCGGCGTTCGGGTACTTGACGTAGTAGCTGCCCTTGCCGCCGAAGGCCTTCTTCACCAGTCCGGCGCCGGCCTTCTGGCTGCGGTTCATGTCGTTGACCTTGCGGTAGGCGAGCACCTCGCGGCCGAGGCGGCCGTTGAAGCAGGAGCCGCCGCCGGAGACGTAGCCCATCTTCGCCATCGCCTTTTTGAAGCCCTTGACGACCTTGCCGCATTCGCCCGGGTGCAGGGACGGGAAGCTGACCTTCCAGCTCTTGCGGAGGGTGCTGTCGCCGCCGAGCGCCGCGTTCGCCTTGTGCTTGGCGCTGACCGCGTACTTGCCGTCCTCCTTGACGACCACGCTCGATTCGAAGGTCCCGGTTTCGCCGCTGCCCTTGCTGACCGCGACCTTGCGGCTGAGCAGCCGGTGGCCGTCGAGGTAGAAGGTGACTTCGACCTTCTGCCCCGGCACATAGGGCGAGAGCGTCCCGCGCACCGGCACCGTGTCGTAGACCTCGGCGCGGCCGCCGTGCAGGCCGCCGACTTCGATCCTCACCGTCGCGTCGGGAACCGGCGCCGGCTTTTCCGGGTTCTTCGCCGCGGCGACGGCCGTGGCGGGCAGCGCCAGAGCGGCGGCGATTGCGAGCAGGGACGAGAGGCGCTTCACGAGGCCGGGAATCCTACTGGCCGAGCAGGGCGACACTGTTGTTCAGCATGTGCAGCAGGATTCCGGGAACGATCGAGCCGGTCTTCTCGTAGAGCAGGCAGAGGAGAAAGCCGAAGACCATCAGCGGCGGCACCGCGCTCACCCCGGTCAACGCATGGAGTCCGCCGAAGATGAAGCCGGCGACCAGCGCTGCGGGGATTCGCGCCAGACCCTTGCGAAGGCCCCCATAGAGCATGCCGCGGAAGCAGACCTCCTCGCTGATCGGCGCCGCGATCACGATCAGCAGCACCTGCAGCGGCACCGCCCCGAACCCCTCGGCGATGTCCTTCTGCTCCGGTTGGACGATCACCAGCGAGTAGAAGGTCGCGAACACCAGGTAGGCGCCGATCGCCGCCGCCATCCACTTCAGCGCCGAGGGCCGGAACGGCCGCACCCCCAGCCGTCGCAGGATCTCCATCCCCGACGCCCCCCGCTGCCCCGCGATCGCCATCGGCACCAGCAGGAAGCCGAGCGCGGTCGCCAGCTGCACACCGACGTTGCCGAAGGTCGTCAGGTCGCCGTTGTCCTTGTGGCCGGCGATCACCGCCGGGATCCCGAGCGCGATCCCCGCCGCCAGCGCGACGAGGACGCCGGCCAGCGCGGTCCCCGGCCCCCAGTTCGCGTAGGGGAACCCGCTCGGGCGCGGATCGGGCGGCTCGGCGACGGGGTCGACGGTTAACTTGCCCTCCATGTCGCCCGCAGTCTCACAGGTCTCGCGCACGACCCGGACCCGGCTGCGCATCCTCCGTCGGGTCTTCGTCGTCGCGATCCTGGTCGTGATCGCGATGATCGTCCTCAGCCAGTTCACCGAGTTCAAACGACTGGCGACTGGCGTCCTCGCCTCGACCGCGGTGATCGGCCTGATCGTCGGCTTCGCCGCCCAGCACACGATCGCCAACATGGTCGCCGGAATTCAGATCGCGGTCTCCCAGCCGATCCGGATCGGCGACCGGATCAAGTTCGACGAAGACGAAGGGCGAGTCACCGACATCACCCTTTCCTACACCTACCTCGACCCCGGCGACGGCAGCTCGGTCGTGATCCCCAACCAGCTCCTGGTCGAAGGCATCGTCCACAACCGCTCGACCGCGGACACGATCGAAGAAACACCCGCCTGATCGCGGCCCGCCGCGAAGTACCCTCTGTGCGATGACGCAGCGCAACCGGCGACGCCAGCGCCGTCACGGGGGGATCGGCGCCAAGCTCCTGCTCGTCTTCGGCGGCGTCTTCGCCCTGCTCGCGATCGCCGCGATCGCGATCACCTCCTGGGTCCTCGACGTCGCCGCCGAGGCCCCCTCGCTCGCCTCCTGCAAGCGGATCGACAAGGGCGGCAACACCGTCCTCTACGCTGCCGACGGCTCGAAACTGGGGTTGATCCCCTCGCCGGTGGCACGCTCGCTGGTCTCGATCGACAAAGTCCCGAAGAGCCTGCAGCTGGCGACGGTGGCGATCGAGGACCAGCGCTTCTACCAGCACGGCGGCGTCGACTATCAGGGCATCCTGCGGGCGGCGTTGAAGGACGTCGAAGCCGGCGAACCGGTCGAGGGCGGCTCGACGATCACCCAGCAGCTGGTCCGCAACCTCTGCATCGAGAACCCACAGCGCAACCTCGAACGCAAGATCGTCGAGGCGCAGCTGGCGATCGAGTACTCCGAACGCCACACCCGCAAGGAAATCCTCGGCTCCTACCTCAACATCGCCTCCTACGGGACGATCGAAGGCAGCACCGCGGTGGGAGTCGGCGCCGCTTCGCAGATCTTCTTCTCGAAGCCGGTCTGGAAGCTGGGACTGCCGGAAGCAGCGCTGCTGGCCGGCTTGCCGCAGGCGCCCTCCGAATACAACCCGCTGCTCGAGCCCGCCGCCGCGAAAGCGCGCCGCAACCAGGTCCTGCGGCAGATGCAGAAGCTCGGCTACGTCAGCAAGGGGCGGGCGAAGCAGGCAATGAAAAGTGGCCTGCGAGTCAACCTCTCCGACAGCTGGTTCCGGCATCGCCAGCCCTACTTCTTCGACTACGTCGAGAACAAGCTGATCGAAAAATACGGCGTCAACACGGTGCGGCGCGGTGGTCTCGACGTGCACACGACGATCGACCCCGAGCTGCAGCGGGTCGGGCTGGAAGCGATGCGCTCGACCCTCCCCTACTCGACCGACCCCTCCTCGGCCTTCGTCTCGATCGACCCCCGCAACGGGCAGATCCGGGCGATGGTCTCCAGCTCCCACTACGGGGACAGCCAGTTCAACCTCGCCGCCCAGGGGCACCGCCAACCGGGCTCGACCTTCAAGACCTTCGTGCTGACGACGGCGATCAAGCAGGGGATCGACCCCTACCGCACCTACTACACCTCGAAACCGCTCGATCTGTGGCTGCCGAAGTGGGGCCATTGGACCGTCCACACCGCCGACGAAGGCTATTTGGGCACCGTCAACCTGCAGCAGGCGACGGTCGCCTCCGACAACACCGTCTTCGCCCAGCTCGACCTCGACGTCGGGCCGGCGGCGGTGGCGGCGACCGCGCACGCGATGGGGATCACCTCGCCGCTGGACGGGATCCCGGCCGAGGGGATCGGCGGCCTGCGGATCGGCGTCTCGCCGCTGGAGATGGCCGACGCCTACGCGACGCTCGCCTCCGGCGGCATCCACCGCGACCCGGTGGCGATCGCCAAGGTCGTCTTCCCCAGCGGTCATGTCGACCGGCCGGAAGGGGCGCACCCCCAGCGGGTGCTCTCGCGGCCGGTCGCCTGGCAGGTGACGCGACTGCTGCACGACAACATCACCGAAGGGACCGGCACCGCCGCCTATACCGGCTGCGCCGGCCAGGCGGGCAAGACCGGCACGACCGACGAATACACCGACGCCTGGTTCGCCGGCTACCAACCGAACCTGGCGACGGTGGTCTGGGTCGGCTACCCGGAATCGAACGAGATCTCGATGTCGAGCGTGCACGGGATCATCGTCTTCGGCGGCACCTTCCCGGCCGAAATCTGGAACTCGCTCTACAGCGGCGCCGAAGTGCCCTGCGAGGAATTCACCGAACCGACTCAGCAGATCAGCTGGGCCCCGTTCTACGGCCGCTACGCGCGCTCCGGCCCGAACGACAACTCCAGCCTGAGCGGGTCCGGGGGCGGCGGAGGAAACAGCGAACCGCCGCCGGGGACGGCCGCGGTCGGCGGCTATGACCCCAACGCCTACGCGCCGGGGGCGGGGCAGGAACCGTATCCGGTGCCGTCTCCGCCGCCACAGGGGGGCGTAGACGGCGGCGAATCCGCGGGCAGGTAGCCACGATCGACCCCGGGCTCGCCTATGGCCTGATATGGGCCGGCTTCGCCGCCTACCTCGGCGCGCTGGTGGAGGCGCCGCGGTTGGGGCGACGGCTCGTCTGGGGGGCGATCGCCGTCCTCGTCACCGGCTTCGCGCTGGCGCCCGTCCTCCTCTCCCACGACGTCTACAGCTACGTCGACTACGCCCGGCTCGGCGTGCGCCACGGCCTCGACCCCTACGTCCACCCACCGCTGGCAGCCCCTGGCGACCCCGCCTACGCCCAGGTCACCTGGCCCGACACGACCAGCGCCTACGGCCCCCTCTTCACCCTCGCCACCTATCCGCTGGCGTGGCTCCCGGTCGGGGTGGCGGTGGCGGTGCTGAAGGCAGCGGCGGCCATCTCGGTCATCGGCATCGCCCTGCTCAGCTCCCGCATCGCCGCCTGGCGAGGAATCGACCCCCTGCGCGCCGCCGCCTTCGTCGCCCTCAACCCGCTCGTCCTCGTCCACGTCGTCGGCGGCGCCCACAACGACGGCCTGATGATGCTGGCGGCGATGCTCGCCGTCGCCGCGATCCTCAGCGCCCGCGAGCTCTCGGGCGGCCTGGCACTCGCGGCGGCGGTGGCGATCAAGGTCTCCGCCGCCTTTCTCGCCCCCTTCGCCGTGCTGGGCTCGACCTCGACGGGCCGAAGGCACCATATGGAGGGAAATCGTCCCGTCGGCAGGCTGCTGGCAGGTGCGGCCGCGGGGGTGCTGACGATCGGGGTCGCCGCCTACGTCGCCTTCGGTTGGGAGTGGCTCGACGCCCTCGACGTCGCCCGGGAGAACCAGAGCCGGACCAGCCACCTCAGCCTCCCGACCACCTTCGCCCGGATCTCCGGGCTGCCGACCCACGCCTGCCGCCTCGCCGCTCTCACCCTCCTCCTCGCCTTCCTTGCCTGGCTCCTGCTCCGCACCTGGCGCGGGGCCGACTGGGTCCGCGCGTCCGCTTGGGCCGCCTTCGCCCTGCTCCTCGCCACCTCCTGGCTCCTCCCTTGGTACCTGATCTGGCCACTGCCGCTCGTCGCAATCTCCCGCGACCGTCCCCTGCAGCTGCTGACCCTGGCGCTGACCGCCTACCAGCTCGGCGCCCGCATCCCCCTCTGACCCCTCCCCTTTGACCTACATCAGCTCAGGCGTGCGCTCGCCGGCCTCCAGCCCCGCCGCTTCCTCCTCGGGGGAGGCGTGGAGGATGCCGGTGTGGATGCTCCATCCCTCGCGTCGTCCCATCGCCGTGACGATGCCGACGTAGATGACTTCCCCGACCGTCATCACGCCGCGGACGGCGATCGCGATCAGCGAGCCCAGCGCGAAGCTCTTGCTCGGCAGGGCCGCCTTCACCGCCCAGGCGAAGGCGGCATCGCGGACGCCCAGCCCGGCCGGGGCGACCAGCGTGACCAGCGCGGCGAAGTAGCCGATCGCCTGCGCCGAGCCGACCAGCAGCAGGTCTTCGAAGGGGATGTTGGTGACGGAGCGGGCGACGCAGTAGATCCCGAACGCGACCACCACCCAGTTCAGCGAGTAGAAGACGATCAGGGCGATCACGCCGCGCAGCGAGATCACCTCCGGCAACGGTTCGCGCCCAAGCGCCCGCAACCCCTTATTCGCCAACGGTCCGAACACCTTCGGGTGCAGCAGCAGAATCGCCAGCGGGATCAGCAGCAGCACGCCCCAGCGCCACGGGTCCCCCTGCAGGTCGGGGTGCTTGATGATGAAGTAGGCCGCGACGACGATCGCGGAGGTAGCCGAGATCGCCTGTTCGTAGACGATGCTGGCGATCGTGATCCGGCGCGGGACGCCGGCCCGTTCGGAGAGCAGCACCCGCCCAAGGACGTAGAGGACGCTGCCCGGCACGTAGCGCGCCAGCAGCGGCTGCCCCCAGGCCACCTGGGCGCGGCCGAACCCGAGCTGGTGTCCCATGAAGCGCAGGGTCAGGTCCCAGCCAAGGGCGCTGATCGCGAAATAGATCGGCAGGATGATGATTCCCGGGATCAGCCAGCCCACGTGGAAGTGCACCCCCTGGTCCTGGATCTCCGACCACTGGTCGATGACCGTGAGGACGAGGAAGCCGAAGATGAGCACGGCGAGCCCGGCCTGGACGGCGATCCGGACTTTGCGGCTGCGCGGTGGCTTTTTCCCGAACTGCGAGCCGACCTCACCGACTCGGTGCAGGAATGGTTGGTGGCGCTCCACGTCCGACGCACCTTAGTATTTGGGATAGTCGGGTGATGGGCGAGTTCGAGTTGCTGGCGAAGCTCCGCGAGCGCCTTCCCCCGAACGACCCGCGCGTCAGGCTCGGCAGCGGCGACGACGCCGCGGTCTCCGTCCCGGGCGCGGCGACCGCGACTTCGGTCGACGCGATCGTCGACGGAGTCCACTTCCGGCGCGGGGAGACGACGCCGCGGCTGATCGGCCGCAAGGCGCTCGCCACCGCCCTCTCCGACCTCGCGGCGATGGGCGCCGAGCCCGGCGAGGCCTACGTCGTCCTCGGCGCGCCGCCAGACCTGGGCGAGGAAGAGCTCCTCGCCCTCCTCGACGGCCTGCTCGAGCTGGCGGGCGAAACGGGGACCACGCTCGCTGGCGGCGACGTCACCCGGGCCCCGGCCCTGACCCTGGCGGTAACCGTGGTCGGCCACGCCCGCCGCCCCGAGGAACTCGTGCCCCGGGGCGGCGCCAAACCGGGGGACCTGCTCGTCCTCACCGGCGAGATCGGCGGTGCCGCGGCCGGTCGCCTCCTGCTCGACGACCCGGGTCTCCCCGATGCCGTCGCCGAGTCGACCGCCGAGCGCCTCCGCGCCCGCCAGCTCGACCCGCGCCCGCGGCTGCGATCGGGGCGCGCGCTCGCCGAGGCTGGCGCCCGCGCGCTGATCGACCTCAGCGACGGGCTCGCCGGCGACGCCCGCCACGTCGCCGAGGCCAGCGGCGTCGCCCTGCGGATCGACGCGGCCTCGCTGCCGCTCGCCAAAGGCGTCGCCGAGATCGCCGCCGCGGTCGGGCGCGACCCCCATGAGCTCGCCGTCTCCGGCGGCGAGGACTACGAGCTGTTGGCGGCGTTACCGCCGCAACGGCTGACGGAGGCTTCAACCCGGATCGGCGAAGCGGCGGAGGCCACCTTGACCCCGATCGGGGAAATCGACGCCGGGGCGGGGGTCGAGATCAGGCTGCCCGGGGGCGGACTGCTGGAGGTTCGGGGCTACGACCACTTCCAGGGGCCGTAGCGTGGATGCCGGTCAACAGCTCCCTGACACCACGACGGCTCAGCATCGCCATCGCGACCTCACCGGGGTCCGGCTTGTAGGCGCCGGACTCGACCAGGGATTTCAGCTCATGCGGTTGCATCGCTCTCGCCGTCATTATCGGCCTCGATACCCATATCATTAGTTCTTAGTACTCGCACATGCGTCCAAGGTGCGGCGTTACTACCCTTTGGGTAGATGCCCAACGGCTCTGCACGCATCCTCCTCGTCGACGACGAGCAGTCGATTCAGACGCTGCTGAGCTACCCGCTGCGCAAGGACGGCTACCACGTCACCTCCGCCCTCGACGGCTCAGAGGCGCTGCGGCGCTTCGAGGAGGGGCGCTTCGACCTGGTCATCCTCGACCTGATGCTGCCCCGTTTGGGCGGGGTCGAAGTCTGCCGCCAGCTGCGCTCGCGCAGCCAGGTGCCGATCATCATGCTGACGGCTAAAGGCAGCGAGACCGACAAGGTCGCCGGGCTCGAGGTCGGCGCCGACGACTACATCACCAAGCCTTTCTCGATGCGCGAGTTCCGCAGTCGCGTCAAAGCGGCGCTGCGCCGCTCGCGGATGGGCGAGCGGGCGGGCGAGGAGAGCGAGGACGGGGCGATCGAGTGCGGCGAGCTGACGATCGACTTCGACCGCCGCATGGTCACCCTCGACACCGACGAGGTCAAAGTCACCTACGTCGAGTTCGAGATCCTCGGGGCCCTGGCTCGCTCCCCCGGCCGCGTCCTCACCCGCGAGACCCTGCTCGAGCACGTCTGGGGCGACTCCGACTACCGCGACCCGCGCACCGTCGACGTCCACATCCGCCACCTGCGCGAGAAGCTGGAGAAGGACCCGAAAGAGCCGGAGTACCTCTTCACCGTGCGCGGCGTCGGCTACCGCTTCCGGGAATAGCTCCGATGCGGCGGCTCCGGCTCAGCGACCTCGCAAGCCGTATCACCCTGATCACGATCTCGATCGCGGTCGGCGCCAGCGCGATCGTCTACGTCTACGCCGTCGCGATCGGCGGCTCCGCCAGCGGCGACAACGACGCCAAGCTGCAGATCCTCACCGGCGGCCTGATCGCGGTGGCGATCGCGACCGCGGTCGGCCTCTACTACACCCGCAGCGCCGCCAGCAACATCCAGCGCCTTCAGGAAGCGGCGCGGAAAGTCGCCGACGGCAACTTCGAAACGACGATCCCGATCGCCTCGGTCGGCCAGCTCGGCGACCTCGCCCGCACCTTCAACGAGATGCAGCGGCGCCTCGCCGAGCTCGACAGCGCCCGCAAGCAGTTCATCGCCAACGCCTCGCACGAGCTGCGGACGCCGATCTTCAGCCTCGGCGGCTTCGTCGAGCTGCTCGAAGACGAGGACCCGAGCCCAGAGGAGCGGGCCGAGTTCGTGCGCACGATGCGGCAGCAGATCGAGCGGCTGACGAAGCTGACCACCGACCTCCTCGACCTCTCCCAGCTCGACGCCGGCGCCGTGGTGATGCAGGCCAACAGCGTCGACCTGACCGCCTTGGCGCGCGAGGTGACGCAGGAGTTCGGCCCCCGCGCCGACCTGCGCGGCTCGCGCCTGCAGCTGCGCACCCCGGCGCAGTCGGCGATCGCCCTCGCCGACCCCGATCGGGTGCGACAGGTGATCCGTATCCTGCTTGACAATGCCCTCACCCACACCCCCGAGGGCACCGACGTCACCGTGACCACCTACTCCGCCAACGGCCGTGCCGAGCTGACCGTCTCCGACGAAGGGTCGGGCATCCCCCAGCGCGTCCAGAAACGGATCTTCGAGCGCTTCTACACCGCCGACAAAGCGGGCGGCTCCGGCCTCGGCCTGGCGATCGCCAGCGAGATCGCACAGCGGATGAACGGGGAGATCACGATCAGCTCCAGCCGCCGCTTCACCGCCTTCACGCTCGACCTGCCGCCGGGACCCGCCGCAGTGGCCGCGCCGCGACCCTCGCGCGCGCCCGCCAGGGCGGCGACGTGAGGCGGCCGGGGGCGCTTGCCACGCTGATCGCCTGCCTGGCGCTGCTCACCGGTTGCGGCTCTAGTGGAAGCGGCGATTCCAGCTCGACCAGCCAGAACCAGTCGAATCCAGCAACGACGACCGCCGAACCAGCCCCCACGCCCCAGGTCGCGATCGAGGCCTCCAGCCCCGGCTTCGACGCCACCCGCGTCTACCAGGAGGCTTCTCCGGGAGTGGTCACGATCCGCTCGGTCTTCGAAGGGGTCGGCGCCGCCGAGGGCTCGGGCTTCGTCCTCGACGAAGACGGGGAAATCGTCACCAACGCCCACGTCGTCACCGACGACTCGACCGGTGAACGCAAGGAGGCGAAGAACGTCTACGTCGAGTTCCCCGACCGCAACGTCGTCCCGGCCGTAATCGTCGGCTTCGACCCCTTCGTCGACGTCGCCCTGCTCAAGGTCGCCCCCAACGGCCTCCCACTGCACCCGCTCAAGCTGGGCGACGATCGGGACCTGCGCGTGGGCCAGCCAGTGGCGGCGATCGGCAGCCCCTTCGGCGAGCAGCAGTCGCTCTCGGTCGGCGTCGTCTCCGCCACCGACCGCTCGGTCAAATCGCTGACCCAGTTCGAAATCTTCGGTGCGATCCAGACCGACGCCTCGATCAACCCCGGCAACTCGGGCGGGCCGCTGCTCGACGCCGGCGCCAGGGTGATGGGCATCAACCAGCAGATCGAGACCAACTCGGGGGCCAACGACGGCGTCGGCTTCGCGGTCCCGATCTCGGCGATCAAGCGCTCGGTCGCCCAGCTGCGCGAAGACGGCAGCGCCGAATACGCCTACATGGGTGTCTCCAGCCAGGCGCTCTACCCGCAGCTGGCGCGCAAGCTCGGCCTCGACACCACCTACGGCGGCCTGCTCTCGGAAGTGGTGCCGGGCGGGCCGGCGGAGAAGGCTGGCCTCGAAGGCGGCGACGAAAAAGTGCGCTTCCAGGCCGGTCAGTACCGCGCCGGCGGCGACGTGATCCTCGCGATCGACGGCCAGAAGATCGTCGAGGAAAACGATCTGGCCCGGGTGATCGCCGCCCACAAGCCGGGCGACAAGGTGACGCTGACCGTCCTCCACGACAACCAGCAGAAGAAGGTCGAGCTGACCCTCGGCGAGCGGCCAGACAACCCCTCCGGCGGGTAGGGCCGCACCGACGGCGACGGCTGGACGCCGTGTCGCCGCCCATCGGTGTAGAACTCACGGCTTGCTTCAGGAAGTCGCCCTCGGCCACAAGACCCTCACCGACTACACCCACATCGTCGGCAAAGAGCTGACGGAGCAGATCCGCGAGCTCGCCGAGCCCCTGAAAGGGAAGCGGGTGCTGCACGTCAGCGCCACCGCCTTCGGCGGCGGGGTCTCGGAGATCCTCTACACGCTGGTGCCGCTGATGCGCGACGTCGGCATCGACGCGCACTGGCACGTGATCTTCGGCAAAGAAGAGTTCTTCAACGCGACCAAGCTCCTCCACAACTCGCTGCAGGGGGCGGAGGAGACCCTGAGCGACGAGCAGTGGGAGGTCTTCGACGAGATCAACCAGCTGAACGCCGAGGGGCTGCAGGGCGACTGGGACGTGGTCGTCGTCCACGACCCGCAGCCGATCGGCCTGCGCCGCGGCGCCCTCGCCAAGGGCAAGAAGTGGATCTGGCGCTGCCACATCGACCTCTCGACCCCGAACCCGGCCCCGATCGAGCGGCTGCTGCCGATGATCGAAGAGTACGACGCCTCGGTCTGGCACATGGAGCAGTACGTGCCCAACGACATGGGCCACCACCGCGACGCCGTCAACATCATCCCCCCGGCGATCGACCCGCTCTCGCCGAAGAACATGGCCTTCTCGCCCGAGGACGCCGCTTTTGTCTGCCGCCAGTTCGGGATCGACGTCGACCGGCCGCTGATCACCCAGGTCAGCCGCTTCGACCCGTGGAAGGACCCGATCGGCGTCATCGACGCCTACCGCCAGGTGACCGAGCAGGTGCCGGAGGCGCAGCTGGCGATGGTCGGCTCGATGGCGACCGACGACCCGGAGGGGCTCGAGTACTTCCAGAAGACCTTCGAATACGCCGACGGCGACGAGGACATCAAAATCCTCAGCAACCTCAACAACGTCGGCGCGATCGAGGTCAACGCCTTCCAGTCCCAGTCCGACATCTGCCTGCAGAAGTCGATCCGCGAGGGCTTCGGCCTGACCGTCACCGAGGCGCTCTGGAAGGGACGGCCGACGGTGGCCGGCAACGTCGGTGGCATCCCGCTGCAGATCGAGGACGGCCTCAGCGGCTACCTCGTCGACTCGCCCGAGCAGTGCGCCGAGCGCTGCCTCGAGATCCTCCGCGACCCCGAGCTCGGCAAGAACCTCGGGCGTCAGGGCAAGGAGCACGCCCGACGCCACTTCCTGACGCCGCGCCTGCTGCGCGACTGGCTCCACCTCTTCGCCGAGCTCGACTCCTAGCGCGGCGCGAACTCTTCCGAGCCGTCGCCAGCAGACGGGGGCGAGACGGGGGCGGGAACAGAAACGGGCGAAGAAGGTGGCGGTTCAGGCGCGGGCGGCGGAGCTTGCGAGACAGGATCTGGATGCCGTTTCGTGGTTCCTTTTGCACCTATACGGTGCGTTTGGAACCGCGCTTTGGCCGGATCTTCCTGCCGAGGCCTTTCCGCGGTTCCTTTCGGACGTGTTTCGTCCGTTTGGAACCGCTGTTTCTTCGGCGCTGGCTTCGGCGCACGCTCCACAGGCACGACCCGCGGCAACCCCACGTCTGGTGCCAGCGGCGGTGGCTCGGGTGGCTTCAGGAGTGCCGGCAGCGCTTGCAGGGCGACCAGCGCCGCGACGGCGATCGCCGCGACCTTCGCCGCGCTTGCCCATCTGACTCGAACTCCGCGCATGCCCTCCTAAGGGCACAGCGGGGCAAACACTCCCCCTCAGGCGAGCGAGCGGCGCAGGGACTCGATGTCCTTCAGTTGGTGGTCTACCCAGTCGCCAGGGTTGTGGCTGAAGATGATCTCCCGCAGGCCCTCCGCGCGTTGCCGCTTCTCCTCGGGCTCCATCGTCAGCGCCCGGTAGATCGCGTCGGCCTGCTCCTGGATGTCGAAGGGGTTGACCGAGATCACGTAGTCGATCAGCTCCTCGTGGGAGCCGGTGTTCTCGGAGAGCATCAGCACCCCGTCGCGGGTGTTGACCGCCGGCGCCTCCTTGGCGACCAGGTTCATCCCGTCGAAGAGCGAGTTGACCATCAGCAGGTCGAAGTGCTTGTAGCGCGCGACGGCGTCGTGGAAGTTCTCGTAGATCTTCAGGTCGATCGGCATCCAGTCCGTCGTCCCGTGGCGGTGGTTGACGACCGCAACCAGCGCCTCGATCCGCTCCAGGTACTCGGCGTACTCGGGCACGTCCTGGCGCGAGGGCTGCAGGTGGGCGATGAAGGTGACCTGTTCGCGGAACTCCGGGTGCTGGGCGAGGAAGGTGTCGAAGGCGGTGAAGCCGCGCAGCACGTTCTTCGAGAGGTCGGCGCGGTCGACACGGATGATCAGGTACTGGCGGCGGCGCTCGAGCACCTCGCGCTCGGCCTCTGCGACCTCGGGCGAGGCCGCGGCCCGCTGCAGTCGCTCGGCGTCGATTCCGAGCGGGTAGGCGCGGGCGAGCGTGCGGTGGCCGTCGCGGCGGACTTCCGCGGCGTTGTAGTCGACCTCGACCCCGTCGAGGAGCTCGTCGCAGCAACGGAGGAAGTTGATGCAGTAGGCGTGGGTGTGGAAGCCGATGATGTCGTTGGCCAGCATCCCCTCGAAGATCGCGTTGCGGACCCGGGTCGGCAGGATCCGCCAGCTGTCCGGCTGTGACCAGGGGATGTGGACGAAGTGGTGGAGGAAGACGTCCGGCCGCTCGGCGCGGATCATTCCCGGCGCCGTGTAGAGGTGGTAGTCGTGCAGCATCACCAGCGACTGCTCCTGCCGCTCGATCTCGGCGAGCACCGCCTGGGCGATGTCCTGGTTGACGGCTTGGTAGCCGTAGTCCCAGGCTTCGATCTCCTGCTGGCGGATGTCCGGCGCATTGGAGATGTCCCAGAGGTAGTGCTGGATGAACCAGAGGATCGGGTTGGCGATCACGTTGTAGAAGCCGTCATAGGCGGTGGGATCGCTGCCGACCAGGCAGACCCGGTAGTCGATCCCGTCCAGCTCCTGCTCGATCGGCCCGCCCGCCTCCTCGGAGACCGCGACGTCCTCGTCGCTCATCGCCGAGGCAATCCAGAGCGCGTCGCGGTGGGAGACCAGGCCCGAGAGCGCCGTCACCAGGCCGCCGCCGCCGCGTCGCACCGTGCGCTCGCCGTTCTCGTCGCGATCGAACTGGAGCGGGCCGCGGTTGGAGACGATGATCAGCGGCGAGGAGTCCACGCCCAGAGACTAGATGGTCGATCCCGGCGCCGAGCGGGGCTCCCCCAGCGGCACCTCGCCGCTATAGTCCTTCGCCGTTTTGGCCGCACCACGCGAATACGAGCTGGTCCTGATGCTGGACCCCCAACTCGACGCCCCCGCGCGCGACGCGCTGGCGGGCGATGCCCGTGGGCAGATCGAGGCCTCCGGCAGCCTCAAGCACGAGAACACCTGGGGCCTGCGGAAGATGGCCTACGAGATCAACCACCGCACCGAGGCGGACTACCGCTGGATGCGGTTCGAGGCTCCCAGCGACCTGCTCGACTCGCTCGACCACAACCTGAAGATCGCCGACGGCGTCCTCCGCTTCCGCATCTTCAAGGTCGATCCCGACGCGCCGGTGGTCGTCCCGCCCGCCGTCACCGCCTCACCCGGCCCGCGCGAGCGCAGCGCCCAGGGAGCCCGCGAGGATCGCGGCGACTCGCCTGACGAGCCCGACGACTCCGAGGAGTAGCGCCGCAAGGGCGCCGCTGTTTGCGGGAAACCCCATTCGCAGGGGGGAGAGTCGCGCCGTCCGCCTCCTTAGACTGGAACCAGATATCCAATTCCAGAGGAGTGAGTGCCTTGGCAGCTTCGAACGTGAACGTGGTGGTGATCACCGGGAACCTGACCCGTGATCCGGAGCTGCGTCATCTCGGCAGTGGAACCGCCGTCTGCAAGCTTCGCGTGGCGGTCAACAGCCGCCGCAAGGACGGGCAGACGGGGGAATGGGTCGACAAGCCCAATTACTTCGACGTGACCGTCTGGGGGGCGCAGGGCGAGAACTGCGCCAACTACCTCTCCAAGGGCCGTCCGGTGGCTGTCGAAGGCCGCCTCGACTGGCGCGAGTGGGAGGACCAGGGCGGCAACAAACGCCAGAGCGTCGAGATCATCGCCAACACCGTCCAGTTCCTCGGCTCGCGCGACGGGTCGGGCGGCGGTGGCAACGGCAACGGCGGCGGTGGAGGCGGCTTCTCCCCGCCGCAGAGCGACGTCCCGGCAGACGAGAGCGACTTCGCCCCGGCACCCGCCGGCGGCGGAGCACCGTCAGAAGACGACATTCCCTTCTAGGGATCCCCTTCCAGATGGCGTGACAGAGCGCCGCCTAGCGGCGCTCTGTAGCATGCCCGGCCGATGGCACGAGGAGCACAAGAGTCTTCATCCAGAGGTGGCCCCCGGCGCGGCAGGCGCGGGGCAGAGCGCGCGCGTCCGCGCAAATACACCCGGATCAACTCCGACGTCGTCGACTACAAGGACCTGAACCTGCTGCGGCGCTTCCTCTCCGACAAGGGGAAGACGCGCGGCCGTCGGGTCACCGGACTTTCCCGCCGTCACCAGCGTCAGCTCTCGGTGGCGGTGAAGCGGGCGCGCGAAATCGCCCTGCTTCCCTACGTCGGAGAGCGCTGATGGCGCAGGCGATCCTGCTTCAGGACGTCGAGTCTCTCGGCGAGCGCGGCCACGTCGTCGACGTCGCCCCCGGCTACCTGCGCAACTACCTGATCCCGCGCAAGCTGGCCCAGCCGGCGACCGCGGGCGCGCTGGAGGTGGCCAAACGGCGGATGGAGGCGGCCGAGCGCGCCGCGGAAGCCCGCCGCGAGCGCGAAACCGAAGCCGCTGGGCTGCTCTCGAAAACGGTCCTCACGATCCACCAGCGGGCTGGCGAGGACGGCAAGCTGTTCGGCTCGGTCGGGCCGAAAGAGATCGTCGACGCCCTGCAGGAGGCGCGCGACCTGCGGTTCGACAAAAAACAGGTCCAGCTCGAGCAGCCGCTGCGCGAGCTCGGCACCTTCATGGTCGAGATCCAGCTCTCCGACGGCACCACCGCTGCCGTCAAGACGATCATCAGCGAGGAGAAGTAGTCCAGCTCCGCCCTCGCAGGTCCGGCTGGGTGCGCTCGGAGCGGGCGACGGTTGGCCTGGCCGCGGTCGCCCTCGGTGCCGCCGGCGCCGTCCTCGCCGGTCAGTTCAGCCGCATGTTCGCCCGCCGCGCGAGCGAGGCGCACGATCCCGAAGCGCTGCTGGAATCGGCGCCCGCGGCCGCCGCGGACACCGTCGGCGTCGCCGTCCGCGGCTACGTCGAGGCGCCGCGCAGCGAAGCCGTCCTCTTCAACCTGCTCGCGGGCTTTCTCGGCTCGTTCGCGTTCGTCCGCATCTCGACCTGGGCGATCCGCGACGGCCACGGGCCGTTCCGCAACGTCCACATCGGCGGCCGCCACATCCACCACTTCGTCCCCGGCATCCTGCTCGCCTTCGGCTCCGGCACCGCCGCCCTGCTGACCGACGACGACGAGCTCGAGCAGAAGCTGGCGATCCCGATGGGCGCCGGCATCGGCCTCACCTTCGACGAGGCCGCTCTCCTGCTCGACCTGCGCGATGTCTACTGGACCCGCGAAGGCCTGCTCAGCGTCCAGCTCAGCCTCGGCGCCACCGCGATCCTCAGCATCGCCATCCTCACCTTGCGCATGCTCCGCCGCGGCGAGCAACGCCAGGAGCAGGAGGGCTTGATCCCGCCGTCGCACCCCCATCAGCTCTCCTTCGGAACTGCCGGATAAAAGCAACGGAAGTGTGAACGCCTTTCGCCGGGATTTGCACGGAAGGCGCACGCCACCGTGACTTCCCTTTGGTTTGCTTGACGGGCGCCCCCTCTCCCCCCGGGATCCGCCGCTCGGGCGCCTATACCTAAACGATGCCCCAGCCCCCCACGAGCCACGTCCCACCCCAGAACATCGAGGCCGAGGAGTCGGTGCTGGGGGCGATGCTGGTCGCCGAGCCGACGCTGACCCGCGTCATCGACGAGGTCAAGCTCCACGCGGCCGACTTCTACCTCGACAAGCACCGCGAGATCTTCGACGCGATCCACGACCTCTACGCCGCCTCGAAGCCGGTCGACGAGCTCAGCGTCAGCGAGGCGCTGACCCAGCGCAACAAGATCGAGGAGGCCGGCGGCAGGCACTACGTCTCCGAGTTGGCGGCGAAGGTCCCGGCCGCCGCCAACGCCAAGCACTACGCCGAGATCGTCCAGCAGAACTCGCTGCTGCGGCGACTGCTCGGCGCCGGCCAGGAGATCCAGGGCTGGGTCAACGAGCGCGACGGCGAACCGCGGGAGCTCTCAGAGCGGGCCGAGAAACTGCTCTTCGAAGTCGCCCACAAAGAGCAGGCGAGCGACTTCCGCGTCCTCGGGGACATCCTCCACGACGAGGTCGACCGGCTGGAGAAGCTCTCCACCGGGGAGATCGAGCTAACCGGCACCCCCTCCGGCTTCCGCGACATCGACGCGGTCACCGGCGGCTTCCAGCCCGGCAACCTGATCATCGTCGCCGCCCGCCCGGCGATGGGCAAGAGCGCGCTGGTCGCCAACATCGCCGAAAACGTCGCCGTAAAGCAGGGCCAACCGGTCGCCTTCTTCTCGCTCGAGATGTCCGAGGTCGAGCTTGCCCAACGCTTCATCGCCTGCCGGGCGCGGATCTCCGGCGACAAGCTGCGCAAAGGGCAGGTCAAAAAGGATTTCTCGAAGGTCATCCGCGCCTGCAACGAGCTGGCGGAGGCACCGCTCTGGTTCGATGACTCCTCCGACCTCGGCATCCTCGACCTGCGGGCGAAGGCGCGGCGGCTGCACGCCCAGGAACAGGAGCGCGGCGGCCTCGGCCTGATCATCCTCGACTACATCCAGCTGATGCGCTCCGACGACCACCGCGCCAACCGGGTCGAGCAGGTGGGCCAGATCAGCCGCGGGCTGAAGATCCTCGCCCGCGAGCTGGAGGTGCCGGTGGTGGCGATCTCGCAGCTCTCGCGCGCGCCGGAGCAGCGGACGCCGCCGAAGCCGCAGCTCTCCGATCTGCGCGAGTCGGGGCAGATCGAGCAGGACGCCGACGTCGTCGCCTTCCTCTACCGCGACGACTACTACCGCGACCCCGACGAGGAGCCCGACGGCCTGGCCGACGTGATCATCGCCAAGCACAGGAACGGCCCGATCGGGACCAAGAAGCTCGTCTTCCTCGACCGCTTCCCGAAATTCGCCGACCACGCCCACCAGGAAGCGCCGATCGAACAGCCGGCGGGCGAAGAGCCGCCGTTCGCCGACACCGCCGCCGCGGGGCCTGAGTTCTGATGCCGGCGATCGCGCGATCGGAGCCCTTCCGCGAGCAGGCGTGCCCGCTCGGCGTCTGCGACGGCTCCGGCTGGATCCTCGGGCCCGAAGACGTCGCCCGCCCCTGCCAGTGCCGGGCGGAGCGGCTGAACAAGGGGCGCAGCCGCGGCATCGCCTCGGCGATCCCGGCCCGCTACCGCGGCGTCTCCTTCGACCGCCCGCCGGTCTCCGACATGGCGCGGGACATGACCACCCGCCACGTCGTCCAGGCGGCACGCGACTACGTCGAGAGCCTCGACGAGAACATCGCGGCGGGCAGCGGCGTCTGGCTGATGGGCGACACCGGCACCGGCAAGACGACGCTGGGGATGCTGATCGCCGGCGAAGCGCTGAAAGCCGGCAAGTCGGTCGGCATCTACTTCACGCCGAAGCTGCTGACCCGGATCAGACAGACCTACCAGGAAGCCGAGCACGAGAACGCCTACGGCCAGTTCTTCGAGCGGGTCACCTCGGTCGACCTGCTCTACATCGACGACCTCGGCTCCGAGCGCCACACCGACTGGGTGGTCGAGCAGCTCTATGCGGTGATCAACGAGCGCTATGAGAACCAGCGGCCGATGCTGGTGACGAGCAACGCAGCGGGCGACGTCGACAAGGGCCAGAAGCAGCTCGAGGACCAGATCGGGCGGCGCACGGTCTCCCGGCTGATCGAGATCTGCGGCGACCCGCTGCCCCTGTTCGGCTCCGACCATCGCTACCGGGCTCGCGCCGCCGGCTAAACCCGTCAGAATCCCCGCCGCATGCCAGGCGTAGTCATAGTCGGAGCCCAGTGGGGCGACGAGGGCAAGGGCAAGGTCGTCGACCTGCTCGCCGAGCGGGCTACCACGATCGTCCGCTTCCAGGGCGGCAACAACGCCGGCCACACGATCGTCCGCGGCGGCGAGGAGTTCAAGTTCCACCTGATCCCCTCCGGCATCCTCCACGAAGAGAAGACCTCCGTGATCGGCAACGGCGTCGTCGTCGACCCGCGGGTGCTGCTGGGGGAGATCGATGACCTGAAACGCGCCGGGGTGAGCGTCAGCAACCTGCGCCTCTCCGCCAACGCGCACCTGATCATGCCCTACCACGTGCTGCTCGACTCGGCGGGCGAGACGAAGCTGGGGAAGAACTCGATCGGGACGACCAGGCGCGGGATCGGCCCCTGCTACGCGGACAAGGCGCTGAGGCTCGGCATCCGCGTCCAGGACCTGCTCGACGAGAAGATCCTGCGGACGAAGATCCGCGCGGCACTGGAGCCCAAGCAGCAGGCGTTGCGCGAACTCTCGGTGCAGCGGCGCAAACGGCTGAAGGAGGCCGGTGAGGACGCGAAGCCGATCGAGGAGTCGGCGCAGGTGCCGGACCCCCGGCTCGACCTGCACGCGATGGTCGAGGAACACGTCAGCTTCGGCCACCGGCTCGAGCCCCACATCGCCGACACCGCCCGCCTCTGCTGGGAGGCGCTAGACGGCGGCGAGACGGTGATCTTCGAGGGCGCCCAGGCGACCCTGCTCGACCTCGACCACGGCACCTATCCCTTCGTCACCTCGTCCAACCCCATCGCCGGGGAGGCCTGTGTCGGGGCCGGGATCGGCCCGAAGGACATCGACGAGGTCTGGGGGATCGCCAAGGCCTACGCGACCCGGGTCGGCGCCGGCCCCTTCCCGACCGAGCTCTTCGACGACGTCGGCGAGCAGATGGTGCAGCGCGGCCACGAGTTCGGCACCACCACCGGCCGGCGGCGACGCTGCGGCTGGATGGACTTGGTCGCGCTCCGCTACGCGGTCCGCCTCAACCGCATGGACGCGCTGGCGATCACCAAGCTCGACGTTCTCAGCGGCATCGGGCCGCTGCGCGTCGCTGTCCGCTACCGCTCGAAGGAGGGCGCCGTCCTCGACACCTTCCCCTACCACCAGTCGATCCTCCACTCGGCCGAGCCGGAGTACGAGGAGCTGCCGGGCTTCGACCTCGACCTCACCTCCTGCCGCAGCGCCGCCGACCTGCCGCAGGAGGCGCGCGACTACCTCGGCTTCATCGCCGATTTCGTCGGGGTGCCGGTCCGCCTCGTGGGCGTCGGCCCCGATCGCGAGCAGGTGATCTGGCTGGAGGGCTGAGGCAGAACCGGCAGCTACTTGTTGCGTTCGATCGGGGAGGCGATCCCGACCATCCAGCGCCCGTCTTCCTTTTCGAGCGGGATGATCCAGTCCTTGCCGTCGTTGCCGTGGTACTGAGCCCAACCTTGCTTCAGCTGGCTCTTGAAGATGCCCACCCGCAGGCTGTCGATGGGGCCATCCAGATTGTTGACGTAGTCGCCCGACGCTTCGTGTTTGAAGTAGGCGAGCGCCTGCGGGCAGTTCTTGACCCTTCCGTGGGTGACACCGTGCGCGTCGTCCGTGATGCTTGTGTTGTAGCCCTGCCCGAAGTAGCTGCAGTCCTTCTTCCAATCTTGGATCGCGCGGGCGCGCATCCACGCTGCGATCACTTCCGAAGCCTGTTCGCGTTCAGCCTTGGTTCCCTCTTCCCCGAACGTCTGGACGACGTTGTCTCCCCCCGGTTCGAGGAACTCCCGGGTGGGGCCCTTGATCCACGGGTATTCCTGGGATTCGGTTTCGGCCGCCTCGGTCGTGCTGCTGGAGCCGCCGCCGCAACCGCTCAGAGCAACGACCAGCAAAGTAAGCGCACAGGCGCTCCACAAGATCAGTCTGCCTCCCATAGGGGCTCAGTTTAGGACAAGAATCGCCGAGCAGTCATTTGCTGCTCTACAGTCTGTTGGTGGCTTCCAGTAGACGCTCTGCCAAGTTGAAAGAGCGGCTGCCCCGGGGAAGGCACGGTTTGCCGAGGGAGGCGGTGACCGAATCCCAGCGCAACCGCATCAACCAGGCGATGATCGAAGTCGTCTCCGAGCGCGGCTACCCGGAGACGCGGGTCGTCGACGTGATCGGCGTCGCCGGCGTCTCCAGAAAGACCTTCTACGAACTCTTCGACAGCAAGGAGGACTGCTTCCTCGCCGCCTATGACGTGCTGCTGGGCAACCTCCTCAGCGAGGCGACGGACGGTTTCGAGTCCCGCCCTGGGGCGCCTTGGGCAGAGAAAGCAGGCAATGCCCTACAAGCGCTCCTGGAGCACCTGGCGGCGCACCCGGCCGAGGCTCGGTTCGCGATCGTCGAGGTACTGGCGGCGGGCCCGAAGGCGCTGACCCGTCGTGACGCGGCCCTGCGGCAGTTCACCGGCTTCCTCGAGGCGGGGCGCTCGGAGACCTCGGTCGAACTGCCCGGGATCACCTCCCTTGCCATCGCCGGCGGGATCAACGAGCTGCTCTACAGCGAGATCCTCCACGGGGCGGGGGCGCGACTGCCGAGCCGCCTGCCGGACCTGGTCTTTTGGATCACGCTTCCTTTCCTTGGGGCTGACGGCGCCGCCGCTCAGCGGGAGCGGGCCCGGAACTCGATGCAGCATTCCTGACAGCTGCAAGAAGCCGCTCCTTTTCGCGCATGGACGGGTTTACGAATAGGGGTCGAGTGGTAGTTTGACCCGCTGAATAGAAGTTCAAGCTCAAGCGTCCAATGGCACTGGCCCCGGGACGGGCAGGCCCAAAGGAGAGACATAGGGATATGCGTAAGTACCTGATGTTGACGATGGCCCTCGTAGGCCTGATCGCCGTCAGCGCCGCGGGCATCGCCAGCGCCGCGGGCGGAGGACCGGTCACGGCTGAAGCGGGGAACATCAAACTCACCTTCGACGGTGACTTCAGCCCCACCAAGCTGCCGAAGAAGAAGATGGCACCGATCGTCCTCTCGGCGAGCGGGAAGATCCAGACCAAAGACGGAACCCACCCGCCGGCGCTGAAAACCGTCGAAGTCGAAACCGACAAGAACGGGACGATCAACACCAAGGGCGTCCCCGCCTGCACCTCCGGCAAACTGCAGTCGCGCGACACCAAGGCGGCGGAAAAAGTCTGCAAGAGCGCCATCATCGGCACGGGTACGACCAACGTCGAGATCCAGTTCCCCGAACAGAACCCGATCCCGGTCAGCTCGAAACTGCTCGTCTTCAACGGCGGCACCTCCGGGGGCAAGACCACGCTCTTCATCCACGCCTACATCACGGTCCCGACCCCGGCCGCGATCGTCACCACGGTGAAGATCAAAAAGATCCACAAAGGCCGCTACGGCCTGCTGTCGGTCGCCTCGATCCCGAAGATCGCCGGCGGCAGCGGCTCGGTGACCTCGTTCAGCCTCAAGGTCGGCAACAAGAAAAAGGTCCTCGCCGCGAAATGCCCGGATGGCAAACTTCAGGCCAACGCGGTCGCAAAGTTCGCCGACGGGACCACGGTCTCGGCCGGCATCGTCCGGACCTGCACCGGCACCTGAGCTCGCAGCGTCCAAGGAACATTCCTTGAGACGGCGGAGATTCGAGAAGGGCGGCCAACTGGCCGCCCTTCTCTTTGCCCTGGCGCTGTTCCTGCCGGCGGCGAGGGCCGCAGCTGACGACGTGCCGTGGGGGGCGGGCTGCATGCCGGTGCCCGAAGGCGCGGTCAGGACGGCCGCCAACTGCGGCGCCAGCCTCTTCCACGGCCGTGCTCTCGCCCCGCCGGGAGCTCCCGCTGTGGTGAAGCGCGTGATCGCGGCCGCAAACCAGATCCGACATCGCCCCTATGTCTGGGGCGGCGGCCACCGCAGCTGGTTCAGCCGCGGCTACGACTGCTCCGGAGCGGTGGGCTATGCCCTCCATGGCGCTGGGCTGCTCGATGTGACGATGGTCTCCGGGCAGCTCGCAGGGTGGGGCGAGGCAGGACCGGGCAAATGGATCACCGTCTACGCGAACGCCCAGCACGTCTTCATGGTCGTCGCCGGCCTCCGCTTCGACACCAGGGGGGACCCCCCGGGAGTCTCGGGACCGCGCTGGCACCGAGCCTGGGTCGATCCGCGGAAGTTCGCTGCTCGACACCCCATTGCTTTCTAGGCACCTCCCTAGTACATATAGGAGTACCCGATTGGAAAGTCTTATCTAGACTGGAGGAGATGTTCTCTGGCAACGACAGCTTGCCGACTGCGGTGGTGACCGCAAAGGAACAGGACCTGAAGCCGCTGTTGGAGGAGAGCATTAGGGCTCTCGAGCTCGACAGCCGGCAGGCCGCGGAGCTGGAGGCCCACCTCCAGCTCGCCTGGTTCTTCGGCGTCAAGACCGGTCACAAGGTCATGGTCGAGACGAAGATGGGGCAGACGAACCCGACACCGGTCGTCCTCAGCATGCAGGGCGAATTCCAGGAGCTGATGGAGCGTTGCGCCGACACGCTCGACCTCACGGTCGGCGCAACGCTCGAAGCCTGGAGCTACCTCGGTCGCGCCTGGATCGCCGGCTCCCGGTTCTGGGAGGTCGAGGTTGCCGCTCGACTGATCGAAGAGCAGCTCGGCGGTTTCGACGCAGCGCTGCGAAAGCTCGAGGAATAGGGCCTCAGACGCCGCATTCCTTGAGGCCGTATTCCTCCGTGAGCTTGTTGGCCTTGCTGAAGGGAGCGCTGCTGCTCACCAGCGTGCCAGGGTTGGCCTTGGCCTGGTTCCAGCCTTCTTCCATCGCATCGATGATCGCTTCGACCTTTTCCTCTTCTCCGGCCGGAGGTTCAAGTTCCTTGAGGCCTTCGAAGGCATCTTCGTAAGGTTCCAGGACGAAGAGGATCGCCTTTTCCCGCTTTGCCTGCGTCACGGGCGGTTTGAATTTCGAATTGACTTCGCGGAAAGCCTGACCGCGCGCCTGCTGCCATTTCCCGCAGACGGCGTTTCCTTGCCTGACGAAGTCGGCCTTGGTCACGGTTTCGTCGCTGCCCCCGCCGCCGCAGCCCACCGTCAAGAGGGCGAGCAATATGGCCAGCCCCACGATTGATCCGATCGCTCCCTTGTTCACCCGATTTCCCCTTTACGACGCTTGACTAAAGAGGGAGAGCTTAGCGTTTGCCACCTGCGGATGCTTCACGATCAGCCATAATCGTCTGCCCGGCACCTATCGCCGGGATTGCGTTACGGCTTGCGCCGGGGCCCACGGCCCCGGCGCAGTTACCGCAACGGGGGGCCGGGAGCCCCATCGCCCCAGCGGGGCCGGTCGGGCCTCTTGGCAATCGAACCGGGGAGCTTCTTCATTTCTTCTTCGCTTGCCATTGAGGGACGGCGGCGATCGCGGTTCGAACGGTCGCCGAAGGCCGTCGGCTACAACCGCCTGCGAATCGCGTGCGTTACACAACTGCGCCGGGGCCAAATGGCCCCGGCGCAGTTGCTACGACAGACGAAGGGCTTCGGCTCTATGGAGCCGTCACAGCGTAGGTGCCCCGGACAAACTTCGCTCGTTCCCTTCCTTTGAGGCCCAGCACAACGCCGGAAGCAAATATTTTGTCGAACGCGGCGAAATGACTCGTGCCTTTGGGTTCGGTCACTCCGTTGAAGATATTGCCTTCGACGTAGACACAGAATTTCCCGGCTTTCGCTTTGGGTTCCGTGATCGTTCCCGGGCAGTTTTCGCTTTCGGGTTCGTTATAGACAATAGCTTCCGGAGCTGCCGCCAGCGGGATGTTGAGCGGCAACGCCACCATCACGATTTCTTCTTCGGTGTAGGAGGCTTTTTCAGGTTCTTCCGGGTTGAGGATGTACGCGTGCCCCCCGATGGGGTTGAACGCCCAACTGCCGGTCTCGGTTTTGCCGGACGGGAGGTGTTCGGTGAAGCCGGTTTCGCCGGTCGGGCCGGTCGGGCCCGCTTCGCCGGTCGGGCCGGGTGCACCATTTGCGCCTTTCGCGCCGGTCGGGCCTGCCGGGCCGGTCGCGCCTGCGGGACCAGCGGAGCCTGCGGGACCAGTATCACCCTTGTCACCCTTGGCGCCAGCCGGGCCCTGCGGGCCGGCGGGACCCTGTTTGCCCGCGAATTCCTTGGCGATTTTCTTGACTTCCTTCTTCTGCTTGCTGTTGAGGCCGGCGGCGGCGAACGCGGTTCCGGCAAGCGCGGCAACCAGCGCAATCACCGCGACGATCAAGCCGGCCGTGCCGAGCTTGTTGTGTATGCGAGAGAGCATCTATTCCTCCCTAGTGGTTTGACGATTTGCTGGCGTCCATCAACGACATCCTGGTCGCGGAACACTCGGCGCAGAAACGCCGGTTGAGGTTGTCCGCCATCGCCATGCTTCCTGTGGCACAGGCTGCCGTCCTCGGTTTGTTCCCCTCCGGTCCCCTCATATACAGGTCCGGGCGCGTCCCTGGCGCGCCAGGACTGAAACTTAAAGGACAAGCGAAATCATGTCAAGCAGATCGGGTGCCTGAAAGCGCTTGTCCAAGCCGTTTGCTCAACGTATAATGTCCAAATGGATCCAGGGCGAGATCGAAAGCTCCGGCTCGTCACCCTTGGCCCAGAGGGGACCTGCCACGAGCGGGCGGTACGACGCTACATGGCCTTCCAGGGCATCGACGACTTCGAGATCGAGTTCATCGGCGACTTCCTCGACGGCTTGGAGCGAATTCGGGGCAGGGAGGAAGCTTTCCTGATCCAGTGCAGCGCTCATCCCAAGGTCCATGAGGTCACCGAGCGCTACTGGAAGGAGGTTTTCGTGGTCGACACCTTCATCTACCCGACCAAGCCCCTGGTGGTGCTGACGCGCCGCGAGGTCGAGCGCCCCCGCTCGCTCGGGATCGTGCCGGCGACCAAGGGCTACGTCGACCTCTCCCAGTGGGACGAGATCATCGACGTCGTCTCGAAGCCGGTCGTCGGGGAGGAGCTCTTGCAGGGGCGCTACGACTCAGGCCTGACCCACATGGAGCACTTCGAGGAACACCAGGACGAGCTGCGCCTCGACCTCGACATCGGGGAAATCGATACGACCTGGCTCGTCTATGGGACGAAGAAGCGCTTCGAAGGGCAGGTAATCGGCATTCCCTCGAGGGAGATCTTTCCAGGCTAGGCAGGGGCGGCCGCCCCTAAGGAGCGGCCGCAAGGCTGTCCAAACCATCCGATCCGGATCAGCTGCCTGAGACGGAAAGTGTTGTGCCGGCAGGCGATGTGAGGGTGTATGTCCCTTCCATTACCTGGGTCGTGGGGCAGGCGAGGTTACTCCCGCTGAACTTCTCGACCACAGCGTTGATATGGAGGATGGCGGGGTTGCCCTCTGTGATGTCCCCGATAGAAGTTCCCGATGTAAATCCGAAGATGCAGCTACCGAAGAAAATCGAGTTAATTGTCCACCGGAAGGTTCCGTCGGTTGTGACGGTGCCGTTGGAGGTGCCGGCGATCCTGTGGACTTCGAGCTTGCCGCGTTCCAGCACGCTCGTCGGAAACGTGCAAATGCCGAAGGTTGTTTCTTCAACCGGACCTGTGACTGTTTCGGTCGTACTGCCGGCGCTGGTGATCTTTCCTTTCATTGTCGAGGTTTCGCACGCGTCTACTTCTTCGCCTGCTGTGTCAGTCACGTGAAGCCCGCCCCCGAGAACGCTGAAGTCGAAGCTGGTGTTCGCTGGCCACTTCTGCCCCGCGGGACATGGATCGGCTGTTGTCGAGCAGAGGACGGTTGCCGAGGCGCTGCCGGCGCCGATGAACGCCGTTAAGCCCATAACCACGACCGTGGCGAGGCCGAGCGGCTTCAGGTATCTCATGACTTCCTCCTTGGCTTGGCGCCCGGTAGGCGCCGGATCGCGTTGCGGACTCTTGTTCCTAACAGGCGGAGGAGGTATTAGTCAAGGATGTCTGTGTATTTAGTGCTTCCCCTTCTTCCCCCCGCACCCCGTCTGCACGAAGGGGTTGGTCACCTGCTTGGCGCCGTTCTGGGCGCGGAACTCGAGCTTGGCTCGGTTGCGCACCTTGCAGAGGTTGACCGAGTTTTCGAT
>Ga0070682_100000218_pt1 | contig 42225 bp, 46 predicted proteins | sample KBSC63LmetaG_FD_64668 | JGI IMG/M metagenome (GOLD analysis project Ga0070682, IMG submission 64668) | Corn rhizosphere microbial communities from Kellogg Biological Station, Michigan, USA - KBS C6-3L metaG | ecosystem: Host-associated > Plants > Roots > Rhizosphere | place: USA: Michigan...
TGTTCATGAAACGCGAATACACGTTCAGGGCTCGCTTTGATAATGCTCTCTTTGATAAATCGCAATGGTTGCACGTAACGCAAACTGTTAGTTTGCGTAGTACCGAACTAAACAAGAATCGCAAACTAACAGTTTGCGTTACGTCCTATTTTAAGAACCGATCAAACCACGCCAGCGTGCGCTCGAGCGCATCAACGCGATGCTTCGGCTCGCGCAGGCCATGACCTTCTCTCGGGTAACGCACGAACACGCTTTCAACGCCGCGCCGCCTCAGTGCCGTATACATCTCTTCAGCCTGCGTAATGTGCACGTCGTTGTCCTGTTCGCCATGCAGAAACATCGTCGGCGTTTGCGCCTGCTTCACGTATTTGAGCGGAGACCATTGCCAAAGCAAATCGTAGTTGTCCCAAGGGAAACCGCCAAACTCTGCATGCACCAGGTCCTGATAAAGCGAAGTCGAATAAAAACTGATTAGATTACTAACGCTCGCGGAAGCGACGGCAGCTTTGAAGCGAGGCGTCTGCGTGATGATCCAATTCGTCATGAAGCCACCGTAGGATCCGCCGGTAACACCCATCCGATTCTGATCGATCCACGGATTCCGCCGCAGCGCTTCGTCGACGCCCGCCATCAAGTCTTTGTAGTCGCCGCCGCCCCATTCGTTAAGCGTGCCGTCGCTAAACTTCTGACCATAACCGCTCGACCCCCGCGGATTAAGAAACAAAACTGCGTAGCCGCGCGCGGCATAAACCTGAAACGCGGGATTAAAAGCCCACCCTGACATGCCGTGCGGGCCGCCATGGATGCTCAGGATCAACGGGTACTTTCGACCGGCACGCCAGCCATTAGGCTTCATTAACCACCCTTGAATTTCGGTACCGTCAAAGCTCTTGTAATTGAATTCCTCAGGCTCGACCAGTTTGTAATCTCGGGTGATTGCCTCGTTGTGCGCGCTGACGCGTTCGAAAGTCCTGCCGAAAGTCGACGGCGCAATAAAAACATCTGCCGGACTCAAACCATCGCTGAGCGTAAGCGCCCAGGTAGTCACCGTTTGTTGTGTGTTGCTGAAACCACCGATCTGGAACGATTTCTTCGGAAAGCTGCGCGGTTCGGTTGAAGAATCGACTTTGTCATCAAGCCTCGGAAACACATCCTTCGCTGCTCCACCATCGAACGGTACGACGAAAAGTTTCGTGGCGCCTCGATCACCCGCGAGAAAGTAGATTGAACGTCCCTGCGACGACCAGTGCGGACTGCGCGCACGGCGATCCTGGTCAGCGGTTAATTCCCTACGGTTCAAGCCGGCGCTGTCAGTTATCCAGACGTGTGCGTCTTCGGCGATGCTGTCGATGGTGGTGACGTCTCGCTTCGTCGCCGTGTAAGCGATCCATTTTCCATCCGGAGACCACGACGGTTCGTACTCGCAGCCTTTGGTCGTAGTGATCTGTCGCACCTGGGCACGGAGATCGACGGCAAAGATATCGGAGTTGTTATTCGCGTCCGGGTCCGGTTCACGATTGGACAGAAACGCGATCTCCTCGCCGTTGGGATCGAAACTCAGCGCGTGGTCATACCAAACGCCGGCTGTTAGTTGTCGTGGTTCCGATCGATCTATTGAGCTGATCCAAACGTGGGTACGAAGTCTGTCAGAAAAAGAAGTCCGCGATTTATATTGAATGCGATCGATGACACGAGGATCGTCAGCGCCGGCGGTTTCTTCAGTGGCCGAGATGTAAGCGATCTGGCGCGAGTCAGGCGACCAGGCGAGCGATTCGCCGGCGTAGGTTATGAAGAAGTTTGTGCTTTCAATTTCAGCTACGAAATGCGGTTCGCGATTGTCCAGGCTCACAAACCACAGACCAGACCGTCCGCCGTTTTTAGCGGTAAAGGCTATCTTTGTACCGTCGGGCGACCAGCGAGGGTTAGTGGCGTTCCATTCCGCGGCGAGCAAAGGCGAGGGTGTGAACCTTCCGGGATCGGTGGAGCGTCGCTGTGAAGTGGCCGGTGCAGGGTTGGTCGGCGCGTTTCTCGATATACGGACCAGCCACAGCGTGTTGATGGTTTCGTTGCCACTGATCGTGCCGACGCTGTAAACGACCCACTCGCCATTTGGTGAGATCTGCGGATCGCTAACGTTCGCGACGCGCAGGATGTCGGCCGGCGACATCAAGGCTGGTGGACGCTGAGCGAAGGCAGCAGGCAGTAGGCAGAAGGCGGAAAGCAGAAGACAGTAGGCAGAACGCAGAAGGCAGCGCCGTTGCCGCGCTGCTGATTTGATCGCTGCCGCGAGAGTTCTCAATACCAATCGACTTTGACTCAAAGCCTTACGCCTTGGTTTGGAGTTCCGCCTTTAGGCGGGTACTTAAGCTTAAATCTCAGAATAATCGCCCGCCTAAAAGGCGGAACTCCAAACTCAAGCTAAAGCTTGAACTCTGAACTACTTGCTCGCTTACTGCTCACTGCTCACTGCTCACTGCTTACTGGCTCTTCGGGCTTGCAGCCGGCTGCGCCTTAGGCTCAGGAGCTGCAATCTTGAGTGTTCCGCGGATCATGTCCCACGCAGGCACAGCTTTCGTAACTGCTCGATCCGGGCCCAGCAAAGTCAAAACTACCAGTCGCTGTCCCACCACAGCCGAGTAAATTTCCGCAACGCCAGGCACGCCATCAAGCGACGCTTTGATCTTCACGCCTTCTGCCGCCACTCCGGCAATCTCGCTCGATCCGGGAGCGCTCTGCGGATGGGCGCCTGCCTGCTCAAACGATTTCGTAGTTGAGGCAATATATTTATCGACTAAGACTTTCCTCGCCTCAGCAATCCGCTCCGGCGTTGTTAACGGGGTGCGAAACACGAACACGGTGATCTGCGCATCACTATCGGTGCGCCCGAACGTCATCTGTTGAGCATCAGCGTTGCTAGTGTCATTAAAAGCCCACCCAGCCGGATAGTTGAAACTTAGACCGTCCTTAGTAAATGGTTTGCCTTCTGCGGGTGGCGCTTGCGCTGCGACCGACAAGCCGCAGCACAGCAACATAGCGAAGACCAAAAACGCATGAGCTGGTGATTTCATAAATCCTCCTGAATCTTACCGTAGCGCAAACTGTTAGTTTGCATCGCTTATACTTGCAGGTTCTTTCTAATTTGAAGACGCAAACTAACAGTTCGCGTTACATCAGCGACTTTAATTCTTCGTTCAATAAATCCCAAACCTGGGTGACGTGTTTCTCGGTCGTGCGAATATTGCCCACCGACAAACGCAGAGTGAGTTTGTCGTTTAACTTTGTGTGCGAGAGCAGCGCCTTTCCCGTGGCGTTTACGCGATGCATGATTTCTTCGTTGAGCTGATCCAGATCGTTTGCCGCTACGTTGCGCGGACAAGCGCGAAAGCAAACCAGCGCGAGGGGCAACGGCGCCATCAACTCCCAATCGGAATTTGCCTCAACCCACGAACCAAACAGTTGCGCCAGGCGGCAATGCTCGCGAATTCGCGCCGCCAATCCTTCATGACCGAAATAGCGAATAACCATCCACAACTTCAAGGCGCGAAATCGGCGCCCGAGTTGCACGCCGTAGTCTGAACCGCTGCGGACCTTTTCCTGTTCCGGCGTGCGCAGGTATTCCGGCACCAGGGAAAACGCGCGTCGCAGTAAATCCAGATGCCGACAATACAAGACCGAGAGATCGAACGGTGTGAATAACCATTTGTGAGGGTTAACGACTAACGAATCAGCGCGCTCACATCCCTTGAGGATATGTCGCAGCTCCGGCACAACTGCGGCAGACCCCGCATAGGCAGCGTCAACGTGCAGCCACATCATGTGCTTTTCGCCAATCGGAACCATATCCGCAACCGGATCGATGCTGGAGGTGGAAGTGGTACCAACGGTCGCCACGATGCAGAACGGCAGGAAGCCGTGCGCCTTGTCTTCCTCGATGGCCGCTTCGAGCGCGCGAACGTCCATGCGAAATTCGCTGTCAACCGGAATCTTGCGCAGTCCGCGCTGGCCCAGACCGAGGGTTATGACTGCCTTCTCGATCGACGAGTGAGCGTGCTCTGAAATATAGACGCGCAGCAGCGGCAGATCGGTGCGGCCGCTCATTCCTTCTTCACGAATCCGCTGCTCGACGCCTTCGCGTGCGGCGGCAATCGCGTGCAGACTCGAAACCGAAGCCGTGTCGTAAATGATGCCGCTCATGCCGCCGTCGAGCCCCATCATCTGGCGCAACCAATCAAGCGTGACCTCTTCCAACTCGGTCGATGCGGGCGACGTACGCCAGAGCATCGCCTTGTTGTCGAACGCAGCGCTGAGCAGCTCGCCGAATATTCCGGGAGCTGACGTTGACGTTGCGAAGTAAGCGAAAAACGAAGGGTGGTTCCAATGCGTTAAGGCCGGCACGACGAGACGATCGACGTCTGCAATAACCTCCGACATCGGCTCACCCTTTTCCGGGGGTGTAGTCGGCAGTTGTCCTTTCAATTCTCCGGGCTCGATTTGAGACAAGACGGGCAGGTCTTCCACGCGCTCGAGATAGTCTGCAACCCAGTCGATCAACTCGTGACCGAAGCGGCGAAAGTCTTCGTTAGCCATGTCGCCGAGAGCGGGTGAGATTTGTTTACGAGCGTCAGTCATCGCCTGTTTGGAGTACCGCCTTCAGGCGGGGTTTATCTCGACTCAACCTTACAGACACTTAATAACTAGTCCACAAACCGCGCTCGCGCAATATCGTTCATTAATATCGAACGGATCTGCCAAGTCTTTTCCTGGGCAGAGCCTACTCACGGGCGTGCAAGCGAAATCCAGCGATTACTCGTGTTTCAGGTACCTGTCGAAGGGCGAGGGGAGCTGGGGCAATGGGAAACCCGCTTGCCTTTCTCGTCTATTCAACCCGGGAAGTTGAAATCTAACCGAATGCGGCGCCGGCTGGTGTAGCTCGAATGCAAACTGGGGCGCCAGGCCGGGGCATGGGTTCCACACCATCCTATTGTCGATTCGATCATTGAGTTGCTGAGCCCGCAGTTTGGAATCAACGCCGTTGGCAGGCGCAAGAATCCGCATCTTGAAAGAAGCACACGCGTCGTCTTTCTGATTGTGCTCAACCAGGGCCTGTTGGGCCGAAGCGGTTCCACATAAGAAGAGCGCGAAGCAAATTACCGGTAATGAGAATCGCCGCATCACGATATTCTCCCTGTTTTGTTTAGACACTTTATCACAGCCCATTGCCCGACTCATCGGCGGTTGGGAGGCGGCGCCTTTGCTTCGTCCACCGAGAAAGTGTTAACCGAGCGCGACGCGACCGTCCGGTCCCAGGCCACAGTCTCGCGCTCTTATTCGTACCTCAGTGCCACCAGCGGGTCGACCTTTGTTGCGCGCCGAGCTGGAATCAAGCAAGCCAGCAACGCAACCAGAAACAAGACCATGGGTACGACAATGAAAGTTACGAGGTCAGTGGGAGCTACTTCGAACAGCAGGTTTGACATCACTCGAGTAATTGCATAAGCACCAGCTAACCCCACCACCGCTCCAAGCAGCACGAGCGACATTCCCTTTCTTAGCATCAATCCCAGCACGTCCGTCCTTTGTGCACCGAGGGCCAACCGGATTCCGATTTCGGGCGTCCGTTGGGCGACGGAATACGCGGTGACGCCATAAATGCCCATCGCCGCCAGCAACAAAGCAACTACTCCAAACGCGCTGAAGATGACGAGGCTAAAACGGCGTTGGTCCAGCGAGGAAGAAAAGACTTGATCGAGGGTGTGAAATTCAAGCGGCAATGTCGGGTCGAGCGAGCGAACTACTTCACGTATCGTGGGTACCAACGCTCCAGGCTCTGCCTGAGCTCGAACCACTACCGAGAAGTTTGATGCCGGTAGCCGCTGTAACGCGTTTGCGTAGATCGTTGGCGCCACCGCAGCATCGACGCCGTAATCGTGTACGTCAGCTACGACGCCGACGACGTGCAGCAAGCGCAGGTCTCCGTCCATATTTCCAAATTGAATTGTTTGCCCAATCGGCTCTTCGTTGGGCCAATACTTTCGCACCAGCGACTGGCTGATGACGGCGACGTTCGGCGAGTCCGGCTGATCGGTAGTATTAAAAGTCCGGCCACGCAACAAGGGTATGCGCATCGCCGCAAAGTAATCCGCACTGGCGAGCCGGTATTCCGCGTGCCCTTTTCTGGCGGGATCGTTGTTGATAAAGAAAGTGCCGTCAGGCCCGCCGCCTGTTAATGGCAAGATGCTTACGCTTCCCGCTGCCACGACGCCAGCTGTTGCCTTCAGGCGCTCAAGCATTTGCTGTTGAAACAATCTCTGCCTTTGTTCGTCTGCGCTAAAAGAAGTAGTCGCCTCAGGCGCGACGCGCTGTTCCACCAGGCGCTTGTATTGCTCCATGAACGTCTTGTAGCGGTTTTCGTCGGTCCGTCGCCCCGGCATTGACAGCTTCATAGCCACGGCACTCTCGGTGCTAAAACCCGGATCGATGCGGAGCACGCGATAAAAACTTTTTCCGAGGAGCACGGCGCCGATGAGTAGAATTAGGGTCAATGCCATTTGCGCTACTACCAGCAGGTTGCGCAAGTGCTGTCCGGCGTATGCAGCTATGCCTCCGCTCGTCTCCCGAAGATTTGCTTCCAGGTCTTTCATTGAAAACCGAAGCAGCGGCACCAATCCCAGCACCACTGCTACTAACACAGAAAGACCGATCGTGAAGACTATTGCCCTGACATCGACGCCAATTTCGTTCAAGCGCGGCAGGCTTTCCTGATTCAAGCTTAGTAATAATTTGACACCCCAAAAAGAGAGCAGCACTCCGAGCGCTCCCGCCGTCAACGCGAGCAGCAGGTTTTCACTAATAAACTGACGGGCAAGTCGGAAACGCGTCGCACCCAAAGCTGAACGCACCGCAAACTCTCGTTGACGTCCCGCGATCTGGGCCAGCAGGAGGTTCGCAACGTTCGCGCAAGCCACCACTAACAAAAATCCGACCGCGACGAAAATCAATACCAGCGCGTTGCGCACGTTGCCAACCATAAATTCCTGCTGCGGAACTACGGTGAAGTCCACTGCATCCATATCCTTGCCGTATTCCTGTTTCAGTTGCTTGCCAATCGCGCTGACCTCCGCCTTCGCTTGTTCAGTAGTGATGGTTGGACGGACACGAGCAACCACGCTCCAGTTGTGAGCAGACCGCGAGGTTTCCCCGGGAAACAGCTCTCGCGGAATCCAAATATCAGCATCCTGCGGAAAGGAAGAACCCTGTGGCATAACTCCGACAACCGTTACCGTCTGGTCGGCAAGCCGTAGCGTTGTTCCGGTCAAGTCGGATTTTCCACCCAATAGCCGTTGCCAAAATCCATGACTCACGACGGCAACCGGCGCTCCCCCCGGCTTACTTTCTTCCGGCAGAAATGTCCGACCGACAATTGGTCGGGTCCTGAGCACGTCGAAGAAATCCGCAGATACCCTGACTGCCCGGGCACGAACCGGTTCAGTTGCTCCAGTCACGGTTGTTAGATCTCCGGCGTACTGCGCGACTCCTTCGAGTGTGTGCGCGCGAGTTCGCAAGTCCAGAAAATTTGGTTCGGTGAACGCTATTCGTCGGCCGGCGGCATTTACCTCTCGGAGCTGTACGATCTGTTCCGGATCAGGATAGGGAAGGGGCCGCAGCAATACTCCGTCTACAACACTAAAGATAGCGGTGCAGGCGCCGATACCGAGTGCCAGCGTGATCACCGCCAAGGCCGTAAACCCAGGTCGCTTTGCGAGGCTGCGGATGCCATAACGGATATCTTTGAATAGCGTTTGCATTGGTCGGCACCTCCAGTTTTCAGGACGCAGGGGAACTCGGGGGCGTGGTAGGAGACAGAAACAGAGTTAGCTTCTTGCTCCAGCTTGCTTAAGCATGTTCACGATTTCAGGATGCCTGGCTAGTGCAGCAATGCTCAGCGCCGTACCCCGACGTCCAACGGCATGTACGTCCGCACCGCTCGATAGTAAGACTCGCACCGATTCTCTTTGACCTGCGCCTGCTGCATACATCAAGGCGGTCCAACCGTTTTCGTCTCTTTGATCTATCCTGGCACCATGATCTAACAAGAGATGAATGGCTTCGGGGTTGCCGCTCTCAGAAGCGGCGACTAAGGGATTTATATAGGCCGCTAAAGGCTCATTCACATCAGCGCCAGCGACAAGCAAAACCTTCATGGTTTTTGTATCGCCTAACCATGAAGCTCTGGAAAAAGCTGCCTGGCGATACTTATGAATGCGGCCAATAATACTGGGGAATAACAAAGAAAATGCCACAGTAAACGAGAAGGCTAGGATTTTTTTGTATTTCATACTTACTCCTCGACCCGGTAATTACTTAGTAACGCGTGCTGGTCGTTAAACGCCCATCGGTCAATTCCGTTGCGAAAGTGAAGGACGCACAATGATACCGGCAGTTAATAGAGTTCAGGTCGATTTAGTCTGAAGCAGGCGACACGGACTATCGAGCTACAAACATTTAGGGTTACCGTTCATCAATCAGATACCCGGTTACACCTACCTGCACCCATTGATCCGGTTCGAGCCCCGCATTAGTCCAGGCCATTAGCGAATGACCGGCAGCTATGACGTACCCGGTACAAAGGTGCGTCTCGGCGCCTTCGCCCGGCTTCAGGTAGGTTTGTAACAGGATGTCAGCCGTGAAAGGCTTTTCCTTTATCTCAGGGGTGAGCTTCCCGTTAGCGAGATTTACGGTCAAGTTCTGTTTCACGCCGCGCGCGTTGTAAACCATGTCGGTGAGGATGAAGGTCTTGCCCGGCGGCACAACTTTGAAAGGACGCTTAGGATCGTTCGAGGCTATTAGGATGAACTGCTGTCCCGGCGGCGCCTCAGCGGATTTTGCAATGCCATAACCGTGAACGAATATCTTTTCCGTAGCATCAGCAACTATCCGTTCCTGCGCCCGACTTCCGGGGGATTCCAGCAACCTGGCGGCGCCGACAAAAGCAACGAACATCGCGAGAAGTAACCAGAGGATGTAGGGCTTTCTGTTCATTGGGAGTCTCCTTGTCTTGCAATACAGCAAAACGACCAGCCGCTGCGACGTTCGGGAACATCTATGGCGACGCGAAGGATGCGGCGGACGTTAGGGCGGTGTCGTGCCGACCACGTAATCCTCGGCTACTTGTATTTGGCGGCGAGTTGCAGCCTCGTCCAGCGCGCGATTGCGCTTCTCCTCTTCCAGAGCGGCGCTGGCCTGGTCGCGCGGCAACACTTGCCAACCCGGCGCGCGTGCATTGAGCTTGTATGCGATTAGGATGTGGCGCGCGTGTATCTCCTCGCCTGTTCCCTGCGTACGCCGCTCGTCGAGCTTGACGATGTGGAAGCCGAACGGACTCTCAACTACGCTGCTCACTTCACCCGGCTTGAGCGCGAAGGCTGCGTCCTCGAAGGGCTTGACCATCGTGCCGCGGCCGAACCAGCCGAGGTCGCCGCCTTTGCCTTTGCCGCTCGGATCTTCAGTGAACTCGTCAGCCAGCTTAGCGAAGTCTTCACCGGCGCGGACACGCGCGAGTATCGCTTCAATTTTCGCGCGCTCGGGTTTGGTGTCGTACTCGGGATGGGCCGCGATAAAGGCGTCGATTTCCGCGGCGGTCGGTTGGAAGCGCGACCTCATTTCCTTCGCGTAGGCGCTGGCGAGCAATCTCGCGTGTTGTAGCAGGATCGTGAGTTGTGTTTTGCGATCGCGGTCGAGGCCGGCAGCGACGCCCTTGCGCATCCCGACCATTATGCGGCCGTATTGCTCGTGCAGGTTTTGGCGAGTCGCTTCGGGCACGGGCGCGCCGCGCAGCTGACTATTCTTCGAGTAGTCCTGAAGAAACGCCTCGAACTGTGGCCCCGTTGCCGGGTCTTTGAACAACGCGTCGATCTCGCCAGTGGTGATGGCCTGCTCGGGATTGGTGACCCCGGATGCCTGGCGCTGCTTAAAGTAAGCCTGCGCGATGACGAAGGCACGCGCCAGTTCCGTTTGGAGTTTCAGCTCTGGTCGTGTGAGGTAGCCAGCGGCCTTCGCCTCCTCCGCTGCGGTCAGCACTCGTCTGATATCTCTGGCGAATTCTCTGCGCTCTTCGGTGTTAGTGGAAAGATGGGTGCGAGTTTCCGGTTGAAAGTTTAGACTTTCGACGACAAGCGCCATGTCCGCTGCTGTGATGTTTATGCCCGTGGCTGCCACGGCGGTGGACGGCGGATTCGCGGGAGGCCGTTTGGCACCCGCCGCTGCGGGTCGCGTCGGGGTGCGGCGCGTCCTCCGGGTTTGTGCTTCAGCTGCGAACGGCAGCGCCGCCAGCGTTAGGAAAACTAAACTCCTGAAAAGCAAGTGACTCCGTTTCATCTGTTCATCATAGTTCCTCCCTCTCGCGTTGGGAGAGTACGTACATCCAGCGGGAGAGGGAGAGTAAAGACAAATTCCTTCTCCCATGCGAGTTAAACTCAGAAAGAGAGAACGGCGGCGAACAGCGCTTTGACCGGCGACAACCCGGTCTCAATAATTATACCGAGTGCTGTACAGTTGACGATTACGGTGAACCAGTATCCGATCAAGAAAGATATCTTGCGGGTCTTGTGTCGCAGAAGTACTTGCGCAATCAGAGCACCGGGCCAACCCCCTATCAAGCTCATTAAATGGAGCGTTGATTCACGCGTCCGTCTGCTCCCGTTCTGGGCAGCGAGCTTGTCCCAGGCGTACACGCGATAAGTGATGAGGCTCGCACAATAATAAAGAGCCAACCAACTTAGCTCCAGCCATCCTAACGCCGCGAGTCCAGCTAAGACGATGAGGAAGCTCACTGCAAACGATAGGGCCGCCGCGATTCCTAATCTCGGAAGCTGACGCACTGGCCGCGGACTGCTCGAACCCACAAGGAATCGAACATCACACGCGCGGGGACGGCCCTGTCCATCGAAGCCGGGTGTGTAACTAACCGCCTCATTCAAGCTCGGCCTGCGATCACCGCGTGAGAATGATGAGATGTGAACAAATACCGAGTCGCCGACGTCTGAGGTGGAGATGAATCCAAACCCGCGTTCGTCGTTCCATTTGGCGATTTTTCCCTCGCGACGCATTTCCTCTTTTAACCGATCTGATGCACGGTCAACCCACCGAGTTCCATAGCGCTGGTTCGCGCGGCTTTAAGCCAGGGCGGTTAACCCCCGGCGCGGCCTGTCATAGGCGCGTCAAGGTCTTTACGGTCCCGCCGGCTTCAGGACGAAGCCTTTGCGACGAATGTTTTTCAAGCAAGACGTATCCAGCCCACTAGTCGTTCCGCGTTCGATGAATTCGGCGACAAGGTTCGGCACGCACTCGAGGCCCTCGAGGCCGCCGAAGCCGTGCCCGCCGTGTGGGACCACGAGGTTCAAACTGTTGGGAAGATATTTTGACGCCGCTTCGCCGTAGGTGGGCGGGGTCACCGGGTCCCATTGACCGGTGAGAATTAATGCCGGCACGGCGGCGCGGGTTGGCTCGGCATAGTCTCTCGGTACATCCGCGCGCGGCCAGAGCGCGCAGGCCGCGCGTTGTTGGCGCAGGCGGTAGTCGCCCAAAAATGTATGCTCCGCGTTGCGCTCGCCTTCGCCGGGTTTGATCCACGGCAAGTCTTCGGCGCAGGTCACAGACAGGTACATGCCGTTGCTCCCAGTGGCCACGATCTGCCGCCGGTAAAGAAGAGCGGACCTGGCGAGCGGCGCGAAGTTGCCCTGGGCCGCCTGGTGTATGTAGAGCGGAATGCGGCTCGCGGATTCCGGCTGGTAGAGCATGTAGCGGATCGCCTCGGCGGCGAGATCACGTGAAAGCTTTAAGGGAATGCTGGCGCCGGTCTGCGCATTTTTCAAATTAACTTCCACCGGACCACGCAGCAATCTATCAAGCACGGTCTTCACCTCGGCGCGCAGGTCTGGAAACGCGCCGCGGCAAGCCTCGTCAACGGCGCACTCATCCACGACCCCGTTGAGAGCACGCTCCGTGTGTTGCGGAAAGTCGCGCGGCATGAGTTGTCCGGTCGGCGAGACGCCGTGCAGGATGACTGCGCGCACGTGCTCACCATGGCGCTTCAGATAGACCTGCGCGGCGCGTGTTCCGTAAGAAGTACCGATGATATTAATCCGCGCGTAACCGAGCGCGGCGCGCACTTCGTCCAGGTCGTCCATGGCGATCGGCGTCGTGTAGAGCCGCAGGTCGGCCTTGAGTTCCAACTGCTCGCGACACTTGCGCACGCCTTCGAGCGGAAAGTAAACGCCGAGATAGCTCTGCAAATCATGAGGATCGAAAAGGTCGCAGTTGAGCGGATTCGATTCGCCGGTGCCGCGCTGGTCTACGAAGACGAGGTCGCGGCGTTCGCGAATCTTCGCATACTGCTGCGCGATGTAAGGCGCGTCCTCCGTGGCGGACGAGCCTGGACCACCCGGTATGTAGAATAAAGGGTCAGCCGCTTTGTCTGGGCCAGTGGCGGGGAAGACGACGATCTTAAGTTTAATCTTTCGCCCGGACTTCGTAACGCGGTTCTCAAAAGCTTCATACGTCCCGCAACGCGCCTTCTCCTTCACATCCTCCTCAGGCCCAGGCACTTCGCAAGGTGTCAACACGCCAGAAGCGGTTGGCGAACTGTTTGCGCCCCGCGAGTCCTTATCTTGACCCGCCGCGCCCGGCGCAACGAGAGTCGCGCCCAACGCGAGCGCGCATACTAAGATGATCTGACGACGTATTGACATACAAGTTCTGGCATTACGCGGCAGGGAGACTCGCGTCCACTTTCGCTCCCTTCTTTTGATACTCTTCAACTAACAACACGCAATCGATGTCACCACGGTTCCGATAAGCACCGGCAGAGATGAGATAAAGATCCATCTTGTCACCGGGCTTTAGCTCTTTATCAAAGTATTTCGTGATCGGCGTTTGAGTGGGAAGCCAATACTCAGTTTCTCCCTCCTTATAGAGATACTCCTGTTCATATAGCGCAGCAATTTCCTTGTGGTCACTCCGGAGCATTCCAAACCACGTGTTGATGAAAGTCTTGCGAGCCTCGGTGATGGGACGGGATTTTCCGGTGAAGACCACCTCGACCTTCGACTCCAGTTGGTTCTGTGCGAGAAACATCGAGTCGTCTGGTCTGACGGCTTTGGTCGTAATGGAAATTACTTCTTTGAGTGTTCGTGGTTTGAAGATGTCCCAGGGAAACCCTTGCGCGAACGCGGTGACACACAACAAAACTAAGATTGCTAGCGAACGAATTTTTTGCACGATGTAGTTCCTCCTACGCTCTGTAACGCAGACCGTTAGTTTGCGGGTGAGTGCTATCAACATTACGCAAACTAACAGTTTGCGTTACCAGTTGTGTTAGCACGAGTGGCGGCAAGACGGGGCAGTAGCCCGACCGTGAGGGAGGGCTTGAGCGTGCAGAAAGAGCCCTCACGGTCAGGCTTCTGCCCCGTCCTCAACGCAACATTTGGACACTCCCGACTACTCTATACCGGCCGTGCATCTTTCCAGAGAAGTTTCCTTAACCCGATTGTCAAAATCAAGAGCGGGGTAAAAAGCGCAATCTCCACAAGCAGAGCTTGAACAATCTGCATTCCCGAAAGCCTCGAGGGCCACTCGGAAAGCCCAACCCACCCCAGGGCAAATCGCTCTGAAGAAAAAGGCCACAGCAATGCTACGCCGCTTCCCTCTCTCGTCGTCACGTAATCCAATAACCCATGCGAAGCAAAGGCTAAACCATAAACCAATGCCTCTCTGATACGCTGCCTGCCAGAATATAAAACGAAAATCAAACACACGGCGAGAGCGAGCATAATGGAATGGGAGAACCCTCGATGCCAGGTCTTCGAGTGAAAAGCGAAGACTAAAAGGAAATCAAGATCTGCGGCGTTAGCCAGGAGTGCGCCAACCAGCAGAGGTCTACTGGAATGTTGTGTCGGCTGCGCATGAAGGGCGGCAACTATGCTGGCGCCGAGCAATCCATGAGCAATTGGCAATGGCATAGAACCAGGCAATTGTCGATTTGCGATTGCCGATTGCCGATTGCGCCTTAGGTAATAGAATCAATCGGCAATCGGCAATGGGCAATTCTCTAGGCGCTCTTGTTCTTTTCGTCAAACACCATCGGCTCCCAGAGCTCAACCTTGTTTCCATCCGGATCCATGATCCATGCGAACTTGCCGTTCTCATGTGATTCAGGGCCCTGGATAACTTCCACACCTTCCGCACGCAGCTGCTCGATTAATTCGTCGAGGTTATCAACCCGATAGTTGATCATGAAGGAAGACTCGCTCGGGCTAAACCACTTGCTGTCCTTTCCCGCAAGATGCCAAACCGTAAGGCCCTGGTCCTCGGCCTTGTCATCCGGCCATCTGAGGACTGCGCCACCCCACTCCGCTAGCGGCATGCCCAGGTGTTTCTGATACCACGCTGCGAGGGCAGCGTTATCGCCCTTGCACTTCAAGAACACGCCGCCGATTCCCGTAATCTTCGCCATTCATTGCCTCCCGTTGCTGAGCCGCCAAACGCTAGTTCATCTGGACAGCGCGAATAGAAATTCAAAATTCGAATTTCGCATTGAAATTTAGACGCGGCTCGCCGGTGAACCGGTTATTCCGCAACCGTGCAGGCAATACGCGCGAAGTCGGTTGCGAGATATTTTTCGTAGCGAGCTTTGCAGTAGTTTTCCGCGACGCCCGTTGTTTTGCTTTTGCGCCGCCCGTTGAACCAAATCGAACGCAGACCCACGTTCTTACCGGTTTTGTTTTGCACAGACTCAGCGATGAACTCTGCCGACGTTAGAACCCAGGTCTTTTCCATGCGTTCGGAATAGAACACAAACCAGTAATCATGTCGCTCGTCGGGGTGAGGTATGGCGGCAAACAGAGCCGCGTCACCTTCGGCGCACGTTGCCGAGCGAGCCTTTATTTGAACCTGTGCTATCGAGCCGTCTGCGCGTTTCACAATTGCGTCGACAGCATGGTCGTCCACGAGCGGAATGTAAACGTCCATTCCCTCTTTGAGCATGCGACCGATGACCCAATATTCGATTCGCTTCCCGAAACCCGCGCTGTGACGAAACATAGTCATGGGGAAAACAGTCGTCGACCTTCCTAACGCTGCGGTTCCTCGTAAAGGCCGAACTCGTTACCGACCGGATCAGAAAAAGCAGCGAATGCCCCGAGGTTCGGCCCAATGTCCGTCCGCGGCGTGACCACCATGCCGCCGGCGTTTTCGATCTGCTTCAACGACTCCGCGATATTGTCGACCATGATGTAGGTGCGAGTACGTTCATCGGCCGTTCGGTCTGCTTCCTTCACCCACGTGCCGCTCACACCGCCGGTGTCGTCGAATGCCAGGTTCCCATCGCCGCGTTCACGCACCTTCCAGCCAAAGATGTCGGAGTAGAAGCGCGCCGAGTCTTCGGCTCGATTAGCGGGGATTTCGAGGTAACAGATCTTGCCGTGTGGCATCAGAGAGTCCTCCGTTTCAGTACAGCCGCCTAACGTGCGCTTTGTTAATCATGATGGAAATAAAAGCGGTTTCCATCGAGGTCCTCGACGGTGAACTGCCTTAACCCCCAGGGCTTTTTCTCCAGCGGCTCAACGATGTTCGCACCCAGGGCCTTCAGTTCTTCATACGTGGCATCGAGATCTTCTGCGTATACCCAGTGAACGGCAGGTTCGAATGGCGCGGTTTTCTTTCGAAAAAATATCACCACGTTTCCGCGTGAGACGGCCCCAATCTGTTTGGTCGAATCGAGCCAGCCGATTTCAAAGCCGAGTGTGTCGCGATAATGCCGTTGTGCGCGTTCGACGTCAGTGACCGGCAATTCCGGTACTGGCGGGCCAAGCGATGTTAAGGACCTGGTTGTGCTCACAAAGCTCCTCTAACTTAGCACTCTCCCTTACACGCTCACGCCCAACACGCGCTATCGCAACTCTCGCGAGAAGAACAACGCAACTTCGTCATCGCTCGAATCATACAGCGAGGTGTCGAAACCGCACCATGCAAAGTCCATCTTTCGGTAGAACTGCACTGCCCCGTAGTTGATCGTCTGCGTCTCGACCCAGATACAACGTGCCTGCCGCTCGCGCGCGATCCCGATCGCAGCCGCGACGAGAGCACGCCCAACACCGATCCCGCGCGCCGCGCTCGTAACGTATAGGTGACGCAAGACCGCGCGCTGATTCCATGCCTCGATCGTCATCGCGGCAACCCCGACAACCTCGTGGTTGTGTTCCGCGATCTGTACCCAGTCATGGTTGAGGAAGAGATCAACATCGGCGGCGAGCGAATACGACTTGTGGATCGGCGGCTCCGCTGTGACCTCTAAAAGCTTAACGCTGTATTCCGTTCGCTCCAGCCGAAATGCGTGGTCGGTCGTGAACGACGTGTCTAGTGCGAGCAACGAAGCCCTATCGTATGGCCAGTGCAAAGAGCGAAGGGCAATCATGTTAGTTTCTGTCATAGTTTCCTAGTGATCCGTCCTGGTCGCAAGGAATGCTCGCTCAGTCTGACTTGCGCTTAGGACTATGCGCTAACTAGACGAATCCCATAAAGTATCCACCGTTCCTGCACTTGATCGAGCGAATACGTTATTGTTCAGTATCGCAGTTTCCTCAGAATCAGCGTTAGAGTCGCTTAAATAGTTTTCGACAAATCCTCATGCAAGATCAACTCGAATTCGAGTACGACGTTTTCATTTCCTACAGCAGCCACGACAAAGAGTGGGTGCGCGAGGAACTGCTGAAGATCATCGAAGAAGTTGGCCTGCGGGTCTTCATTGATTTTCGTGATTTCCAGGGCGGCGCTCCCAGTATTAAAGAGATGGAGCGCGGCATTAGTACCTCACGGAAGACACTTCTGGTGCTCACTCCGGATTATGTAGAGAGCGAATGGTGCGAGATCGAAAGCATCATGTTGCACGCGCTCGACCCGGCGAATCGCAGCCTTCGGCTGGTACCGCTGCTCAAGACTCCATGCGAAACGCCTCTCCGCATTGGCGCACTTACTCATGTCGATTTCACCGAGGACTCGGACTTTGAAGTCGCCTGGCCACAGCTCCTCAACGCGCTGACCTCAGCTCCGGAACGGCCCGCAGAAAAAGCTGCTGCAACGGAAACCCACGCGAAGCTTCAGCGGTCAGTAAGCTATGTGGCCAAGAGAGTCCAAAGACACAAGTCTCGTTACGCTATCGCGTTATCGGTTCTATTGTTGTTGACCGCTGCGGGCCTCTATTGGGTTCTTCGCAATCGCGCCCCTATAGAATCAATCGCAGTCTTGCCCTTTGATAACGAGAGCGGAAATCCTGAAGTCGAATACTTGTCGGACGGTTTGCCCGAACTTCTCATCAACAGCCTTTCGCAACTCCCGAACTTGTCAGTAAAAGCACGCAACTCGGTATTTCGTTACAAAGGCAAACACATGGAGCCACAACAAATAGCCGCGGAGCTGTCTGTGCAAGCAGTTCTAAGCGGACATTTAGTGTTGCAAGGCGACGACCTGACGCTCTACTTGTCATTGGATGATGGGCGGACCGGCGATCATCTTTGGGGCGAACAGTACGATCGAAAGAAGTCAGATCTGGTTTTGCTGCAAAAACAGATCGCCCGAGATGTCTCACAAAAGCTGCGGGTGCGGTTGTCGGGAGCGAATGAGCAGAGGTTGGCGAAGGACTATCCCGAAAGCGCAGATGCTTATCAGCTTTATCTCAAGGGGCGGTATCACGCTGCCAAATTGAACCCGACAGAACTCTTGGCAGGCATTGACTACTTCAAAGAAGCGATTGCCATCGATCCTTCTTACGCGCGCGCCTACGTCGGACTTGCGGAAGCCTATCGCGCCTTTGCAACCGCCGGCGAGATGCCCGCAGCAAACATTTTCCCCCAGGCGAAAGAAGCGGCCCAAAAGGCAATCCAACTTGACGACGACCTCGCGGAGGCCCATGCCATACTCGGTTTCATCATTTTTTGGTACGACTGGGATTGGCACTCCGCAGAGAATCAATACAAAAGAGCGCTTGAACTCGATCCGAACATAGCTGACACTCATGCCTTTTACGCCCACCTACTTTCCAGCACGGGACGGCACGCGGAAGGACTCGCCCAAGTAAAACGCGCGCTGGAAATCGATCCACTCTCGGTGAGAAATAACGCGCTCGCAGGACAGTTTCTGATTCATGCCGGCCAACCCGACGAAGCGTTAGCCAGACTGCAGAAGACTTTTGAACTGGACCCGAATTTTTGGCTCGCCCATCTATTTGCTGCGAGTGCTTATATCGAGAAAGGAATGTTTGACGAAGCTATCACCGAAGCGCGCAAAGCAAGAGATTTTTCCGGCGCTAGTACTCACCCAATAGCGTTCGAGGCGTACGCCTTGGCGAAGTCCGGCAACCATGCAAAAGCGCGAGCGGCCCTGGCAGACCTGTTGGCGTTGTCCAGGAAGATTTATGTTTCGCCTTACAACATCGCTCTGATTTATGACGGCTTGGGTGATCGCGAGCAGACGCTTACGTGGCTAAATCGGAGTTATGAGCAGCGTGATCCCAAAATGGTCTTTCTCAAGGTGGAACCAAAATGGAATAACCTGCGCGACGAACCTCGTTTTAAGAGTCTGCTGCAGCGCATCGACCTGCTGCCGTAAGTAGTCCAGCTGAATCAATTAAATGTCGCCTGGAGCCGGCGTCACCTATGCGCGCGCGATCAATTGTCCACAGAGAGTGCGCAAATCGTAACGTAATACCCATCCGGATCTCGGAAAAACTCCATGGTTCTCCGGGCGCCGTGAGGTTTTTCTTTGCCAAATGAGAACTCAAGACGGCAGTAGCTAACAAATATTGACTCTCACTCTTCCAAGGAGTATGTTGCGCGCATCTCACATTCTGGAACACCTGCTAACGGGAGACTACTTCAGACGTTAGCCTCACGTAATCGGTTTTCAATGTGAATCGCGTTACTTCTATGCCTGGACTAGATCCGACATCATCGGTCTAGCCCGGAGTCGTTCGTTTTAACCAGGAGAAGTGTTATGTCCAAAGAAATTGGCGGAGACAAACCCGAGAAAAAAAAGGAGAAGACAGCGAAGACAAAACCGATGCCTCTTGACGCTGCACCCGATTTTACCGAGTGGGTCAAGAAGCAGCCAAAACCCAAGCTTGACGACAAAGGAGCTTCACCTCCCGAGCCGCCTCAGGATCTGAAAGAGCCGCGCGAGCATGGCACCAAAGAGCAGCAGAAAGGAGGTCAGACATGATTAACTACCTACACTGCTACGTTAATGATCGACCAGACACAGACTGGAACACCTGCGGCACGGCAGCCATTGCCACTATCTCAGATTACTGGGGTCGTAACCCTTACGGCCTCTGGCGTCGGGAATACGATTGGCATAACGGTCGTTGGTACTGGGATGACGGCGAGGCGATTGACGCAATCAGGAACCATGGCTACGGGCCTGATGTCGTCTTTGGCTGGGGTACGACCGGCGGACGGATTGCCGACGCACTCAGAAGCTATGGGTGTAGCGCGTCGGTCGGTTATTCGGGGTTCTTCTCGTGGGGCTGGGAGAATCTTTGGTCGTCGCTCCAGAACTACCTTTACTGGAATCGCCCCGTGCCGGTCATGATTGACCTCGGTGCAATCGGAGGGCCCTGGTGGGGCGTCCACTGGGCAATCGCCTACAAGATAGACGGCGGCAGGATCTATCTTGGGAACTGCCCATGGAACCCCAACCCAACGATAAACGACTTTCTCAATGCCTGGCACTGTTGGTTCCTTCCCTACGGTTTTAACCACTGCGCGGTATACTCGTAAGGACCATCAACAGGCTAAGCGCCTTACGACCTAACTTGGGGGCGAGCTCACCACAGCTCGCCCTCGACTTTTTGTGCAGCAGGTCTAACTCTTCAGGCAAGCTCTACAGCCGCACTGATTCGTTCATGCCTCAGAAAGCGCGCTGATCGTGACGTAATACCCGTCCGGATCTCGGAGTGAAAACTCCATGGTTTCAGTGCTCGAGTTTAGGTGAGGCTCCTCCTCGAGTCGGGCGACGAGAGCGCGTGCTCTTGGCAGTGCGCTATCGAAATCATCGACACGGAAAAATAAGAGGAGACCGTTACCCGGCGGCGCGTGATCGGGACTCATCAGGGAGGGATGCCCATGTGCACCCCACGCGTGAAGGCAGAGCAACACGGTTCCATCCGAATCGACGATTTGACCGAAGTCGTCATGGGCCGGAGCCGTCTCCGGCAGCCCAAGCAGCGACTGGTACCACTTAAAGCTCCCAGCCACATCGACAACGCCAATGATCGTCCAGGTGCGCTTCATGCGTCCCTCCTGCGACTAAAAAACTTTATTAACTGGTGCGCGAGATCATCATTCAAGCCGAAGCAAAACTCAATCTTTCGGAGTGCGGCGACAAGTCACCGCTTTTTCTTCGCGGCAGCTTGACGCCGCGGTTTCTGATAAACGCTGCGACAGCTCGCAGCGAAACCAAAGCAGTGACAGGTCACCGCACTCCAAAATCGCGGTTGTCCCCCATCTTCTTCCACCTGTCTTTACAAATCCTCGTTGAATGCTTCATGCTCGCCTTCTTTATTCGCCGCTCCAAACGACGCATATCAGTTCTGATGAAAGGCACTTTATATGGCAATCGTAGAGATAAAGAAATACGACGTGGCTTACTATGCAGGAGGCAGAAACGTTGCCGCTTATCCTTATCGCGCCGTCATAGGTTTGCGAGATGATAGTGACCGCCTCATTGGCGCAGCCTACTTTCATCAGAACTCATCGACAATGCCAAACGGCGATACTCACAACGCGTCTGGTTACATCTCCTGCCATTACCTGGCAACAGACTACCCGCAGATTCTTGATATCCTGCGTAACGAAAAGCCCGTCTACGTGGAGTTTGTATCGAAGGGCGGAAATCTAGCCAACATTAGAACAAGCGCGGAACCAGTTGGAGAAGGTGAACAGAGCGATTAGCTCGACTGCGCTTCCTCAGCTGGCAGTCTGGTAATGTCCTGGCTGCGCTGGCTGGCGACGGGGCAGTAGCCCGACCGTCAGGGAGGGTTTTTCTGCACCTTCAAGCCCTCCCTAACGATCGGGCTACTGCCCCGCTGGCCCTCAATTAGCAACGCAACTCAACGCGGCAAGTGCCAGAACTCTGAGGTCAGGCCAAGTTCGGAGAAGAGCGCTTCCGCCTCGTCAACTGTTCGTCTTCTCCATTCCGGCTCACGGCGATCAGGGCTGTACCAGGCCTGCGCCAAGCGATTGCACCGTTCGAGCGGGATAACCTCACCGCGCCGCAGATTCCAGTCGTTACACCATTTGCCAACATGCTCCTCTGACCAGAAGAGCAACATGGTCTTTCAATTGAAAACTATGTCATCCCACCAGTGAGCAGCAGGAATAGCGAAATGAGCGATGCCCGGAGCCTGCTCAAGCGAACCATTGGTAACAGTCAAATTCATCGCGGTACTGCAACAACCGCACGAAGCTTCTATTGTGGCGTCCTGCTTCAACATCGCCGGAATACCCATCGCATCCCAGATGCAATTCGCGTAATAGGAGCGACCGCCGGCCTTGACAAGGAAAGGTGTGGGCACGGCTGAGAAAGGATTTGCCATTAGGATCTCGCCGCTGCCCTGCTGCAAGACAAGGATGTGTGCGTCGGCCAGGCGTTGAAAGGAATCCCCGACGTCGTCCGCCGAGCAAGCAAGAGTAGAAGATGTTTCTGCTATGGTCGGGGGCAGCCCTTCTCGCATAACAAAATCGTAGACGTGGCCGCGGACTACTTTGTCGAGCTCGATCTTTTCTTGTTCAGCATCCATTACGTCTGCCTCCGAATCACTGACGCATAACCCCTGGCAGGTGCCTACGCTTCAATCTCGTACTCACTCTGAACGAGCCCGCTGGCATACGCGCGTGTCGCGACGTGCTTCAGGTGAATATCACGCGGCGTCGCGCCAAACAGCGGAATACCGGAACCGATGAGCACAGGGACGCGCGTGATGATGAAGCGCTGTATGAGTCCGGCCTGCAAAAAACCCTGAATCGTGATCCCGCCATCTACGTAAATACGCCGGAGGCCGCGAGCCTCCAGGCGCGACACGATTTCTGCCGGTGTCCCCGACATATGCTCCACGGTGGCCCCGAGCGGGGCGGGTGCCAGCGTGCGTGTGCTGAGAACGAAAACGGGCTTGCTGCCATACGGCCACGTCTCGAATGACAAGACCGTCTCGAAGGTGTTGCGGCCTATGACGAGCGCATCCACAGTGGCCATGAACTCTTCGTAGCCGTGGGGTTCGCCACCGCCGGGCGGTAGAAAATCGAGAGCTCCGTCGGCACGGGCGATGAAGCCATCGAGGCTCGTGCCAATAAAGACAGACGCTTTCACCACTAACTCCCTCCTGTCGCGGAACGCCTCTGGATTTGAGCAACGTTACTCTTCGAGACTGCACGCACTTCCCGATTTATCTGAGCAACCGGTTCAACGGCCTCTCACAAGCTTTGACAATGCCAACTGCTGGTCCTGCTCAGTAATATAGTTCTGGGAATTCAATCGCCAGGTAGTGACTGCCTTGAAACCGTAAGTCTGCATCCCTTGAAAAGCCTGCGCTGTCGTCTGCACACCCGGTCCAGTAGGAGTGCTCTGCTGAGCGGCTTCAAACTTTGCGCCATAGGCAAAAGCGTCAGGGCTGATCTTTAATTTAACGAATTCCGCCGGCAGGCTGGTACTCGAATACATTTGAAACGCGATGATATCAAAATGGTCACTCACCGTTTCGGGGTCGAGATTGTTCGTCGTGGCCGGGCACATTGTTAGTAGCATTCCCTCAGCCTTGAGCTTTGGCCCAAGGGCGCAGAAGGTTGTTTTGAATTGAGCCTGCGTGGTGTCGTCGCTGAGATAGTCCCACTCCCAATCGATATCAAACCCGTCAAGACCATAGTGCTTTAGATACTTTACGACGTTATCCGCAAATGCATCGGCTGATGCCTGATCAGGATTGTCAGGGTCTGGATAAATCTGCGAAATCAGATGCTCCTTGCCATAGAGCAGTGTGAGACAGATCTTGAGTTTAGGGTTTGCCTTTCTGGCATCACGAATGATCCACTCCATGTAGTCCTGATCGGTCGGACCATCGCTGTTTTTAGGGTGGTTATTCTTATCCAGAAACAGTGTGTAGCTGCTGCCATTGCCCGTAGGAACGGTATTGCTACTGGTGGGGACGATATCAACAAAACAGAGATTGATTATGTCGTTAGCTTGATAAAGCCCGTGACTGATCAGGCGTTGGAAAGCGCTGTTGGGGCTGGTGTAAATGGTGCCGTCCGGATCATCTTCGCTCAACATAATCCAGGCGTTACACATAGCCGGAAGTTTCGAAGCAAAGGGCGGGTTTGTCGGCTGCGTCATTCGGTTTCTCCTTTAGAGTGTTTGAGGTTTGTAAGGTTACAAGTTGACTGCCTTCAGCTGGAGCGGGCGAGCGCGAGCTGCATTAAGCAGAAAGAAAGCGTTACGCTGCTGCTTTGGACGTTCACATATTAACTCTTGAAGACGAGATGCGCTCGGACTTCCGAAATACCCGCGACGACAAACCGAGTTGAATCGGTACTCGCCGGTTAACAGGCCGGCCGGATCAGATTAAGGTTTATTCTTCTTTACTTTGATACGACGCACCAGCGCCCGCTCAGGCAGCGTGGCGAGTGTGCCTTCGAGAACGTCGCCTTTGACCGCAAGTTCAAAGATGATGTGTACCCGGTCGTTTTTGAACTCGCTGGTGAGCGTCTGCCTTCGCGCGTCATAGACGAAATCAAATACACCCATCGTCACGGGCTTGCTGTTTACAATCTTATCCGCCGTTACGGTCACGGTATCCGTTTTACCGGAGGCCACGACTATGTGGTAAACAACCTGCTCGTCGTTACAGGACGGAAACTTCTCCTTGTTCACGCAGATTGATTCGCCAGACCAATCGCCGACCAGCTTAGAGATTTCACTTCCCTGCGCCCCTTCGGGCTTTACCCCCTGAGCAACAGTCGGGTATACGGTGAAGAATCCGGATAAAATGAAACAACAAAACACCACGCCGATTCGCTTCATAATTGTCTTCCTTACTTTTGAAACTGATTTGGATCTTCAGGTTGCTGGTACCCGCCGGCGGCCCGCTCCAAATTAGGAAAGTGCTCACAAGCCTTCTGCAACGTAATCTGAATTCAAACTAAAGCTGCATTCTTAGCTGGCCTTCGAGAACGATGACTGCCTGGCCTTTGATCCGCAATTTGCCGCCGATCAGTTCCACTTCCATGAAACCTGTTCGCTTTGACGACTGAAAGGACTTCATTCTTGTCTTGCCAAGTCGAGACGACCAATATTTTGCCAGGAAAGTGTGAGTACCGCCGGTCACCGGATCTTCATTGGTGCCGCTCCAGGGCCAGAAGTAGCGCGAATGAAAATCGTAACCATCCGCCCCCGATGCGGCCGTAACCAATACTCCATTGATGGAATTATGCGAGCGATAGAGTGCTGCAAAATCCGGGTCTAAGGCAGCGAGTTCCTGGGAGTCCGCAATTTCCAGCAAAAGGATTCTGGTTTCCTCGTTGTAGACCGCATTCCTGGTTGCGCTGATCCCCAACGCCGCGAGCAGTGCAGCGGGAGCGTCGGCGGCTCTAGTCTCGTAAACGGGAAACTCCATTACGATTTGGCCTTCCGATTCTCTCGCGGATAGATCCAGGTTCTGGATGTTTATGAAGTGAACTTCGTTGATTTCATTTGTTGCGAAAACCACTTTGGCAGAAGCTAAAGTCGCGTGACCGCATAACGCGATTTCCATCTTCGGTGAAAAAAACCGGATGGAGAAAGTGTTGCTGGTTTCCAGAGATCGAATGAAGGCCGTTTCGGAAAGATTTAACTCCTGAGCGACCTGCAACATTGTTGCTTCGCTCAAGTCTGACTCAACGATACAAACACCCGCGGGATTGCCCTTGAATGGAGCGTCGGTAAACGAGTCGACGATAAACGTTTTCATTCTATGACTACCTCGTATTGTTTCCTGGCTGAGTCAGGAGCCGAACCTTGATTGGCGTTCCCGGACTTCGCTGAACAAGGCCTCGACAACGCGTGGGATGTGCGGCTGAGAATTGTTTCACCCGCGGCCAAAACCAAACAAGCGCGACACGCCTGACATAAGCAAGAGTGTGCCAAGTATAAGCAGAAAGACCGCGACGCCAGCAGTCAATGCGGTACGTTCGGTACGGATTTCGTCGCGTGTTCGTCTCGCTTGACGCCAGTCGTCACCGTGCGGCCTGAACCACCGAATGACGCGCCACTCAGACAAGTGAGTTAACAGCCACCAACAGGCAACCATTGACGCAGAACCAACGATTATCAGGGTGACATCAAATAGATACTCACGCATTCAGGTTAGAGCGGCCCCGCGCCTGAGTTGACACGGCGGCGCGAATCGAATTGACAACCGGCAATTGGAAATCGGCAATGACGTCCGTGTCTTGTGCGGCTCGAATCATGTTCTGTTAGCAACGGCCGGAACGACCCTGAGCTGCAGCGCGCGATCAGCATTCAAGCTGGACGAAGAAACTGCGGGCCTCAGGCTGCAGCCGTTTCGAGATGCGTGTCCAAAAACGCCACTATGGGCAGGTTACGCTCGGCAATCCAGCAGTGACGGACGCCCAACGCGATGGGCTGAACGGATCGATCTGCGTTGCAGCCACTCGCACGGTCGGTATCAGAAGGTTATTGAACGGCGGCGCGTTTGGGAAAGGTCCTCCAATATCCTGAAGTTCGAAGTGCAAATGCGGAGCCGAACTGAAGCCTGCACTGGCTGCGGGTGTCAACAGCTCTCCGCACGCCACCCTCTGGCCCGGAACGACCACGGCCCCACCACGCAAACCGTGAACGTAATATGCGAGTAACCCGTCGTCATGACGCACAAGCACGAAATTGTCTATCGGTGCGACGATCGGAGGAGTGCTGGTTGGATCGATCCAAACAATGGCTCCCGTTCCGGGTCTTGTGACATCGGGAAAGCACATGTCCGCGTTTGTTGCATCAACTGCCAGCACAACTCCGGAAGCTGCCGCCGTCACCGACGCGCGGAGCAATTGTCCCGCAGGCCCGAGAGCAAGAGGCCAGTCAGTTCCTTCATGTGTGTCGTAGCACGGAGCTGGAATTCGCGGCGGCGCGAGCGGGCCGGGGCCGGCGAGACCGCTTGTCCCCGCATAATTCACGCAATCGTATTTCTTGTCGACTCCCCGCGTTCCTGCCGCTGGATCCCGATCGACACCGACCGCCGTAGCCATGAAATGCAGCGGCTGATCAGAGGGAAAGCTGAGCGCTTGCTGAGGGGCAGTTGGCATGACGACAACTCGACCGCGCCCCGCCACGTTACCGACATTTGTCGCCGCTAGATGGATCGTATTTCCCTCACCGATTGAGATCCGCCGAAACGGCACACTCGTTCCGACCGCCGGCACTACGAACTCTTCAGCACACGCAGCCGGGACGGAAGGGTCGCATGGGATTAGTGGAAAGTCCGGCGTGCGCACGCGCAACTCGCCCGGTCCAAAATATCCTACGTCGAATGTCCCTGCATGAGGCGCCGTGAACGTGAAAAAGAACGTGCGCTGACTGGCGGGAAACGCGAAATCAGCCGATTGATTTGGCTGGAGCGGCACTGACCTCATTTGATTGGCCAGTTGGTTTTCTTGAACCGGAATCGCGGGTCCGTTCTGGCGAGTCTCGATTAACGATTGGATCACAACTTCCGGTCGCGCATCTGATGACGGCGCGTCGATCTTCACCCGAGCGAGATTGCCCGGAATCGGATTGGTCGTGAATTCTCCTGTACCGGTAGCCTCGTGGATGAGCGTGCCCATGCCGCTTCCGATGCTGACGCGACTGTTTGCGCCGATCGATCGAACGGCTACCTTGAGCCGCATCGCAGTCACTGCCGTTCCCCCATAAACCAGAATCTCCCGCGCAATCGCCCGGGAGGGCGTCGTCGCCAGATCGACAGTCATCGAAGCAAAATCAATCTCGCCTTCGCTCGATGTAGGCGGCGAACCGTTGCAAATGTTCATGAGCAGCAGTGAGCACGCGGCAGTGACAAAAGCTAGAATTCGAGATGGGACCATCTATCCTCCTTTTACTAACGGTGCCAGATGTCTCTTTCTCTTCAGTGGGCCTACTAGATAGAAAAGCGACCGACAAGCGACAAATTAACGGAGCCGCCTTGGGTGAGTTAGGCCCAATGACGTTGGGGGTCATTTCTACCTTGTTCGGAATTCATTTAAGCACTTATCACGCCCGCCGCGTCCACGATTTGTATGAGCGTCAGGATAGTTGAACGTCCCTCCGAAACGTAACAACGTAATATTGCCGAGTCGTAGTTTGGCCGCCAAACAAGCCAACCAAACATCCCGGTGGAACGTTGATCCCAATCGTGTCAACGCGAATGAATTCCCATCCCCGCGATGCCTGATCATTCACGATCGACTGGAGGTAGATAGCGGCTTCGTTCCCGAAAGCCTGTTTCACCGTTATGCTCGGGGGAATTTGGACCATCCGATATTCGTACCGTTGCAAACTGCGGTCAGCAGCAAGTTCGACTTGTTGTCCGTCAAGGACGACACCGTAGGGCGTGCCGGCACCGCAACGGCTGCACTCAGTCGCGGTTGCGTCTAAGAGTTGACCGCAGAACTTGCAATGAACAGGTTCGCCTGTTTCAAAGAGTCCCCCTGCGGAATCTTGTAAGCCACGCTTCGCTAGCTCATCACGCGCGTGGCCGAGAGCTTCCTGCCGATATTCAGCACTATCGACATTGACCATCTTTAGAAGGTCTTCGTCTGAGAGTCTGGAGATACTCTCCTTCAGTTCAGTCGATTGCGGATTCATAGATTTAGAGGGACGCGCATAAGCGGTGCTTTCTAAGATTTGACTCAGATTCCTGGCCTACATTGAATTAGAGGCTCGGCGAGGCTGCTCCCCTCGCGGCTCGAGCGTTCCAGGCTGTTCAGTTCGCGCAGCTTGGCTAGCATCTCATCCTTAGACGCGCTGGGCGGCGCGACGCTAATCATCGTATAGGCGGGGTAAACCGCATCACCAAAAGTACCTGTCCAAATCTGCGGGTTTAGCGGCAGGCAATTCTTCAGCACTACTTGAAGGTTCAGCAGCCGGTGGCGGGGCAGCGCGTCCATGGGAAGATAGCCGCCGTAGAATGCGGTCCGAAACTCCGCCCCTAACGAGACATACTTGTCGAAGGGGTCCCAGGTGGGCGGTAAGTCTGGCACGATATCGTACCAGTTGATGACGCGGATGATCCTCTGTGCGGCGCCGGCGTTGAAGCAGGCGGTGGCCCAGTCAGCTCCTCCCACTCTCGGGCTGGCAAAATTAATCGTCTGGATTTTCACGTTAGGGAAGCTGACGCGCATGTCCAGGGTAAAAAGCTGCGAGAGCGCTCCGCCCAGGCTGTGACCAGTGATGTAAACCTCGGACATCTGGGTCGACTGCAACAAGCCGAAGATTTGTTGCTGCATGGTCTGGGTCATAGAGCCACCCTTAGTGGAGTAAATGTCGTTGAAGCCGGCCGACACGTCGTCCGGGACAGGCGAAACGGAGTTGCGATACGGTTTGAAAGTAGCGAACTCAAAGAAGGCCTCCGCCAGCGCATCCGCATCCGAATCAGTCCCACGAAAAGCCACTATGAAGCGGTTGGCAACGGTCTGCGACTTGAATATCAACCCGTACTTCTCTACTCGACCATCTTGCCAGAACCATTCGTCCCAGCCATAAAACCTGCCCACGAATGTATAGCCACTCAGTTGGGGCTTGTAGGTGGGGTCCTCAAAGTCGGTGTAGGCGGCGAGCGATGCGTTGGCGAGGGTCGTAGTCAACGCAGGATCTATCCGCATCGTGCCGGACGCCGCGGCTTCACTCGGCGCAGTATCGTTAGCCGAATCGTTTTGGTTTGAACTCATATTAATCTCCTTGAGTGGGTTTGAGTTGAGTTTCATCCGAACCGGTAGAGCATATTGAAAAGCTGTGAGCGCGAAAAACGCCTGAGCCGCACGCGCGATCAGCGTGCAAGCTGAAGGAAAAGATTGCAAAAGAAGGCTGCTATCGCGGCGTCAGCCGCAAGGCTTTGTTATGCGGCGCGTCGCGGAGGAGTGGATCCCACACTATTAAAAGGATGAAGGCGGAAAGATGAGGGATGAAACATCCTTCTTATTCATCCTTCATCCTTCATCCTTGCTTTTCCGAACGCCACGTAGCTACCGCTAAGCACACCGTAATCACCCCTGAAAAGACAATGGGTATAGTGAAGAAGTACATCCAACTTAAAACGGTCACGGCCGCAAAGCAGACCGACAAGGCCCACGCGCTGCTGCGCATAAGCCGCAGGGTCTCTGCTGGAAGGTTGCTGAGCTGCCACGCAAATATTGCCGCGAGTAACAGAAATACGCTGACGAACAAGCCGAACCCGATGTAGAAGTCCCAGATCGTTCGGGTGAACCCCAGGACTTTGAAGTGGCTTGACTGGATCGCGCCAAGGTCCACTCTCCAACTCGGATCGGACCAGGGATAACCAGCCGTATGGCCCAGGTCAAACAGCAGGATTAGAACAGCGGCAATTCGATAAATCACACGAGTCGTCAAGCTTACTCCTTTGCTGGTGGTGGGTCAGTTTGATGTCCGATAAGCTTTAGCTTGTCGTGTCGCGACGACAAACTGAAGTTTGTCGGACATTTTTTGCAAGTGATCCACTACTCCTTTGCTGGTGGGGTAAGTGTGTGGAGCTTCAAAATGCGCCTGGCCGCAGCGCGGCCAAATGTCTATAGCGCTTACTCTGCAAGATGGCGGCGGATCTCGGCGATCACTGCGGTCTCCGCGTATGACACGCCGTCCAGGTGAAGCAGTTGGGCTATCCCGCCCGTAGCTGCAGCGACCTCCTCGCACGCCTTGATCATGGCCGCGATTCGGTGTTCCCGTTCATCAGGCGGAAGGACGGAGAGGCCGATCCGGATCGCTTCCAACGCCGTCCGGAAAACTTCGTCGGATGGGCGGTGATCCAGCCATTCGAGAAGCTGACGATGATCGGCAGAGCCCGCCGCCACGCCGCGTTGCTCCGCGATGACCAGAATGGTATCGCGCTCGGCATGGCTGACGACGCCATCGACCCACGCGACTTCGACCAAGGGCGCCAGGATGAACGCCGAGCCAGTGTCGAGCGTGACGCCGAGCTTCTGGATGCGCTCGAAAAGCGCCGGTTCGTCCGCTTGAAGTTTCTCCGCCAGCGCGTGAGCAATCTCGCTGAACTGGGTCTTCTGGCGTAGCTTCGCTATCAGCATGGCATCCTGCTGACGGAAATAGGCCTGCTCCTCGCCACGCTCACGTTCACGAAATACGTCCTTTGTCATACTACCTCCAATCAGCGGGTCGCATAACGCTGGCCTTCACCTGCGGCACAGTCAGCATTAACCGAGAATGAACCAGATTACTTAAGACTCAGAAGCGCGATGAAAGATTTTACCGCTCCGGTTCAATGAATTGTTATGCCGCGTGAGCACTCGCAGCACTTAGCCCAGCTTGCCGTCTTTGGATCAGAGTTTTTCCCAGGCGGATAAACATCTCTGCGACAAACAGATTGGGAATCCAACTCACCCACGCTACGGCTATATACGCTTCCGGAAATCCATACCCCAACGCAGCAAACACAGGCAGCCAAATCCTCAGCGTGACGGCAGCGAACGTCAAGGCATAATTGCGAATCATCCATTCCCGATGCACTTGCACGTTGCCTCGACGAATGCGCAGATACGCCATTGCCCCAGTGCCGAGCCACAACACACCGAGCAGACCGAAGCCAATGCGTGCTGGAAGGCCGCCGAAAGCTGTCGCCGCCATATAGACTCCTGCCGTGCCTCCGACGAGAACCGCGAGCAAATAAATTCGTCCCATCCAACGGTGCAGACTCAGGTACTTGTTGCGAAGCGCCGCCCAAAAACCCCAGGGACCAAGACATAGGGCAACTATGCCGCCGCCGGCATGGAATAACAGAGGAGTGATGTATTCAGCGAATCTCTTTGCGAATGGTGGACCGGTTGCAACCTCTGGGCTAAGGATGAAGTACCGGAACGAGAACAGCGCAATGAGAAACGCCGAGATCGTCATGGCAACCCATCCTATTATTTTGACAATGCGAATCATGACGGTAACTACGTCTCGTATTGGGCCACGAGTTCCCTGAGATCGACTGTTCGTACTAATCAAAAATGAGAGCGGCAGCTCGGCCGGGTAACCAGCAATAAAGTCACCGGCGAGTCAGTTCCAAGCGCCGGTTAGCCAGCCGCAGGACGGCCGCCGAAGCAGATGACGTTGCCGTCCGGATCTTCGATATAGAAATCCTTCGTACCCCATGCGGTCGCGGTGAGCGGTTTGAGGATGGTTATACCGCTGGCGGTGCATCGCGTGTAGAACTCCTCAATGCCGTCGACTCCTGCGGCCGCGTCGAGGCGTTCGCTGTCGCGCGGCTGCCGACGCGCCGCTTCATCTTTGGGCAGCTCCTTCAGGTGCAGTTCCAGTCCATCCAGCTGGCCGATAGCGTAGAAATTGTCCCACGGCTCCCCGAACGTAAAACCGAGCTTTCGGTAGTAAGCCATCGAGCGCTCGAGGTCGTCGACGATGAACTGGGGAGCGAACGATGTGAGACGTGGCTTCATCGCAACGGTTGTCATCAAAGTCTCCTTTCAGCTGGCTAATGTGGTGTCGTCAGCTGTGGCGCGCTCAACATGCAGTCTGAAGGAAAGGAGTTACCTGAGAAAGATACTATCGCACCGTCAGGTGAACAGGCGCGCCAGGACTTCAGAATGCTTGCTGGGCTTGAAGTGCGAAGTCTCGATCCATGTGAAGCGCTCCTGTCGGCCGTTGGCGATCGCCTCTTGCGCGGCAGCGCGATCGGTCCGACTATCCGTCAGCACTACGACGCGTAACGCGCGGGCTGCCTGCGCGAGCGTGCTGAGCTCGTAACGACAACCGGCGTTTTGCGCCTGGAAGCCGCGCAGGTCCATCAGCACGACATCGCTGTGGTTAACGAGCGCCTGGAGCGCATCCTGCCACGTCGTGTCGTGGCAATAACATTCATTGACCCGGTAACGACCATCGACGTCAGCTGCCGTATCAAACGCAGCGATGCGCCGCGCGACGTCCGCAGGACTGACGACGAAACGCTCGGCTAGTCGCCGGTCGAGAAATTGGAAGATGTCGGCGGCGTCCAGTGTTCGATCGGCGAGATCGGTTCCTGCGATCATCACCGTGTTCCCGCTCAAACGCCAGCGTTCGACGACCTGGTCGAACAGGGATTGCGCCTGCTTGTCCTGTTGAAAAACCCGTAAGACGAGGAGCGTAGGTGCTCGCCCTGGTCGCCGCCGGCGTCCAGCGAGCAGCATGACTGCGGGAATCCATAGCAGCGGCAGGTAAAGTGCGAATGCCTTCGTGCCTACAGTAGTGGAGAATGTCAGAGCACGGTCGGTCAGCGCGAAAGCCCAAACACCGGTGAACACCACCAACAAATCGGACAGCCACTTGCGCGAATACGCATGCCCGAGCGCCCGCCCCAGCATCCGCATGGGCCACCACACAATGATCACGGCGAGCAACATGAATAGCGCGAACACTAGGAGGACTCCGATCCATCCTGGCAACCATTCCAGCGGCGCGATCAAAGACTTCAGCAGAGGTGACTCGCCCTGGGCCATGTACGTCAGCGCTTCAAGACCCGCAAGCACCGACGCCACCAACAGTGCCGCCGGCATGAGTAACCAGGGCGCTATGGCGCGGGTCGCGCTGCCGAGGAAGATCAGAAACAGCAGCACCAATGGCAGCGCGATCTCAAGCTTCACGAACTCGAGCGCCAGCAATAAATCAAACTTCCACAGCAGGAGAACGAGAACCGCGCTAACCCACAGCAGCATCGTGGCGAACAACCGCTTGCGCGACCAGCGCCAGAACAGCCCCAATCCGGGGACGACGGGCCAGAGGTACACTATCGTCGAAACCGCTACACCCCTCGTCGACAGCGGCTCGCCGGGAAACATCAGCACCCACCAGATGCAGGAACTGGTCAGCGAGATAAGGCATGACGAAGCTATCAGCAACATGGTCAACCGCCTGCCCGCACTGCGGTTGTCGGCGAGAGAAACCGGCAGCGGCGGCAGACCATCGGAGGCTGCCTCCGCAACAGGCGCTTGCGACTCTCCGGTCTGCGGCGCGCGCATCAATTGCCGCATTCGATGTCGATATCGGCGCGAGATGATCCACGCTGCGACACAGGAGAGGAGCAGCGATACGATCAGTGTGAAATAAAGCTTGCCGGCATGAGGTGTCATCGTACCGTTCGCTCGAGTCTAACTCAGCGTTGATCTGTGGCATCACGTTATGGTGCCGGAGGGTTTTACACTAGCTAACGCTACGCTTCCTGCGGCCGATCACCATTCACGCTCAGCGAATAAGAGGACTGAACAGCCTGGCATCGCGCCGTCAACTGCAAGGCTTTCATGTGCGGCCTCAGGTCAATGACTGGTTTCGATCCAACTCTTTGAGCCTTTCAGCCACGTAGCGCGAGCGGGCTTCCCCATTGATCTCCAGACCTAGTTCATTGCACCAAAGAATCAACGCCTCGCTATGAACATCAACCTTCTCGACCCGCAATCCACTGGACCGAAGCTCTTGAAACTTTTCTTCCGCTGATTGAAGCCACTCAAGATAACTATCGTGCAAATCATCGGCGTCTGCCGAAATCTCCCGAATCCGCTGCCACTGCTCAGGACGGTACCAGGCAAATCCGAAAACGATTGTGTCTTGCGATTTGATGGAGTCTTCCATAGCTGGATCCGATCACATGATGCTGGGCTTCAGCTGCGGCGCGCGAACTCGCTCGTGCTACGTCGCAGGAAGCCTGATTAAGATGATGTTATTGCCGCGTCCGCTGCAAGGCTTTGACGGGCAACGGACGATTAACCAGATATTCCCTCAAAGTAAACAAGTTGCGTTTCGTCTGCGTCAATAAAACCATGCCAGTCGGGGCACATAATATTGTCAATATTGACCTGCACGGGAATATATCGTCTGCCAGCCGTCAGAGGTGACAAACCTTTAGTTGCAAGTTCATGGTTGCAATGCGCCAGTTCGCCGCTTTCGAGCACTTTGGGCGGATAAAGGACCACGCCGTAAATGTGGTTGTCTGAGATGTCGAGCTTCACCCAATTCTGCGGATACTTCGCAAGGGATTCTTTCAACCAACGCCACACGACGTCGTCGTTAGAGTTCATTCGGAGTTTGTCCGTTCGGAAGCCGTGTGATTGAAGTGAACGTGCAACGACTTGTTTGGTCAGAGGCCATGGTTTTTCGTCGGGTTGCCGCGCAGCAGGTGAAGGTGATGATGGTGGTGGTAGCGAGTTACGAACTCGTCGAGCGTGCCAAACCGCGCCCACCGCGATTCCGCCGGCGAAGATTGCAATAGCAATGAAAGCTTGAAGTATTCGTCGCTGCATGGAAGCTCGTAGGTGTTGTCAAACGATAGCCTTCAGCTGGCGGCGCGCGGTCAGCATCCAGCTGAGTGGAGAGACAGCCTTTGTTATGTTGCGCATACAATTGTAAACGCCGTTGCATTTCCGTCAAGAGATTCCAGCGGTGGGTGGTGTCATCAAGTTGCGTTGCCGGAGAATGAGAGCCAGGGGGCAGTAGCCCGACCGTTAGGGAGGGCTTGAAGGCGCAGAAAAAGCCCTTCCTAACGGTCGGGCTACTGCCCCGTCGTCCGCAACGCAACATTAGGACACTACTCAGCGCGGGTGCCTGGCGACTGTGAAGTTCCGCGCTACACATCGAACGTCGAGTCATGAAACGCAACGCCAAAATGCCTAACGCGCGGCAGCCATCACGGTGAAATGTATGAACCGAATGGGGCGTCGGGTCACGCCGTTGTCCAGCTGGGTCGGAGGTAGGTCCACACCCCGCCCTACTGCTTCTTTTGGCCCGGTTACCGGCAACGACCACGTGATCCGCAGCCTCTCCGGCCCCCACGGAATGAGCGCCGTGAGTCCGTCAAATCGCCAGTCCAACGTCGCCTTCGAGCACCGATGTCTTCAGCTGCGGGCGCTCTCCGCTCTTCCACAGTGCAGCAGTGTGTACTACTCGATACCTGATGGGCCCGCCGTCCGGTCGTTCGCTCCGTGCAATGGGCCGCGGAATGCACACGAACTCAGTCCGCATTTCATTACTCGTGAGCCGAACCTTCGCATAACCGTGTCCGCCAAGATCGACGAACTCGAGGTGCGGAGCAAGGTCCGGATTGGACAACGATCGGGCGCGCTTGAGATCGAAGCTCCTGGCATATTCAAGGCACGAGCGGACGCCGTGCCTCAGCAGCATGTTGTGTGTCCAGTCCGGCTTCGCGCCGTCCGGACGATCGGCCAGGAACAACGGGCGGAGCGGATCCGTCTTGGGGAAATTGTGCTCCTGGGCCTCCATGGTTCCTGCGCTCGACAGCGAGGCGCCGACGAAGCTCAAGCCTACGGGATCAAATTTGCCGGGCGGCAGCTCCGAACTCGCGTAACCCGCCCAGAAGCTGTGGAGGTCGCCGGAAACGATGGCGAAGCCGGTGATCTTCGCATCGCGCACGAGGTCGCAGATCTCGCCGCGCTCTGTGTAGGCCGCGCCGTAATCGCCGAGAAGCATCGTGGCATAGGTAGTCTTCGGCCACGTTTCCTTGAGCAAGCCCGGCGGCAGATTTTGCGGGTCGGCGCGGTGGTCGAGTGCGCCTTGTGAATTGCCCCAGATTTTCCACGTCGCGGTTGAATTGCGGAGCTGGTCTTTGAACCAGGCTTTCTGCCTGGCGCCGAGGATCGTCTGCGGCGGAGCGTTGCGCTGCGAATTGGGAACATGCGCGCCGTTGAAGCTGACTTCCGCCGGCGGATTTCCGCGGTTGAACGCACGACCGCCGTCGAGAACCTGCGCCACGTCCTCCGGAAACATACCGGTGAACTCCGGCCCGAAAGCTCCGGCCGCCGGGTCGCTGAACGAGTCGGCGCTGCGATAGCTGTGCTGATCGGTGACGATGAGATCGAGGTGTTTGCCGTAACGATAAGAGCGGTAGGCGATCAGACTATTGATCGCTGCCAGGTTGTTTGGCTCGTCGCCAAGGCCGTTCTCGTCCCACTTCTCGATTGCGACATTCTTCACCGCGGGCGCATCGAAGGTTTCGAGCGAGGATCCGCTGACCTTCTTGCAACGCGATGGCAAATATTCCCACCACGCCTGGTTGGCGGCTACCTTGATGCTCTGGCCGGGCCGCGCCTTGCCGGCCTTCTGGATGCTCTGCCAACCCTGCCACGAGAATTCGTGGTTGTCCCATATACAAACGAACGGCCAGCGCGCGCGTGCGTCCTGGAGATCGGGATCGGCGAGATAGCCTTTGTAGACTGCCCGATAGCCGTCGACAGTCAGTGGAAAATGAAATTTGCCGGCCTTGCCGCCGTCTGGGATGCGCGCAACCTCATAGATGGTGCGGTCGTAGCGTGTCTTCACCTCTTCGGGATACTCGACGATCTCGTAAATGAAATCGCCGAGGTGCAAAACGAAACCGAGCTGCTCGGCGGCGGGAGCCCGTTCGTCTTCGTAGATCATCCGGCGATAGGCGTTGAGCGAGCCCTCGTTGACATCCTGACAGCTCACGAATGCGAAGTTCACCGGGCGCGGATCGCTTGGCAGCGGCGCAGTGATTGTGCGGCCGATGCGGCTACCATTTCCGTCGCTGTCGGTGAACCGATACCAGTAGACGCGCGCCGGCTTGAGTCCACCAAGCAGTACGCGCGTGGTCCAATCGGCGGCGCTTGAGACCGGCGCCTGCGCGTGCGCGATGACGCGGCGGAAGGCCTTATCCTCCGCTACCTCCACGGTGAGGAGCTGGCGTGTGGCGTCGGTATACGGTCGCCTGGTCCAGAGGATGACGCTGTGCGGATCGGGATCGCCCGAGGCCACGCCCTGGGGATAGAGATCACGCCGCTCATGCCACTGGACACGCGAACCTCGAGCCGGTCCGACCCATGCGAGCGAAGCACCGATTGCTGTTGCAGTTTTGAGAAAAGATCGGCGGGTAATCTTCATCGTCTCACTCCGGCTGGGCTGCAATTGGGTCAACTAAGGATTCAAACGCGAATCCCCGCAACTTTCCCCTAAAGTTCAAGCTCGGTTGATTTTCTCTGTGCAACTTCTGTGTTCTCTGTGCCTCTGTGGTGAACCTATCGCTCGAAAAAGCCACCACAGAGACACAGAGGACACGGAGCTTGCACAGAGAGAAGTCACTAACTGACTCTTGAGGCGAGACCAACGCCCGCTAATACGTAGTGCTCTTCCCGTAAGTTGCTTTGGCGCGGAACGCTTCGATCAAATGCGACGATCCGGCAATCTGAACGCCGGACGTCGTCGCCGGCTGAGCATATTTGACCGACTCTCGTATAACCGGAGATTTCGCGGGGTAGATTGCTTTTGTGACGGAACGGCAGTCGCTTGGGACCAGGCGGCTTTTGACGGGGGAAGCTTCCACGTTGTTCGGTCCATGGCCGGACGGGACTAGCTGAGCCGGCTGATACTTCCGGGGGCGCCTGTTTCGGACTGGGCACGAACCGATCAACGCATATGTTGTCGGCTGTGTCTTCGCGCGGTCCCGTTTCCTGACGATTGGATGCCCAAGTAATCATCGTGGTGATCACCGGTTTGCGGGAAGTACAAAATATCTGCGCCGAGTGATGCGTCAAATCGGCCGACAGCGCTGAGTAACCCAGGGCGCTTCGGGAAATCCACCCAATCGCTGCGGCCGTCGTATGAAACTTTGCCAACGTAGGCGGTGGCAATGTCGGCGCGCCCGTTCCCGTTAAAATCGGCGATGATCATCTCGGCCGTTATCTTCGTTAAAGCAGAGCGCAATGGATAGTCACCCCATCCACCAGTGGCGCTCAAAGACACTGCCCACTTCCCGCTGACCGCACCTACAACATCTGTCTTGCCGTCACCGTTGAAATCGCCAAACCCGAGACTGGTGGCGCGATACCCGGAGTCTTGTGTCATTGTTAAGGGACCGGTTCCTCCGTCGGACACCCACCAGTGTTGACCGTCCGCATAAAACACGTCGGAGCGGCTATCGCCGATGAAGTCTCCGATGCGGAACTCACTCAGCAACGGCGGACTATCATTGATCTTTTCCCATTGCGACGCGCCACCCCATGAGATAAGCCAGTCTCGGCCGTGTTGTGTGAAGACATCCGTCCGCCTGTCGTGATCGAAATCACCAAAAAGCAGAGTTCCTATGCCATCGGTCTGCGTATTAATGAAACGCCATTCGGCAACACCATGCGGAGCGTAATACCACGCCGCCCCCGTGGCGAGGAACAAGTCATCTGTCCCGTCACCGTCGAAATCGCCGACGCCGAGATGGGCAGTGGGATCGTCAGCCCCGAAATGGTTTAGACTTGCGGGGTAGCTGAGTGAATTAATTCCCATGCCGCAACTATCACACTTCACAGATTTATCGCGCTTCCGAACCGAGACATTGTCGTGAAATTCAACTCCGTAGCAACCGCTCCCACGCAACTTATAATTGTTTCGGTTCCTGCCGAGAAATGTGTTTCGGTGAATCTCGAAAAACTGTCCTGCCTGCCCGCCAAACCCATTAGGACCGTTCCCGTGCGAATCGAAATCGTGCGTGTGCCACAAAACAATCCCAAAAAGTTTTTTCTGGCCGGGAGCCGCCGCCAGCACGAGGTTGTACCAAGCGCGATACTTCGTTTCCGAGTCCGCATCGGCGGCGATCGCGTGACGGTTCTCATAAAACGTATTGCCTTCGATAAGGGGCCACGCGCCCAAAGACGACTCGACACCGTATCCTTTACCTTGTTTCCGGTTGTGATGGATGAAATTGCGCACGACGCGTGTGTTTTGTGGATACGTGAAGGGCGGCTGAAGGTTGCCGCAGAATGTATTTCGACCGCCTCCCTCCACACTCACGCCGGCTTTTGTCCAGTCTGAGATATCGTTGTGGTCGATGATCGTCCGCTTGTATCGCCGGTCCGGAACCAGAATGCCTTTCGTAGAGGGCAGAATGCCTTTCGTTGAGATATTATCAGTATCGGTGCTGCGACTCGGGCCGCGTAGTCGCAGCCCGGTGATACGGACGTCATAGCCGGCAACTTCAAGCATTGAGTCATTGGAGCCGACCCTATCTGTCCAAAGCTCAGCGCCCCAATTAATGCCGCGGCGGTTGCTACGAATGGTCACACCCTCCGGGATTCGTACAATAGCATCCGTTAGATCAATCGAAACTTGGTCCACTTCGATGACTGTCCCCCGAGACACAACGCCAGGATGGATATCGGGGCTCACATCTGAAATCGCCGTCAGGAAATCCTTCTCCTGTGGCACTCGCACAAACCCGCTAGTCGGTTTTCGGTTGCTATTGTCGGTCGGATCAAACGTCCAGAACTCAGAGTCGGCGAGATCGCGGTGTCCGAGGACGAGAGGCGTGCGGTCCTCGCCGCGGTTGTTCTTCACCTTGATGACGCTGTCAGGATTCGCTACCAGAATGATACTGTCACCGTCGAGCGCGAAAATCTGTCCTCGTGAAGCTATGGTGTTGCGATCCTTTTCGTCCTGCAATTCGACTGGAGACTCAGCTTCGGACATAGTCGCCCCTGGTTCGATCGGTCCAATTACAAGATCTGACTTCACACCGATAACCTTGTCGCCAGCGCGCAAGATGACCTCATGCAGGTTATCGATCTCCTGTATGCGGATCTGTTGCGCGATTGATCCATTACAACTGTAAATAAACACCGGAGAGCCATTCACATGCGGCGGCCTACCGAAATCGAGACACTTACCGCCATAGCTGCGTGCGAAAAAAGCGGGCTTGTCGGCTATCACCGCTCCAACTCGTTTTGCGCTCTGAGGCGCGGGCGACCTTTGCGCGGTGGCTGCCGAAGTCAAAAGTAACGCCGCCAGGCCGATCAGCAGCAATACTCCAAACATGGATCGGAATTGGTTCCAGTTTCTCGGGCTTAGTCTTTTCATGTTTTCCTGTCGTCTCATCATCGCCTGCTCACGTCGGCTTTAAGTAAGGACGGCGAGATGATCCCTGAACGTGGAGCAGAAAATGCGGTGGAATACTTTCAATCCCGCGCCCAACTACATATTATCCCGCTCATGCTCGATACGCGCTTTCGAGAGTATTATCCCGCTCGTGCTGGATAAGAGCACTCTGTTGGGATTAACGGGTCACTTGGTCGAGCGAATCTAGCTCCCCGTTAACCAGAGAATCTTATCGATAACATTTCCCTCGCCTGAGAAAACTTGAGTTTTTGATTCTTCTCGCGCACCTGGCATTCACTGCACTTCAACACATTCGCCTTAGAACAACGACCAGGACGGTTGTCCACGCGTCAGACTCCGCATTCAGTGGCGCGACGACCATGCGGTACCCGCAAAGATCGCGATTGAAGTGCTGTCATGAGTGAGAACCTTCTCGTGTTGAGCGAAAACGCCGAATGGCGACGCCTTCAGCTACGGCGCGCGATCAGCATTCAAGCTACAGGACCAAGGTTACTTGAGAAGCCTACTACGCGCCGTCAGTAGCAAGCCTTCGTGCGGCGCGCTGTGAAGCAGGGACATTTCATCAGAAATCCAACCGCTGTCGGCCATGCAATACTGATGCGATCGTAATGCGATCTTCTTCAATGCGATAAATGACTCGATAGCTGTAAGCGAACCACTCTCGAATGCTTTCATCTGCAATTTCAGGAACGACTCGGCCGGAGTGGGGGAACTGTGAGAGGTTGCGTGCGGTGTGGAGAATCGTCTTTACTACTGCGGCAGCATAGGCGGCAGAGTCAGCGGCAATGTACTGAGCTATCGCTTCGAGATCTTCAACCGCTCGTGGCGACCAGGCTACTCGGTAAGCCATTTTCCTAACCGCCGCTCAACCTCTTCCTGGGAGACTGTTCCTTGAGAATCCGCAGCCTCCAATCCATTTCGCACCTTCTCGATTACATAGAGATGATACTGAATGTCCTCGAGCGTGCAATCATCGGGCAACTTGCTTAACAATGATTCGACCTCTTGCTTTGCAGTACTCATGATGGCTAGCAATTTACCATAGAATTGATTTAGTAGAGTAAGCACTGGGCGGCGGCCTTCAGCAGCGGCGCGCGATCAGCATTCAAGCTGACGGACGATTCTTTGAGAAGCATGCTATCGCGCCGCCAGCTGCAAGTTACTTATGTTTCTGGTGATGGCCAGGAGAAGCACGTTCGCTAACTCACATCTTTGCCTTTACCAAGTCTCTTTAGATTTTCAGCGCTGCGGCTTAAGAGTCCCGTCTGCATGCAAACATTCGTCTTCAACCTTTGCTCAGCGTCGGGAGCAGCGAACACCAAATACTCTTTTCCAACCTCAAAATATGCCGCGCAATCGTCTGGTCCGGTGAATACTACTACCTCTTGACGAAGTTCGCCCTTCCAGGACTTATGTACCCGGAACGTTATGCGCCATCCGCGAAACTGTCCGCTACTGAAACCATTCACAACTTCTAACGCTTGCCCGGCGAAAACTACTGACGCACTCTTCTTTGCTCGCGCAAAAGCTTTGCCGGGCGAACCTGGCCGACACAGACAGGCCGAGGCTGAGTCTGTGAAAAGCAACATGGCGCCGCACAAGAAGATGAACCTGACTGCAAAGATTTTCACATAGTGACGAGGAAGCATAACTGTATATGATCCGCTCATGCTTGATAACGCGCTTTCGAGAGTATTATCCCGCTCGGGCTGGATAACAACGCGCTGCGGGGATTATCGAATCACTTAGCCGAGCGAATCTAGCTCCCAGGTAACCAGAGAATCTTATCGGTAAATTTCCTTCGCCTGAGACGACTTGAGGTCTTGGGTCTTCTCGCGCAACTGACATTCACTCCACTTCACAGATTCGCGTTAGAACAATGACCCGGGACGGTTGTCCAAGCGAGACTGCGCGTTAGTTGGCGCGAGGCTTTGCACAAAAAGTCGACGTGGCCGCGGTTCGGCTATGCCATCTGATGTGCGGAAGCGCTCTGCGCTTCCGTCCCCGGCCCAAATACTCCGGGCTGCGCCCTAA